>Ga0172380_10001062_pt1 | contig 48910 bp, 44 predicted proteins | sample Leawe162metaG_FD_119747 | JGI IMG/M metagenome (GOLD analysis project Ga0172380, IMG submission 119747) | Leachate microbial communities from a municipal landfill in Southern Ontario, Canada - Leachate well 162 metaG | ecosystem: Engineered > Solid waste > Landfill > Unclassified | place... | reverse complement strand
TACGCCTTCGTGACCAACTGTTCACTGGGATTGTTTGGGGAGCAGCTTTGCTGGTAACAGGCAGCTTCCTGTGGCTGTTATCAGACATGCTGATACATGGAGCAGGTCAATTGTCTTGGAGTTTTCTCACGGCTGAAACTGAAAACGCCGGCCGTGCTGGCGGTATTGGTCCAATTTTAGTTTCCACTTTGTTAATTTTGGCAGTGGCCATGTTGGTTGCAGGCCCGATTGGTTTGGCAACAGCTGTATTGTTAAGTGAATTTATTGCAAAAGATAACCGCGTTGCACGCGCGATCGGCATGAGTATCGATGTGCTGGCTGGGGTGCCTTCTATTGTATTTGGCTTATTTGGTATGGCATTCTTTAGCGCATATTTGGGACTAGGGTTTTCAATCCTGGCGGGCGGGCTCACTTTGGCTTGCATGGTGTTGCCCATTTTAATACGCACTATAGAAGAAGGCCTAAGCGCGGTGCCAGATGAATGGCGCAAAGGTGCGGCTGTACTTGGCATGTCAAGATTATCCGCATTACTCCACATCTTACTGCCAGCCGCAGCACCAGCATTGGCGGCAGGTCTCATGCTTGGCATCGGCCGCGCGATGGCTGAGACCGCTGCACTGATATTTACCAGTGGCTATGTAGATCGCATGCCCTCCTCCTTGCACGATTCAGGCCGTGCGCTTGCGGTACACATTTATGACCTTTCCATGAATGTGGCAGGCGGCGATGCGAATGCCTATGCGTCAGCATTGGTGCTGGTTATCATGCTGATTATCATCAACAACATCGCACTCTGGCTGGCAAGTAGTCTTTTGCAAAAAAGGATTTCACACGTATGACACAAGATAAAGAAGCACCAACTCCTTGTTGTAACGAAGTTGCCAACAACAACGCCTACACTTTAGGGCCAATAGAAGCTGGTACACCTTGCTGCGAACCCATCCCTGCTATTCGTGTACAAAACCTCACCTTAAGCTACAACAAACAGCCTGCGCTCGATAATATTTCACTGGATATTTACCGTGGTTGCATCACCGCACTGATTGGGCCTTCAGGTTGCGGCAAAACGAGTTTTCTTTCCAGCCTCAATCGATTAACTGATTTAATCCCCAATTGCACTGTGACAGGCAGTATTGAAATTGAAAATACAGACATTCATGCTGCCAATCTGGATGTGCAGGCACTGCGACGACGCGTTGGCATGATTTTTCAAAAGCCCAATCCGTTTCCACTTTCAATTCGACGCAACATTCAAATGCCGCTTCGTGAACACGGTGTGAAAGACCACGTCATGCTTGAAAACAAACTGCAAGCAGCCTTACAGGATGTGGGCTTATGGGATGAAGTGAAAGACAGGTTAGACAGCTCTGCGCTTTCTCTCTCTGGCGGGCAGCAGCAGCGCTTGTGCATTGCACGTGCATTAGCATTGGCGCCTGAGATTTTATTGATGGATGAACCATGTAGTGCACTTGACCCACTGTCATCAGCAGTGGTGGAAGATTTAATTCTAAGCTTAAGTGGACGCTATACCGTGGTCATTGTGACGCACAATCTGGCACAAGCGCGCCGCATCGCCAACTATGCAGGCTTTTTTTGGGCAAAAGAACGTACTGGAAAACTGGTTGAGTTTGGTCGTTGCCAGCAGATATTTGAATCCCCAGTACATGAGCTTACCGCAGCTTATGTAAGTGGTGCCAGGGGTTGATTGCAAGTTAAGGAGTTGATGATGAGAGACTTTTTGTTTGTTGCATGCGTCATATTCACTTCACTTATTTCCAGCGCAAGTGCTGACCCGAATAGTCAAAACGGATTTAATCTGAATGGTGCTTTAGTCCCTGTTGATGAGATTTTATCAGGTGGTCCGCCCAGAGATGGCATACCTGCTATTGATAAGCCTGTTTTCTTAAAAGCAGATAATGCAAAAGAAGTACGTGATAACGCACGGGTGCTAGGCATCACGCGTAATGGCGTGAGTAAGGCTTATCCAATCAGCATGATGAACTATCATGAAATCGTCAACGATCGTTTTAATGATGAAGCCATTGCTGTGACTTATTGTCCACTTTGTGGGTCTGGCGTTGCCTTCAAAACAGATGTAGCGGGTTACCAATTGCAGTTTGGCGTGTCAGGCTTGCTGTATAACAGCGATGTACTACTTTACGATCGCAGAACCAACTCATTGTGGTCACAATTATTATCCAAAGCGATTACTGGCTCACTTAAAGGCAAAGAATTAACACGCATCCCCATTGAACACACCACCTGGGCTGATTGGCGCACACAAAACCCAGAGACTTTAGTGTTAAGCCAAGACACTGGTTATCGACGAGACTATCAAGATAATCCATATGCGGGTTATGATGAACATGAAGGTGTTTATTTCCCCGTTAGTTTTCGTTCAAAAGGCTACCATCCAAAAGAGCAAGTGCTTGGCATTAATATCAATCATCAAGCAAAAGCCTACCCATTTGTTGAGCTAGGAAAAGCGTCAAAAAACAATATGATTGAAATTAAAGATGAAGTGGCTGGGCAAATAATCACGGTACGCTTCGATAAAATGCACAAATCAGCCAAAGCCTTTGATGCTGAAGGCAAGCAGATTGCTGGCACCACTTTGTATTGGTTTGCATGGTTTACCTTTAATCCTAAAACCACAGTTTTTAAAGTGAAGTAAGCAGTATTTATTCCGCAATATGATGCCCAACCCTAGTTAAGGAGCCTTAAAATGAACCCTGATATCCCCCAAAAATCACCCTATGCAGTAGAAGTTGAAGCTGGTAAAAATTATTACTGGTGCGCCTGTGGCAAGAGTAAAAACCAGCCTTTTTGTGACGGTGCGCATCAAGGTTCAACATTTTCACCCGTTGCTTACAAGGCTGAAGAAAATAAAACCATTTATTTTTGCGGATGTAAACACAGTGCAAATCAGCCATTCTGCGATGGTGCGCACAGCAAGCTATAAAAAAATAACTTTGTAGCGTCAATGTTTTCAAAAAATGGGCCACTTTTGGGAATCGCCAGTGCAACGTTATATTGATGAATGCCTGCAAGGCAAAGCAAGAGCTAGCAACAAATACCTCAATATGCGATGGATAGCGTCAATGGTGGCAGAGATTCACCGTATATTAGTGCGCGGCGGCATCTTCATGTATCCAACCGATAGCAAAATAAAACAGCAAGGTGGTAACTGCGTATGCTCTACGAGTCTGTCCCATGAGTTTTATTGTGGAGCAAGCAGCCTCTACAGGATATGAAAATATTATGGATGTGATACCAAGCACGATACATCAGCGTATCGGGGTGATGATGGGCTCAAAAAACGAGATAGCTCAAGTAGTTGGCTGTAATCACGTATAGCCAATTAAGCTTGACACAATACATCCTCCCTATCATTCATCAAGAGGAATCAACATGTCTAATCAACCAACACTTATCCTACTGACCTTATACTTTACTTCGCCAGTATTCAGGAATCTCATCCCGATAGCGACGAAAAATTAAATTAGCCACTAAAGCTGTCCAACCAGCTTGATGTTGCGCCCCCAAGCCTAGCCCAGTATCAGCATGATAATACTCATGCAGCATCAGCAATTCGCGCCAATGCGGATCATGCTGCTTTGGGTGGTCAACAGAAAAAGCTGGAACATTACCATGGCTATCACGGCGCACCACATCCACCACGCGATCAGCTAACAGTACAGCCGCTTGCTTTAAGGTAATGGATTGCCCATCTAAACAGGGTGCAGGAAAAGTATAGCCATCACCTAAGTAACGCGCATATTTCTCTAGCACCTGAATCAGCATGTAATTGGTGGGCATCCATACTGGCCCGCGCCAATTGGAGTTGCCGCCGAACAGACCTGAATTGGATTCACCGGGGACATATTCGATCATCGCACTGCCAATGCCCGGTATATGCCCCAAGTCTGAACGTGTGGCGTGCAGTTTTGACACACTGCGCACGCCGTAGCGAGATAAAAACTGTTCTTCATCAAATATCCGCGTTAATATGCGCGTCAGCATGTAAATATCAACTACTGCCAGCATATGTTCCCCTTTGTCATTGGTGTGTGAAGGGCATGCACAGTAGATATGGCCATCCAGCATGCCGCCTTGATTCTTATTCATCACTGCAGCAAATCGGGGGGCATTTTTTAACAGGCTGGGATCAATAATCTCACAAGCAAACAATGGGATAATGCCCACCCAGGAAAACACATCAATACGCTTGATACTGCCATCTTGCAATTCCACCAGATCTTTGAAAAATCCGTCTTCTTCATCCCACAGTGAGGTTGAAATCGCACTAACACCAGCCATGGTCTGGGCAATCGCGAGAAACTGGCTATAGCATTGAATTGCAATATCTTCGTAACTGGCATCCTCAGAGGCAATCTCAAGCGCCATGGCTGTGAGATTGAGTGCAAACATTGCCATCCAACCCGTTGCATCAGCTTGTTTTAACATATAGCCAACTGGCAATGGCTGCGAACGGTCATACACTGAGATGTTATCCAACCCTAGAAATCCACCGCCGAATACATTCTGTCCTTCGGCATCCTTGCGGTTGATCCACCATGCGTAATTAAGCAGTAATTTATGCAGCACACGTTTTAAAAAAGCAATGTCTCCTTTGCCACTTTGTATCCTATCGGCACGAAAGACCTTGAGCGCACCCATCGCATGCACAGGTGGATTGGTATCACCCAATGCCCACTCATAAGCAGGAATCTGTCCATTGGGATGCATATAGCGTTCAGATACCAATAACTCAATCTGATTTTTGGCAAAATTGACATCTACCGGCGCAAAAGCCGCACAGTGAAATGCCAAATCCCAAGCAGCAAACCAGGGATACTCCCATTTATCCGGCATGGAAATCACATCGGCTGCCTGCAAATGCTTCCAGTGCGCATTGCGTCCATGTTTGCGAGACTCTGGTGGCGCCGACGCATCACCCTTCAGCCAGGTATTTACATCGTAGTGATAAAACTGTTTATTCCAGATCAATCCAGAAAAAGCCTGTCGCATGATGCGAAAATCTTCTTCTGATGCCTGAGGCAGGAGTTCTCGATAAAATTGGACAAATTCAGACTGCCGCTGCACTAACACCTGTTGATGCATAGCAAATGGTCGCGTGTTCGGTCTTACTGACAATACCAGATCAATACTTTCAGTTTCTCCAGCAACTACAGTAATCTTATGCACGGCTGCAAATTTCGTCCCTTGCTGTTGCGGGTTCACCGCTTTATGCTCGTTGTGGATGAGGTAGCGATGAAACGCATCTTTGACATAAGGGCTGGTATTGGGCAATCCCCAAAGCTTTGTATTGTTGCTCTCATTTTCTGTATAAAGCAGGTCGGCCGCTTGCTTGCCATAAAGCGCATAGGTTCCCAATGTTGCGTGTTCTGCTCGCACTGCCCAAGCGGCGCCATCAGGCGCTTGGGTTGCAAACATAGATGGTTTTTCTATACCCTCCTCTAACCAAGACCATGTATTACGAAACCACAGTTGTGGCAGCAGCCAAAGCGTAGCTGCTTTGTCGCCGCGATTGGTTACCTGAATATGAATGTGCAGCTCATCCGTTTCCGCTTTCGCGTATTGCACTTCCACATCCCAATAACGGTTTTCAGCAAATACGCCGCTATCCAGCAATGTATAAGCTGGCACATCACGACCACGTCTGGCGTTTTCTTCAATTAAATTCTGGTATGGAAATTCAGCTTGGGGATACTTGTAGAGGTAATGCAGCCATGCGTGAGAAGGCAGTGCCCCCTTGTAAAAATAATGCTCTTTCACATCTTCGCCGTGATTGCCCTGATTACCGGTTAAACCAAAAGCGCGTTCTTTCAGAATGGGATCTTCACCATTCCACAGGGCAATTGAAAAACAAAGGCGTTGCTCTTCATCCGATATGCCACCTAAACCATCTTCATTCCAACGATAAGCTCGAGAGCGAGACTGTTCATGATCTAAATACTCCCAGGCTGTTCCGTCTGCGCTGTAATCCTCACGTACCGTACCCCATGCGCGTTCAGAAAGATAAGGCCCCCATAACCTCCAATTACTTTTAGCCCGATGTTGAGCTTCCAAGCGTTTCTGCTCTGCATTAAGTGATTTCTTGTTCTTTACACCAGATCCCATGATGTCACCTTTCGCTACTTTGATAAGTTTACCTGGTTGATTTTCCATGAGCATCGCTCTTGCGTGCACGTTCCAGCTTTACCCAAGCTTCTATTACGCAGGCCACACTCCATGCCTGCGAAGGCGCACCGCGTGCGGTGTGTGGATAGTCTCCATCAAAAATCTCGGATACTGAACCCAAGCCAGCATCTAACAAATGAGTTCTTATCGCTTCCAGACGTGAAAGTGCCAACTCTGCATTTCCTGTTGCACGGTGTTCAGCCAATGCAAAATGAGGTAGAAGCCAAGCCCAAACCGTACCCTGATGGTAAGCTGAATCACGCTCCCATACGCCACCTTTGTAATGGGGGTGATAATCGGGATGCTCAGGTGACAACGTACGCAAACCATATGGGGTTAGTAGATGCTTCGTCACTTCTTTCACTACACGCGCCTGAGTTTTTTGTTCAAGAGGTGAGTAATGCAAACTCACTGCAAATATCTGATTAGGGCGTACGCTAGCGTCCCTCCCTACTTCGCCATCCAGTACATCATAAAGTCCGCCTCTTGATTTGATAAACCGCGTAAAACTGGCACGTACTTGTGTTGCCATATGCGCATAGGGTGAATCTTTCTTTTTTAATAGCAGGCTAAATGCTGCCATACACTCCAGCGCATTGAACCACAATGCGTTCACCTCAACCGGCTTGCCGTGGCGTGGTGTCACTACAAAATCTCCCACTTTGGCATCCATCCATGTCAGTTGCACCCCTGCCTCACCTGCACGCAGCAAGCCGTCACTGGCATCGACGCCTATGCCATAGCGCGTACCGCGCACATGCCAATCAATAATATCCTCCAATACGGGGTAAATTTCTTTCAAGCCTGCAATATCTCCGCTCACAGACAGATAGGAGCGCCATGCTTCTATATACCATAGCGCAGCATCTACCGTATTGTATTGTGGCGCTTCACCATGCTCTGGAAAATTATTTGGTAGCATGCCTTTGTCAATAAAACGGGCAAAGGTCGTCAGAATATTTTTAGCAGAAGAAAACCGTCCGGTTTTAAGCGTCAAGCCAGGCAAGGCAATCATGGTGTCACGCCCCCAATCCCCAAACCAGGGGTAACCGGCAATGACAGATTCACCATAAGAAAAACCTTCTACTGGTCTGGTAATCAAGAAGCTATCAGCCGCCAGCAACAATTGTCGGATCCAGCAAGGGGTTTCACAAAGCTCAGGAACTAGCATCCCTGCGCGCGTCAGCTGTGCAACATCATGTGCTTGTCTACGCCGCATAGATTCAGTTATGTAAGGTGATGCATCCGGTTCAAGCGAAGCAACTAAACCGCTCCATTCGTTCCAAATCTGCATATGCAGATGCGCTACGCAAAGATGCGCATCGCGGTCTGCTAGTCCACGCTCAGTTTCATGTGATAAAGCAAAATCTTCAATCCATTGATGTTCACTATGCAGTTGGCCGCATTTCGTCTTAAAGTGTAATGTTGGCTGACCATGCTGCCGCAAGGACAGCTGCGTTTCATCACCTTCAATGACTGGATTGAACGCCCACATATTAGACTCATCATGATGATCACGCTGGTTTACCAGCAAATCAGCCGTAATAGTGATTGGACGGTTAATTTCATTGAGCAGCCTCCAGGCAATATAGGTTGTGTTCTGACCATGCTCCATCCAGATACATTGCTCTATGATTAAGTCATCTATCGTAAACCGCCAAATGGGCATGGTGCCATCCAGACGGAAAGATTCAATATGCGCATAACCACGCGGTTCTACTGCCCCGCTTCCCCAGTGATTACTGAATAAAGGATAAGATTTTTCACCGTCATGCAAAGTTGCATCAGCTTTAGAAAAAACCAAATTTCTACCTAGAGGCGCTTGTGTCGGCGCTATAAGCAGCCCATGATATCGTCGCATTAGACTTTGAGATATTGTACCGGCAGCATAGCCGCCGAGACCATTTGCCACCCACCATTCATGATTGTTACTTTGCGTATAATCATTGCAAATTTCACGTCCGAAGTGAACAATGTCAGGTAGCTTAGCTTTCATTTTTATGGCTCCTTTACATATGGGCTGACTTTAAGTCATTCGTCATCATGCTTAACAATAATTCTAGGCTACTTAACTATTCAAATCGTACCCTTGCCTATTAGACGAAAACTATCGCAGTTGTTTACAATTATCTTGAAAGAAATAAAATCAATCACACCATGTAAGATTTAGTGAAACCAATCGTCTAATGCCTAACATCACTCGATATGTCAGTGATGCATGATTGATTTTTAATACTATTTCTGGATCTCAAAATGAAATTTACAACCATCGCAAAAACCCTATTATCTACCGGCGCCATGGTCATGGCTGTAACCGGCACCGCGCTAGCTGCTACCTGTGGTGCTAACCCATGCGCAGGCAAACACAAACACCATCAAAATAACCCTTGTGCCGCCAAGAACCCATGCGCAGCTAAAAGCCCATGTAAAGCAAATCCATGTACGGCAAACCCATGTGCTGCGAAGAATCCATGCGCAGCTAAAAATCCTTGTGCAGCCAAGAATCCATGCGCTGCCAAAAGTCACTAAATGACCGCGGCCTTACCTCCGCATAGCTATGGTTTGGCGCTAATTCCGCCAGAAGAATCTGCATCCGCCGCACCACTCAGAGCGGATGCAGTTCCTATTCCTGACCTTGACGCCCTACCGTTACAACAGTTAATTCTAATGCGTCAGGCGGGCGAGGAAGTCCTGACCTGTTACCGTGTGCTGAAAAAAACAGGCCTCAATCTGGTAGGGGAAGTATTGCGCGACAGCCTCAGTGCCGGTCAGACATTCTACGAGCTTGAGCACTATCCGCCAGACGATGTCTACGACACCGACAGCCACGCGCAATACTATTACCACGCACACCGCAGCGAAGCAGGAGAACATGGACACTTTCACACATTCCTTCGTCCGCGCGGTATGCCTGCCAATGTGACTCCTATCGAATACCCAGCCACGGACCCGTGGCCACAAGGCGATGAAGCACTTTCGCACTTAATCGCAATCGCCATGGACGCGTACGGTTACCCAACCGGCCTTTTCACCGTTAATCGCTGGGTAACTGCAGAAGCATGGTACCCAGCTGATCAAGTGATTCGCATGCTGGACCATTTCGTGATTGATCACGCTTTTCCTTCATGGCCAGTAAACCGTTGGATTAGCGCAATGTTCATACTTTACCGCCCTCACATGGAAGCACTGTTGCTACACCGTGACCACGTAATCTGGGACTGGGCAAAGCGACATCCAGGGCAGGATGTATTTGAAGACCGTACACTGGACCTCACTAGTTATCAACCCATTCAAGTGGAAGATATGCTAGCCGAACTTGATCGTCTCATTGCACTAAAAACATGAATGCCTAAAGCGGAACAAAGCCGCATACGCACTATTTGGCTAACCACATTAGCACTCGTTGCTTTTGCAGCGAACTCGCTACTTTGCCGACAGGCGCTTGCTCAACCAGCGATTGATGCAGCGAGTTTTTCGCTAATCCGACTGTTATCTGGTGCAGTTACTTTGTGGCTAATTGTCGTTTTGTCGAAACAAAAAACTGCTGAACAATCCGCTAAACAATCTGGTGGCAACTGGCTCTCGGCCTGTATGCTGTTTTTGTATGTAGTGGGATTTTCCTTCGCCTACCTTAGCCTGAGCGCGGGCGTCGGCGCGCTGATCCTGTTTGGCGCGGTACAGGCCACCATGCTGCTTGCCGCAATTATGTCAGGTGAGCGACCATATCGCGTAGAGTGGTTTGGATTACTGCTTGCCCTTTTAGGACTGATTTATCTGGTGCTACCGGGATTAGCAGCGCCGCCGCTATTGGGATCTGTTTTCATGACAGTTGCTGGCTTTGCCTGGGGCCTCTATTCACTTCGCGGGCGTGGCGTAACCGAGCCGCTAGCTGCAACCATGTGGAATTTCATTCGTGCTGTACCGTTAGCCGCTGTGGTTTTTCTGCTTTCATTCAAACACATCCACATTTCACCGGCAGGCGCATTACCTGCCATGCTGTCAGGCGCACTCGCTTCCGGTGTTGGCTACGCCATCTGGTATGCTGCACTGCGGGGACTGTCAGCAACACATGCTGCCACTCTGCAACTTGCAGTGCCAGTGCTGGCGGCAATGGGTGGCGTACTTTTTTTATCCGAAGCAATCTCGCTACGCCTCATCATAGCCGCCCTCATGATCCTCGGTGGTGTCGGTCTCGTTATTATAGGACGGGAATATCTTGCCCGGAAGACATAACGGTTGAGTTCAGCGGCGCGCGATAGTGCGTCCACTGGAACGATTTGTTACACGTTTTTTTTCACAATTACCGGTGCTCCCCAGTCTTTTTCAAGCATCTTTCTCATGCTGGCCAAATCGGCGCTACCAATGCGTTTTGATAGTTGGCTTTCAATTTCAGAAAAAGTATTCAAGGCCGCAGTAACGTTGGCTTTCCCTTGGTCTGTCAAAACAACAGTTTTTGCGCTTGAATTGGTTGGATCAATCTCTGTTTTTACCAGTTTTAATCTTTCTAACTCTTTAACACTTTTCTGTGCAGCTTGCCTTGAGACGCCTAGTCGTCGAGCCAACTCAGAAATACGAATGCCGTCGCTAGCCAAGTAAGCCATCACCATTGATTGTGAGTGACTAAGGTCCGGCCAACCTTGTTCTTTCAATGAGGTTAACAAGCCCGTATCGAACCAATTAAAGGCATCTAGCAGTAATCGCCCCATCGGGGTCGTTCCGTGTTTTTTCATGCAGCATAGTGTAAACCAGGTTGACACATCGCGCAAGAAGTCATACAGTGTCAATGTGATTGACGCTTTATCATTAACACAACCGAGGAGAAAGAAATGCCAATTCTTAAAACAAGAACACTCACCATTAGCATTGAAGTAGTAGTGATCGCTGGGAGGCAGCCATGATGAAGTGGATACGTCCCCTGGGCATAGGCTACGTGGTCATGAATGTTGTAGCGACAACACTTGCGGTCGTTATCCTGCAGCCATTTGTGTCACCGATGTTCGGGTTGTACATTAGAACGGACTCGGACGGTCTGTCCTTTGCACCGCTGCTCGCAGGCTATTTGGTAATTACCATCGCTTTAGTCTGGTTAATGCCGCTTGTGAAAAGCGGACGATCAGACTGGTTACATGGTGCTACGGTCGGCCTCGTGCTGGGCGCGGCTGTGTTCTTGGGCGATCATTTGGTCACGGCCGGTTGGTCAAAACTTCCAGCGTTGCCAATGTTGCTATCGGGTCTCGTCGATGCGCTTGCGGTCATGGCCAGTGGGATTGTAGTCGCAGTAGTGCAACAGCGACAAATTTGAAAATGAATTACTTGTGCTTAAAATAAGACATGGCGAATCGCCTTCACGCTCCTGCATGTTCGAACCGGAGATGAAAGCTCCAGTTCGAACATGCAGTTAACGGTGGCAACTCATTCTGGCTTGCCACATTCGCCTAAAGCACAACAGTGAAAAAAACAAATGCAAAAATAATGTGCAATGAGCGCGGGAGTTTCTAAAGCTAACAAATGCTTCATCTGTCCTCCTGTTTATATTCCCGGAAACAAGCACGGAATGGGAGAACACTATCTCCCAACTGCTTACACCGATCATCCGCACCAAAACTACAAGCTATTTTTAATCACATCATCAATACTTCCTGCTTGATGTGCTCCACACTATCTAGCCATACAAGGATTTTTCGCCGCACATGGGTTCTTGCCAGCGCAAGGATTCTTGGCTGCACAAGGATTCTTGGCTGCACAAGGGTTTTTTGCGGCGCATGGGTTTGCAGCACATGGATTAGGTTTAAAAGTTTTCTGAACCTTCGCTGTATAGGCTGTAAGTGCAGCCAACTCTTTCGAATCCCATTTCAATGGCTGTGCAGCCATCGGAGCAACCATGCAGAACTGAATCATCTCATCTAAATTTACTTTTTTAAGATTTGAACGATCAACGGTCATTGCCACTTTGTGTGGGTAGGATTTGGCAAAAGTTGGTTGATACATATTATTACCCTGGTGACAGGTAAAACAGGATACCCCATTGGTACTGAGTTTTGGATTCTTGAATAACTCTTCACCATATTTCTCTAAATCCGCCTTATTCCCTTTGTAAGGCTTGTAACCAGCAGGTCGCGTAACCAGTTTTGGGTCAATCTTAGCGCTTGCAGCACATGGGTTAGCTGCACATGGGTTAGCCGCGCATGGATTTTTGGCAGCACATGGATTCTTTGCTGCGCATGGGTTTGCCGCAACATTAGTGCGAGAACGAGGTGAACATGGGCTACAAGGTGCTGCCCATGCAACTGCAGATAATCCTATAGAGGCAGACAATAAGCCGCTAGATAATAGTAAAGATGCAGTTTTTTTAATCGCAAATTGACGCATGACTTTTCTCCTTTTGAGTAATTTTAGTAACAGCATATGTGCCGCATCCATTAGACGTAAGGAGTGAGTAATTCTTACAAACAAGAAGTTAAAAAACTAAAAATATCGATATTGGTAATCAGCCAATGGGCGTCATGCGTTTTAATACTGTGAATCGACCAAGATGCAATTAGACACTTTTAAGCTTCGTAGTTAAGCTTAAAAGCCACATAGAACAAATGTTAACTGACTAAAAGTGGCTGTCAATATCGACAGAATATAGGCATTCCATTATTTTAATTGATTGAAAAAAATATTAGACTTCATATAACTTTTAACTAGCTAATTCTTGTCCAACAGCTGTTGGGTTTCTTTATTTATTTCTTCATCCAAAATTTGGTCATTGGTATTCTTGGCGATCAATTTTGCATGTTCTATTAAGTCTTTAGCTGATGAAGTATCACCCATCGCAACTTTAAGTTGAGCTAGCACGATGCTTCCTTTCGCTTCAAAATACGCACCGCCTTGCTTTTTGGCGAAGTTAATAATTTTATTGAGAATTCGTTCTGCACTCGCGTAATTTTTTTCAATTGTGTAATAGCGGCCAAGCTCAATGCTTGAATGCGCATACTGATCTAGTGTGCCTGCTTTTTCATGCATAAAGTAAGCTTTGAGTTGAGATTCAAGCGCTAAAGTGTGTTGATTTAGCTCATGATAAGTAAGTGCAACTCTTTCATAGCTTTCTCCGCGTTCATTATCATTAGCGTCTAGTTTGTTCGCTGATATAAAAAACTCCAGCGCCTGAGTATATTGTTTATCCTGAAAATAAATGTCACCAATGGCAACAAGGCTCATCCGCTCAAATCCTTGATGTTTTGCGGCTTGTGCTAATTCAATTGTTTGCTGATAGCTTGAAATTGCTTGTGGAAACTGTTTAGCAGTTTTATAGGCATGCGCCGTAACCAAGGTAATAACGGCTTTATCAAAAGCATCGGTTGAAAATTCATTTGCAGCTTTAAACGCAGCTAAAGCACCATTTAGATCATCTTTGACACTGAGCAATCGTCCTTGGCATATCAAGGCGTCACGGTCTGTTTTATCAATATCTAATGCTTTTTTTGCGGCAGTTGTTGCCGCGGCTACATCTTCATGCTCAAAAGCTTTATTACAGTCTGCTGCATTGGGGCTTATGGCGTAAACATTGTTAAAAAACAATGAAATAAATATTGAAGTTAAAGTGATTTGTAGTTTCATTTTTGTTTGTTTTCTCTGTGGTTAGATAGTTAAAATACTTGGGATTAAATAAAAATAGCTTGTAATAAGATCAAAGTAATAAGTTTAGGGCACTTCTATAAATCCAATTTTCGTCATTATACGGCGTTGCTCACAAAAAATAATTCCTTATATATCAAACATATACCGCGTCATTATTTTTTGTTCGCGCCTTGTCTAACTTAGAAACTTGTATTTATAGAAGCGCCCTTTATAAATAAGTTTCCCATTGCTGTGAGCGCTTGCCAGAGGCAAAAAACATTGGATTTAATAATGATTGTTTAGTGTTATAACGCAACGCACTGCCTGAAACTTCAACAATATCTCCACCGGCTTCTTGCAATATGCAATGCGCGGCGGCTGTATCCCACTCAGAAGTTGGTCCTAATCTAGGATATACATCTGCCTGCCCTTCAGCCACCAAACATATTTTTAGAGAGCTTCCCATGCTGATAAGTTCAGGCATCTGGCCCGTATGATTTTTAATGTTATGCAAAAAGCGCTGCATTTTTTCATCGCTATGCGAGCGGCTGCCTGCAATAATTGGCCGCTTGGGGTCCAATGTTTTAGTGTGAATTTTTAATGCAGGATTTGCCCCGGCTTGCTTATAGGCACCATGTGCGGTGACAGCATAATAAAGCAAGTCATCTACGGGTGCATAAACTACACCAAGCACTGGAATATGTTGGTCGATTAACGCAATGTTAACCGTAAACTCCCCGTTGCGTTTTACAAACTCACGGGTGCCATCTAGAGGGTCAATTAACCAATACTGGTTCCAAGTTTTACGTATTTCTTCATCTATGCCTTCTGACTCTTCTGAAAGAATTGGGATGTGTGGTGCAAGTTGCTTTAACGCGTTGGTAATCACATGATGTGCTGCCAAGTCGGCCTCAGTCAATGGTGAATTGTCATCTTTGTTTTTAACGCTAAAGTCTGTGGCATAAACTTGCATAATGGCTACCCCAGCAGATTTGGCAATTGTAATCACTGACGCTAAATATTGATGATAGTTTTGAGTATCCATAACGAGCGCTTAGGCTGTCAATGCCAATAATCCGGCTTCATCTAAAATTGTAACGCCTAATTCCTGTGCTTTATCTAGCTTACTGCCTGCATCACTCCCCGCCACCACATAATCTGTTTTTTTAGAGACGCTACCACTTACTTTAGCGCCTGCTGCTTCTAATTTCTCTTTTGCCGCATCACGCGACAAGTTAGGTAGCGTACCTGTCAGTACAAAGGTTTTGCCTACCAGATGACCAGTCGGCACTTGTTTACCTTCTGACTCTGGCCAGATAATACCGGCAGTCAACAGCTCTGCAATAACGGTTTGATTGTGTACTTCAGAAAAAAAGTTGGTAATGGACTCTGCAACCACGGGACCCACATCGTGCACTCTGAGCAAGTCTTCTGCACTAGCTCGCATCAATGCAGGTAGGTTTCCAAAGTGTTTGGCTAAATCTTTGGCCGTAGCTTCACCTACGTTACGCATGCCGAGTGCGTAAATAAAGCGTGCCAGTGTGGTTGTTTTACTCGTTTCAAGGGCATCTAATACATTCTGCGCTGATTTTTTTGCCATGCGCTCAAGGTTGCTCAAGGTGGTTAAATCCAGCTTGTAAATATCCGCCAGGGTATGCACCAAATTAGCATCAACTAGCTGATCAACCAGTTTTTCGCCTAGGCCTTCAATGTCCATTGCGCGGCGCGAGGCATAATGCGTAATGGCTTGCTTGCGCTGGGCTGGGCAAAATAAACCACCGGTACAGCGTGCGACGGCTTCATCAGCTTGCTTTAAAATATGTGAGCCACACTCCGGACATACCGTTGGCATCTCAAATTGCCGCGCGTTGGCTGGCCGCTTATCAGCAAGCACACTGACTACTTCAGGAATCACATCCCCGGCTCTGCGCACGCTCACAGTGTCACCAATGTGTACATCTTTACGACGTATTTCATCTTCATTGTGTAGAGTGGCATTGGTTACCGTAACGCCACCTACAAACACTGGTGCTAACCTTGCAACTGGCGTGATTGCACCGGTGCGCCCTACTTGCACTGTAATATCTTCTACCACTGTGAGCGCCTCCTGTGCAGGAAACTTATGTGCTATTGCCCAACGGGGTGCTCGCGATACAAAACCTAACTCGTTTTGCTGGTTAAAGTTATTGACTTTATACACCACGCCATCAATCTCATAAGGGAGCTGATGGCGGATTTCGCCCATTTTTTGGTAATACGATTTTAAACCGTTAGCGCCTATGACCACGTCGCGTTCATGACTGACAGGAAAATGTAAGCCTGCCAGATAATCCATTGCCTGCTGATGGCTACTAAAGTTTGGCACACCTTCTGCGGCACCTAAACCATAAGCGAAAAAAGTTAACGGTCTTGTAGCCGTTATTTTGGCATCTAATTGGCGCAGGCTACCAGCGGCAGCATTACGTGGGTTTGCAAATAGTTTTTCACCTTTACCCGATTGCGTAAGATTCAGCTTTTCAAAATCACGTTTGAGCATTAAAACCTCACCGCGCACTTCTAACAATTTCGGCGGTTGTGCACAATTTAAGCGCATGGGGATTGCGCGCAGCGTGCGCAGGTTGTGGGTAACGTCTTCTCCCGTATAGCCATCGCCGCGTGTTGCACCTTGTGTAAACATGCCCTCTTCATAAGTCAATGTAATGGCAAGCCCGTCAAACTTTGGTTCAACAGCGTATTCAACCTGGCTCATGCCCAATACTTCACAAACACGTTTATTAAACGAATCTAATTCATTGTATTCAAAAGCATTATTAAGCGACAACATCGCCTGACGATGCGTGATGCTATTAAAAGCATTCATTGCAGAGCCGCTTACACGCTGGGTAGGTGAATCTGGCGTAATCAGGCTAGGATGAAGATTTTCTAGGGTTTGCAACTCACGATAAATTTTATCGTATTCACTATCCGGCACAGAAGGCGCATCGAGCGCATAGTACTCGTAATCATATTGCGCAATCAATTTGCGCAATTCAGTAATCTTTTGTTCTACACGGCTTAACATTTATGAAAATAATCTATGCGCACTCTCAGAACCTGGAACTATGCCTCGCACTAACATCGTGGCATGAATCACCTTGAGTTGTTGACGGATTTTTTCAACTTGCATATCGCCCAGCACCCGATTGTTATCATCTACCAATACCGCATTTAAGCCGGTTTCCATTTGCTTTGCTACTTGCACCATGTGATTAAAGACTTCTGCACAGTGCTTAACATGCGGAATATCCAATTGAAAACTAACCGCTTTCACGACGGATGTTCTTAGCATTTCAGGGCTAAAAGGGTGTTGATCTCGATTAAACATGATAAAAGAAGGCTTCTGTAAGACGGCTGTGTTGTTTAAAGCTTGCGCGGTAGTTGCTTCATCAAAATATTTAAAAGCACCATCTGCCGACAACACTAACCCTTGCGACTCTGCCAAGCCTCTTAATTTAGTGCCAGTAAATGCGCCGTTATCACCATGCACCAGATGAAACCCCATGGTTTTATCCACATCCATACAAAATGAATCCAGTGCGTTGGCCGCAGTTAAGGCATCCCCAGAACTTTGCCATTCCACATGGGCATTTATATCTAAACCGAGCGTTTCAACTGCCAATTGAAAACGATTCAACATATTGCGTGAAATCGGTCCAGCGCGGTCTGCCAGCTGTAAGCTGCAAGTAAGCCGTGAAGCTTGTTGATTTAAAATTTGCGGTTTAGATAAGGTATCGCTTAATAAAAGCCATTGTTTATTTGAATCCAGAGCATGGATGTAAACTGGCTTTTCATAGCCGTCAAATAACCCATGCAATGCATTATTCAGTTCATTAAAGCTTGATTCTGCCGCCAAATACAATACGGCGGTTAAGTCCATTTGCGAGTGCAGCATGGCTGGCAAGCTCAGCACAGGCTCTTCAAACGCGGCTTGTTTTGAAGATAGGTGCGGAATATCTTCAATAGAATTATGTTGCACTGTCGCATCATTATCAGGTTGGCTAAATGCCTCATCAAAAATCGCTTTAATTTCATGATGTTGCGCTGGTTTAATTTCAGGCGTTGATTCGAGCTTTTTAACTTCAGCCTCGATTGGGGTAATTTTTGAAGATTTATTGACGAGCTCAGCATAAGTTGCATCGATTGAAGCTTCATCTGCCAATACATGACCAGATACCTCATATTGAGCGGCTTGAACAAAACGATCTTCATTTTGCATGGCTGAGTTTTCAGCTTCTGGCAAAGGCGCATCTAATACTTGTTGAGGCAAATCATCATCGTTAGAAAAGCCACTCGAGGCAAAGTCATCTTGATCATGATCAAACTGACTTACATCAAGCTTGCTAATATCTAATGTGGGTTCATCAAGTAGCGCATCACTTTTTAATTGAGTGAAACTACTTTCTACCTGCTGATTAAATCGTCGCTCTTGCCACCAGTTAAGAATGAGCACGGCGGCAATAATTAACGCACCTATGACAATCAATACTATTTGCAAATCACTCATCACCAATAAACCTTCAACATTATTAAACTAGTCAGCAGCCAACTTAAGCTTCTGCCATTCTCACAGCTGCTTCCATATCTACATCAACGATACGTGAAACCCCAGACTCCTGCATGGTAACACCTATCAATTGCTGCGCCATCTCCATGGTGATTTTATTATGACTTACGTATAAAAACTGCGTTCTTTCAGACATTTTTTTTACCATGGCACAAAAACGCTCAGTATTGCTGTCATCAAGTGGCGCATCCACCTCATCCATCAAGCAAAATGGCGCAGGGTTCAGCCTGAACAGGGCAAACACTAACGCCAAAGCAGTTAAGGCTTTTTCGCCACCAGACAACAAATGGATGGTGCTATTTTTTTTGCCTGGCGGCTGAGCAAACACTTGCATGCCAGTATCCAGAATCTCTTCACCAAGTAACTCTAATCTCGCCTGCCCGCCGCCAAATAAAGTGGTAAAGAGTTCGTTAAAGTGTCGATTAGCCTCATCAAAAGTGGCTTGCAGACGGCTACGTGTTTCGCGGTCTATTTTGCGAATCGCATCCTCAAGCGTTTGGCTGGCTTCTAACAGATCACGACATTGACTATCTAAATAATCCTTGCGTGTTTGCTCGCTCGCAAGCTCTTGAATAGCCGCCAGGTTAACTGCGCCTAATGACTCAATATCAATCTCTAGCTTACTTTTCTTTTTTTCTAAGTCAGAAACTTTAACGCCCTCACCCATTGATTGTGCTAAATGACTAGCAAGTAAAGATTCTTCAATGTTGGAGGCCGTAAGTTCAGCTTGGCATTGCTCAAAATGCAAACGTGCTTCTTGTTCGTTTAATCGGCTCGCTTCCAGCTTATCGCGTAATGGGTGTAATTGTTGCTCATGCTGCAATCGCAATCGCTCCTGTTGCTGTAATGCCGACTCATAATCACTCATTGTATTGCGGGCATTGGCTAATGCCAGTTCACGCTGCTGCTTCGCATTGAGTGCAGCCTCTAAATTGGCTTTTAACGCCTCCATTTTAGTGGCTGCTAAAGTAGCTTCAACCTCGTTGCAACGCAATTTAAATGAAGTTTTTTCTTCATGTAAAAATTCAAGTTTTGAATTTAACTCATTGATATTGTTTTGAATAAGTTTAATGTTAAAACTTTTTTCCTGATGTGCCCGTTCAGCCATTTGTAGTTGCTGGCGCACTTCGTTTAACAATGCCTCAGCCGATTGTTTTTCAGCGTCTTTGGTAGATTTTTCAGCTTGCAATTGCGTTAAGCTGGCTGCAATCTCGCTCACTAACTTTTCTTTTTGCGAACTTTCATCCTGAAGTTTACTGAGTTTTTCTTCTGCTAAAACACAATCTATTTGCAGAGATTTTTGTCGCTGAATTGCGTTAAATTGTTGCTGTTTAAGCTGTTGCAAGCTCAGATTAAGCTGATGCGCCTGCTGGGTAAAAGTCTTTAATTGCTGCTGAAGCAGATGTTGATTAGCGCGCAACGCTTGAAGCGCACTTTCAGATTGTGCTAATTGATTATTCGTCTCAGTTAAATGCTTTTGAGCCTCAGGCAGTTGCTGTTCTAATTGCTCTAGACACGTTTGTCGCTCTAACACACCGTGCAATAGTGATTGTGCGCCAAAATACGTCACGCTATGCTGAGTGTAAATGTCACCTTGCTTATTAACTAAGCGCTCACCGCTGTTAAGTCTATGGCTTGCAGAGATCGCGTCTTCACCCTCCTCTAGCAAGTACGCACCCGTTAGCCAATCATGCAGTACAGCCTGATGATTAGGTTCAATATGGTCAATACGTGAATATAAAGATGTAAAGGCTAATGATTGTGCCTTAATATTCAACACGGCTTCAGGTGCTGTTAACGCCAAACTTAATGCGGCTGGCGGTCTATTTTCAACGGCTAGTTCATGATGCATAATCGCGTTAAGTCTAGCGCCAAGAACAGCTTCAAATGCGGTCTCCCAGCCTGATTGAATGCGCACAGCCTGCCAAATGCGCAAGTTGTCATTTAAACCTGACTTTTTTAGCCAAGTAGTTAGCGTGGCTTCATTATTGCCATCACGCATAGATTGCTGAATTTTAGTTAAAGAACTGATTTCCGCTTCAAGTAAATGTAGCTCGCGTTGCCGCAGATGCACTTCTTCTCTGCGCGTTTTTAAATCCGCATGAATCGTTTGCTCATTTTGTAGTGCTTGCGCGTTTTTTGCTTCTAACGTTGCAATTTCAGCGTCCAAACCAGTTAACTGCATTTGCTTCTCAGTAAGCGCATCATCTGCCGGTATTTGCAAACCCGTGTAACTTTGTTGCAAGCGCTTTAGTTGTTCTTTGGTTTCATCTGTAGCACGTGCTATATGCCCAATGCCAGCCTGCTCTAAGCGTAAGCGTTGCTCTGCATTTAACCACGCGGTTTGGCTGGTATTGAACGCTGCGTGGGCGGCTTGATACTGTTGTAGTTGAGCTGGGACAGCTTTGCGCGCGGCCTCAACGGTTATATCTGTATCAGAAAAGCTTGCATTTTCTTCAAGCAATTCAGTTTGTGCTTTTGCTAGTGAGATTTCAATTTGGCTCTGCTGACCAGCGTTTTTTTCTAATTGTGCAACCAGTTGCTGCAATTGCAGATGCATGCGTTCATGTGCATCTGCGGTGTTTTTTACTTGATTTTCAAGGTTAGAAACCACCGCATTTGCCTCGTAATAACCCGCTTGCGCCGTATTAACAGCCTCACTTGATACGATATGCTGCTGCCGTGCAATTTCCAGCGCAGTTTCACTACTGCGTAAACTTGCCATCTGCGCTTCCAGTTCAATCACCAGCTTTTCAACAGTGCGCTGCGACTTCTCCCAATGCGCACTGGCATCACGTTTTTTTAATAGCCAAACCTGACCTTTGGTCATGTTAAGCGCAGTCTGCATCTGATGGTATTTCTCGGCAACAACAGCTTGCGATTGCAGACGCAGAATCTGCTTATCAAGTTCTCGCAGAATATCTTCAACCCGCGTTAAATTTTCACGCGTATCACGCAAACGTAATTCAGTTTCACGGCGACGCTCTTTATATTTACTAATACCCGCCGCTTCTTCTAAAAAGATGCGCATCTCTTCAGGCTTGGCTTCCACAATGCGACTAATAGTATTTTGCCCAATAATCGCGTAAGCACGGCCACCCAAGCCAGTACCCAAGAATAAATCAGCCACATCACGCCGTCGCACTACACTATTATTGATATAGTAAGTTGAGCCTTTATCGCGCTCAATCACACGCTTAACAGAGATTTCGGCATATTGTGACCATTCGCCCGATGCGCCGCCCAGACTGTTATCAAATACCAGCTCAACACTGGCACGAGATATAGGCTTGCGGTTACCAGAGCCATTAAATATCACCGCATCCATGGCGTCAGCACGCATCACTTTAGCTGACGACTCGCCCAGCACCCAGCGCACGGACTCCATTACATTGGATTTCCCGCAACCATTGGGGCCAACAACACCTACGCGCTGCCCGTGAATGTGCAACGTTGTTGGATCAACAAACGATTTGAATCCGGCAAGTTTTAAGTGAGTTAAACGCAAAGTGAAGTTTGATGTTTATTACAAAGTTTGGTTTGAATTTTAAGCGTTATAATAACGTTTTTTAAGTCAAAAGCCCTATTTTCTATCATGACAGAACAATCTTTAGGTGCAAAACCTACCGTACAACCTTCTAAAACATTAGAAACATTTGAAAACCCAAACACAGCACGTGATTTTCACATTCACATGGAAATCCCAGAGTTCACCTGCCTTTGTCCTAAAACAGGTCAGCCAGATTTTGCTGTGATTTACTTAGACTATATTCCGGACCAAACCTGTGTAGAACTTAAAAGCTTAAAACTCTATATGTGGTCATTTCGCGATGAAGGCTGCTTCCATGAAGCAGTCACTAATCAAATTTTAGATGATTTAGTAACAGCAACTCACCCAAAATTCATGCGCGTAACTGCTAAATTTTACGTACGTGGCGGTGTATTCACGAATGTTGTGGCTGAACATCGCAAAACCGGTTGGCAACCCCTACCTCGCGTAGATTTAATCCAATTTGAAAGCCAATCTAATATTCGCGGTTAACTTGCAAAATCTTGATATTGAAAAATTAGAGGCTGAAATATAAATTAAGCAAAATATAATGAAAGTCATTGACAAGCGCGCCGCCCATCTTTAATATGGCGCCTCGCTGATGACGCAATTGATTGAAAGCGAAAAGATGTAGGTACGGGGGTATAGCTCAGCTGGGAGAGCGCTTGCATGGCATGCAAGAGGTCAGCGGTTCGATCCCGCTTACCTCCACCAAAATAGTTAAAAATTAGCTTTAAATTAAGCAGTAAGTTGTAGTAAAATGTCGCACTTGTAACAAAGCAGTAAAATCTTAGGTCCCCATCGTCTAGAGGCCTAGGACACCTCCCTTTCACGGAGGCGACCCGGGTTCGAATCCCGGTGGGGACGCCAATAATTATAATCATTGGCAACGTAAACAAGGCCTTGTATATCAAGGCCTTTTTTGTTTTCTGCGATTATGCCAAGTAACACTACACCAAGTAACTAAGTGCGAAGCAACTAAGTTATTACGACGGTTCTGTCGCAAATTCAAATAATTAAATACACCTCAAATCTAATTACTGACCATTTACGTGATACCACTATATGAATGCAAGTAAAAGTAGCATAGCGTCAACAGTATCGAAATTGAGCACAGTTTTCTTTTTTTAATTTCACGATTCTAGTTACAATAACTAACGTTACGCTTTGAATTAAATAAGATAAACACACAGTTTTTTAGCACTGAATTTGGCGGATAAAATTGAAAGATTACTACGCAGTTTTAGGTATTTCAGCAAATGCTACCTTAGCTGAAATAAAAACAACTTACCGCAGAATGGCTACTCAATTCCATCCTGACAAAAACACATCAATTGATGCACCTGCAAAGTTCAGAATGGTGCAGGAAGCTTATGAAGTGCTTTCCGACATTGATAAAAGAAAAGCATTTGACGAAAACCGCAGACGTAGCCTATTGGATAGCCCGATAGACACAGCCCATGAAATTTGGCAAAACTACTTTAATGGAATATTGAAAAAATGAGAATATCGCGCTACTTTACCGACTTAATGGCTACTTATGTGGCCGATATTGACGACTTAAAAACTGACTCAGGCGGTGATGATGTCCTCGCTGAGCGTCTTGTAGAAAAACGTTCGCAGATATCAGATTTAATGCCTATGATTAAAACAAACCCTGAAATGTTAGCGGTTGTTTTTCATAGAAGTGTGGTAGTGAAAAAGCCAGAAGTGATTTTGAGCTATCTTGATAAAGAGCCTGCCAAGTTTCCGGCGTGGGACACCATCTCTTCTAGCGTTCAATTTGACCCTTGGGCAATTGATCTGGTTGCTAAACTAAAAACTGAAGTTGGTGGTGAGCAATGTTTATTAACCACAGTGATGCTCGAGCATTTATATGCGCTGTATGAGGTGAGTGAAGACGCCGCGGAAGAAATGGAAACAGAAGAGTCGGATGACCTGGCAGAGTCAGGCGGCGAATGGCTATCTGAGCATGGGTTCGACAGTCATTAAAGCGCTGCATTAGTCAACTTTAGTAAATGCCCTGTATTTATTCAATAGGATAAAAATGACCAATTTAATCGTTGTACAAGCACGTAGCCTTATTCAATCGGGCGATATCGTAAGCGCAGAAGCTTTACTCACGGCGCTAGTGGAAACCGATGGTGATCATGCGCTGGTTGAAGTGCTTGATGAAATGCCATCAAAAGACCTGCTAGCCGTTATCCGTGAATATGATTCATCTAAGCAGTCACTTTTAAATTTGTTAATTACTCCTGAGCAGTTTGCACGCGTCGTGGTTTTAGATCGACTCTATAAAGATATGTCACATGAGCATCTGCGTGGCATGTTCAACTCCGTGCTGTTTCGAGAAGATGCCGATGCTAACGAATTTATCGAGGCCATCGCTGAGCTCGAGTTTGGCTATGAGACCTTGGCAGATTATCTTTCAGATCGTGCTGAAGAAGTGACGGGTGATACTTTTGCGGCACTTGATACAGATGATATTACGCGCGCGGAGATTAGTGATCATGACTGGAAAGAACTGACTTGGTTGCTACGTCATAACCACGCTGATATTTACAATATTGTTCATGCCTTATTAAAGACGAAACTTCAGGATAAATTGATTTCTGAAATTGCACAAATTACTGAAGATGATGATGAAGTCGTTGTAAATGCGGATCCGGTAGCAAAAGTAACTAGAGGCGATGATGAGGACGAAGACTCTGCAATTTAAGTAATATTCTTTATATGCGTAATTTTTCATCCTTAAATAGCCACTTATGACCTCTGCTAAAAATACACAATCTATTGCAGCCTATGATAATGCGCCTTATTTTGAAAAAGCGTTTAGGCATGCTGTTCAGCACAGTTACGTTGATCAAACACGTATTGATGCAATTGTCGATGAGGCGGCCACAGGATCTGTTCAAATAGCCGATTATTTTGGAGAGTCTTCTCACTTAAGAAAAAACCTGGAAGTATCCATGACGCGCATGGTGAGTTTGGTCAGTTTGTATCTTGAGGATACAACGGATGCTGAGCTGGATAAAGCCGCACAATTATTAAAAGAAAAGCCATTTCGAGCACTGTCGCGCGGTGGGTCGCAAATGCTAAAAGCGCTGTACTGCCTACCAGAAGATGATTACTTTGGTTCACCCCGACTAGATTCTGAGCGCGAGTTTCTTAAAAAGTGTTTAAGTAAAAAGCTGTCCGTTACCAAATACAGGCAAACTTTGGCAGACTGTGAGCGATTTAAAAAAAATATTGATTTTGCCACCCTCTTGGCTAAGAAGGTTGGAGCGTCGATCAATCAACTGTATGAGCATCATGCGCCTGCTGAACATGTTATTCGCACCGCTTTATTATTGTTGGCGTATGGTACAAAAAAAATACTGGCGAACAAAACGCATCCTTATAATGAAGCTGGTTTATTTGAAACTTTCAGTGCCATTCGCAAAGAGCATGAATTTTTAGGTGATGTGACTTGCAAAGCCAATTTTATACAAGAATTACCACTAGCGTTTCAAGACGAGGCAATCAGCGTTCTTTCAAGTATTAATAAAGACGATATTCCTAAAATAGTTAATCAATCCGTAACACTGGAATCTGCTTTTAGCGACCTGAAAGACCGAAAATACTTTTATATTCGTGACCAGTTAAATGAAGTAAGTCGATTCGACCAAGGGCTGGCGGCTGACTGGTTTGCACTTACGGGAGGGACTGAAGATGATGTTTTGCTGCTCACATTGTTCCTATGCACAGCCGCAGGCGTCCCTCAAAAGACTATGTTAAAAAGAAATGAAGCTAAAAAGGCAATATTAAGTATTCGTGAAAATGGTCTTATGCAAAATGCAGTGCTTAATCTCATTAAAAAAGCACCTCACGATGAAGTGGATCAACTTAGATCGTTGTGGGATGACTTCATTGATGAAGCTACACCGTTTTTATTAGACGATTCAGATGAAAAGTTAAATGAGGTCATGACCTATCTGGCTGATCGCTGCAACATTCAAAAACCACAGTAATAATATGGCTCAATAATACAGCTAAGGTGTGCTTGTAAGCCCGTAAGGAGAAGCAACTGCTGGGGCACGCCAATAGTTAACAAGCAAACTATTTTTCAACTATTGCAATTGCCAACGTAACCATGTGAACAAGATATTTCCATTACCGGTGCCGCCTGGAATATAAGTAGACTGTAGCGCTAACCGTTTATATTCCACAGAAAATAGCGGTGCAAGTATTGGTAAAGGTAAATAATTAAAATCTTTGCGTAATGTTAACCCTACGCTGTAGCCAACACCTACCCGTAGATCATCTGTTGGCCGCCATATTTTTTGAAAGCCATAACCCGCGATAGGCTCTATGTCGCTATGTGAGTCTTGAAATGCCATTACGTAGAGCGCATGCCAGTCACCCTCTTCATCGAACCGATACTTGCCTAAGCCTAAGCCCCATGGCTGCTCATTGTAAGTATCAATTTTTTCAGAGCTATAGTAACTTCTGTTATGCCAAGCACTGATAGGCACATAAAGTTCATAGTCTGTAGAATCCCAAGTTTGCAACAAAGAGTCTTGCATGCGCACCCAAATGCCTGGTCTGAGTGGCTCTTCTGCATATGCAGTTGCAACCTGAAAAAACATGCTAATTACGACAAGCAAGTATTTCAATATATTTCCTACGGTTAGATTTGAGTTGTTAATTCTAATTGTTAACTGATAGCATAGCACCCAGATGACGATATTTTCAAAAGCCATTCACCCACTTTGGCAGGAAGCACTATTTAGAGATAACTAACGGCGCCAACAGAACAAAACCGCCCATGGTGTACGATGAAACCAAACCCAGTAGCCAAAGAGTAATTAAAACAACAGTAATTGTTTCAAGTATTTTTATACGCCTGAAAAAGCCAATTTAATTAACTAGCTGGCGGCGATACGAGGCATATAAATTTTCAAAGTGTCAAGCGCTTCCATTCTCGCTGTCACTTAAGTTTAGTGCTTACCGCCATGGCCCTTACCATTTTTTTGATGCTTATTGCCGTGAGATTCTCTGCGGTCATCGTTGTAATCAGAATGCTCATCGCCACGATCATGTTGCCGTTCTTGGTAGCGTGGCGCGTATTCATTGTTGTACCAGCTGTCTTGCACAAAGTAAACTCGCTCGCCACAAGCATTATATTTACGGCAGTGTTTACTCCAATTTTTAGCGTGGCCAGGTGGTACTCGCAGATAAATGGGTTCGCTTTCTATATAAACACGCTCCACTACCCTTGGTTGACGATAGATTACCCGTGGCTGTGGGTAGGGGTAATCTCCGATATCAATTCGACCGTAAAAACCTGGCTGGCCAATACTGACTGAAACCCCGACATCCGCAGCCATTGCTGGAACACTAAACAGTGACGAAGCCACCGCTGCTATCAATAAAAAACGTTTCATATTAAATCTCCGATTGCGGTGCAAATCAAATGCGCACCACACGCTAGCGCGTTTAGCTACAATAAAAAGTCACCATCAGTCTTTAATACTACACTTGTTTAGGCCGCAGGTGCTAAGTGAATTTAACCTGGATGTTCCATTAACCCAGCGCGAGAACGAAAACTAATTAGCGCAAGTGTGTGATTTACCATAGCTTTAGAATGGTTTTCGTGTTGTGTTAACTGTACACATTTTAATGTGGAATCTAGTCTGGATTTTGAGCTAAATGAAGGGTGTTGGTAAACAACACTCCCTAACGTCATGCTGAGCTGAGCGTAGCGAAGCATGACAGTAGTTTTAGTTTTTAGGTTCTAATGGAAAATCAGGTGATGTGGACAAATAAAGTCTGTCGAGTATTAAGTTTGTAACATACTGATTATAAATATAAATTTAATTTGTAAATTTTTTCAAAGTCTGTCGATTTTTTGATGAAATTTTCAGTCATTAATTATTACTAGATAAGTTCATTACAGCTGTTATTTTTTTCCTAGTTCTAATTCAAACTTTTCTTTTACCAGCTCAACATTACCAATTTTATTGAGTTGGTATACAGAAGAGTGAACCCTTCTGCCCACAAAATCTTGATCTTTCTGCCCATATCCGCCTTTTTCCCCAGCAATAATCCAAACAGCAGACAACTTTTCTTTTTCTAACATTTCTATAAAAAGCTTTTTGTTGATTAAAGCAGCACTAGGGCCATCTTCAGATATTGAGGGGTCTTTAAAAAGAGTATCACCATTTTGATTAGCGTAAACAGCTCTTCTACCGTCAACCAGTTTTAGGCCTAGTTTTGCTACCAACCATGGTGCAGGTAAATAAATTCGGATTGTTTCTTCTATCGAATAATCCCGACTTGCCATGGCCGTTATATTCAATTGCATAGCCTCTCCAAAGCTCAGCCAGACTCGACCATTGCTCAGGCCGATGTAGAATAACTTAATTTCGGCCAGCCATCACGCCACCATCCACATCCCAAATCACTCCAGTAACCCAACTTGCTTTATCAGAAAGTAAGAAGATAATTACTTCAGCCACATCTTTAGGTGAACCGATTCTGCCAATCGGGTGAAAGCCGTTGAAGCCTTGTAATGTGCTGTGTACTTCTGCCCTAGGAATGAAGCCCTCATAGATTGGTGTTTCAACAACAGCAGGAGAAACTGCATTAACGCGAATCTTCTTAGTAGCAAGCTCCATAGCTAAATGTTGTGTAAGTGAATGCAGACCTGCCTTTGCCATTGAATATGCTGAAGATGGTGTCGCAGCAATGGATTGCTTGGCCCACATAGAACCAATATTAACAAACGAACCTGAGCAATCACGGGCAACTAAGTTAGCTGCTACTTTTTGCGTAATGAAAAAGAATGCCTTGTTTAACTTCATATATTGCTCATAATCGGCATCTTGATGCTCTAAGAACTGCTTTGGGAAAAACACACCTGCGGCATTAACCAGTAAATCAATATCTGGGTGAGTAGTATCTAGGGTTTTTAACAGAGTATCTAGATTGTCAGCATTGGAAAGATTCGCTGTTAACGCGAACACTGTTCCGAAAGCTGCCAGCTTCTGACGAGCTTCCTCTGTTTTTTCAGGACGATTACCCACGATTACTACAGTAGCGCCTAGATACAGTGCCATTTCAGCTGTTTGCAGACCTATACCACTAGTACCACCAACGACAAGTAATTTCTTGCCTTCAAATTGTTTACTCATTATAAAATCTCCATTAAATTTAAAATAAAAACTATTCATCCACTGGTAAATTTTCAAAGTAAATATATTTATCAATGGAATTAATAGGCCATATTTTTAGCTTGTATAGGCTTAAAATCAAATGAGATAATCTGTTCTTTCTTAAAAGAAAATCTTTATATGAAGTTACCCGTCCATCTAAATGCAATGCGAGCTTTTGAAGCCAGTGCAAGGCATCAAAGCTTTTCTGCAGCGGCTGAAGAGCTCAATGTCACGCCAGCGGCTGTTGGTCAACTCGTCCGTTCTTTAGAAGAGTGGCTGGGTACACCGCTTTTTCATCGGGGTAGCGGTGGACGAACTCGTTTAGTAGCAACAGATATTGCTCAAAGAGCACTACCGAATATTCGTGCCGGTTTTGATAAACTGAGCATAGGTCTTTCTCAACTGAAAGAGGGTGCTACAAGTAGCATGCTTACCGTCACCGTGAGTCCATCTTTCGCAGCAAAATGGCTGTTGCCACGGATAGAGCATTTCCATTTAACATGGACAGAACTCGACGTCAGGCTGGACACATCCTTGAAACCATTAGATTTTGTGGCTCAAGGTATTGATATTGGAGTTAGATACGGGCTTGGTGCTTGGCCTGGGCTGGTTTCTGAAAAACTGATGGAAGAGGAGATTTATCCAGTTTGTTCGCCTACGTTGCTAAAGCAAAATCCACAATTACTAGACCCAGAAAACCTAGCGAAACAGACCTTAATACACGATCTTTCCGTTGACGAACACACTGGCTTTGCCTCATGGAATGGCTGGCTTGAAAAAGCAGGCATCTTTGGGATAGATACAAAACGAGGCTTAAGAATTAACAATTCTGCAGCAGTTCTGCAGTCGGCGATTGATGGCCATGGCATTGCTTTGGCACGCAGTGTCATGGCAAGGGATGATATTACGGCAGGACGTTTGGTAAGAATGTACCCAGATATAGCATTTACCTCCACCCTAGCTTATTACGTTGTATATCGACAAGAACGAATCAGTCTACCAAAATTAGAGGCTTTTCGAGATTGGTTGATGCAAGAAGCACACGGCAAGCCTTCAAATCGTTAATGCAACTAGGAAGCGAGGAACCATATTGTATGCATATAAATTTTTAAGGGTTTGTCATGATATTAATCTCTAATTCAATTTATAGGTATTATTAGCTTGCGCTTTTTTGATTAAATGCAGCATAAGATGCTAAGTTGAATGTCAGCTTTGTGGTGCAGTCTAAGAGCCTTTTTAGTTTCAATTTTCGACAGACTTTATTACCGTCCGACAGACTTTATTTTTTCCAATCAGGCTTTAAATCAATTGATCAATTATCTGTCGAGGATGCAATTTTATGAATGCTTAAATCTGCCCCATCAAACTCTTCTTCCGCGCTCAAGCGAATACCGACCAGTTTTTTAATTGCACCATAAATAGCCACACCGCCAACCAGCGCAACACCCACACCTAATACCGTTCCGATTAGCTGTGAAACCAAGCTGACGCCGCCGATGCCACCAAGTGCTTTAGCACCAAAAATACCAGCAGCAATCCCACCCCAAGCACCACATAAGCCATGCAATGGCCACACACCTAGCACATCATCAATTTTCCAGCGATTCTGTGTGAGTGTAAATGCTTTTACAAATAGCACGCCTGCTACTAAACCCGTCACCAATGCACCTAAAGGATGCATGACATCTGAGCCAGCGCATACAGCGACCAAACCAGCAAGCGGGCCATTATGTACAAAGCCTGGGTCATTTTTACCCATCACTAATGCAGCCAATGTGCCACCAACCAATGCCATGAGCGAATTTACTGCAACTAAGCCAGAAATGCCTTGCACTGATTGCGCTGACATCACATTAAAACCAAACCAGCCAACTGTTAAGATCCATGCGCCTAGTGCCAAAAATGGAATATTTGAGGGTGGGTGAGCGTGTAAAGCCCCATCTTTACTATAACGTCCTCTGCGAGCGCCTAATAGGAGTACGGCAGCTAATGCAATCCAGCCCCCCATCGCGTGTACCACAACTGAACCGGCAAAGTCATGAAAATTAGCGCCAAAGCTAGCGTATAACCAATCTTGCAAACCAAAGTGATTATGCCAGGCAATACCCTCAAAAAATGGATACACAAAACCTACCAATAAGAAGGTCGCCGCAAGTTGGGGGTTGAACTTAGCGCGCTCGGCAATGCCACCGGAAATAATGGCGGGTATTGCCGCAGCAAAAGTGAGCAAGAAAAAAAACTTAACTAACTCAAAGCCGTTTTTTGCCGCCAACGTTTCTGCACTACTAAAAAAGTTAACGCCATAGGCAATACTGTAGCCGATAAAAAAGTAAGCGATAGTTGATACAGAAAAATCCACCATGATTTTAACCAAGGCGTTAACCTGGTTTTTTTTACGCACAGTGCCTAACTCTAAAAAAGCAAATCCTGCATGCATTGCCAGCACCATAATAGCGCCTAACAATACAAATAACGTATTGTTGGCTGAGATTGAAGCTTCCATTGATAGCCCTTTAGTTTTAAAAAATAAGGAAGTTAAGCAAAGAATGCGCCAATATCTAAGTTGTTGTTTTTTAAAAGCTATAAAAAAATTAAAAGTTAAATATGCACCTTATTGATGCACTGGTGAGCACGCCGCACCTTAATTGTGCGAATGAGTAGAGGTGTCTTATCCTAATCTAGGCTGGTTCTAGAGCAGAATATTGCCTGAGCCGTCTTTAAGTACCATCTTTGCCGCGTCTGGGTTGCCAGACCAAAAATGATAAAACTCACGCACGACGACTAAAAATAAGCGTCTTGTTTGCTTGATATTAAAAAGTGGAAGCGTCTGGTCAACTGCAATACGGTATGCTTTGTGATTTTTCTCAGGTGCATTTCTAAGACGTATCAGTATGATTTTAGCAAGCTTGACGCGGGCATCTACAGTGACTTGCTCTGCGCCTTCATGGCGCAGAGCCTGCGTATAAGCCTTGAGTGGCCAATTTTCTGAAGTATCAAACTTTTCAGTTTCTAAACTATCGGTTAATGACTTTAAAGAGGCATGATCTGGTTTCCACTGCGATGGTTGAATATCAAAACCGGGGTTTATATTCAATGCTGCAATCGCTTTAATATCTTTTATCCAGAATGGGTAAAACTCACGTGCCGCAGTCAGGCTTTCATGCCAATCATCAGCTGGAATTATTTCCATCACATCTTCTATCACTAGCCGATAGTCGCCACCGCCTAGTGTTTTACCAGCGAGCCCGCTACTCAATTTATCTAAAAACAGCGCGCGTCTATGCAATACAGCACTTGCAGCGCCCTTTGCTTGCAAAAGCTTTAAATAAGCGCTGATGGCTTCTTTTTCACGCATTTCATTCATTTTAAGTGATTTTTGTCCTAATAACTGGCAAAACTATGGCTGACAACTGGGTTGTTTGGCTTACAATTCGTTATAAATTATTCTATAACGCTAAATAACTTAAGCTGTATTGTAACTCTAATGTATGAGGTTTTCTGAATGACCAATGAACAAGCGCTCAATTATATGCATAACCTTTTGCGTGGCATGCTCGATAAGAAAGCTTCTGATTTATTTATTTCCGCTGATTTTCCACCCGCGATGAAAATAGATGGGAAAATGACACCTGTCACACAACAAAAACTGACGGGGGAATATACCAAAACCTTTGCTGATGCCCTCATGAATGAAAAGCAACGCGCTGAATTTGCCATTGAAAAAGAATGCAACTTCGCTATTTGGCCAAAAAACATCGGGCGCTTTCGTGTCAATGTGTTTATGCAACAAGAAAAAGTAGGCATGGTGCTGCGCACAATTACCACGAACATCCCCAAATTTGATGACTTAGGCCTACCAGAGGTATTAAAAGAAGTGATGATGACCAAGCGCGGCTTGGTTATTTTGGTGGGTGGCACTGGCTCTGGTAAATCTACCACACTGGCAGCGCTGATTGATTACCGAAATGAACATAGCTATGGACATATTATTACGGTAGAAGACCCCGTTGAATACGTACACCAAAGTAAAAACTGTTTAATCACGCATCGTGAAGTGGGTCGAGATACCAATGGTTGGTTTAATGCGCTTAAAAACACCTTACGCCAGGCGCCCGATGTGATTTTAATTGGAGAGATTCGTGACAGAGAGACCATGGAATTTGCTCTAGCATTCGCTGAAACTGGTCACCTATGCATGGCAACCTTACACGCTAACAGCTCTAATCAAGCATTGGACCGTATTGTTAACTTCTTTCCGGAAGAACGTCATGCCCAGCTCCACATGGATCTATCACTTAATTTGCGCGCATTTGTTTCCCAGCGTTTGGTTTCAAAAACAGGTGGGGGTCGCTGTGCCGCCATTGAAATACTGCTGAACTCGCCGTTGATTTCAGACCTGATTCTTAAAGGTGAAACCAATATGATCAAAGAAGTGATGGCAAAGTCTGTTGAGTTAGGTATGCAAACGTTTGATCAAGCCTTATTTCATCTGAGTGAAGAAGGTCGCATCACGCAAGAAGATGCGCTACGCAATGCAGATTCTATTAACGAGTTACGGTTAAGATTCAAATTACACGGCAAAGATGCAGGGTCTAAATCCAGCGAGTCTAAGGCTGACAGCTTATCACTGCACGAAGAGACGCCTGAAGAAACCAACAAAGAAAGTGAATAAATGGAATTAGTCTTATTATTTGTATTAATCGCACTTGCCTGGTTTTGGCTGGATAGCTTGGACAAACGCGAACGCGCCATTTTGCTAGGCACTGAACTGGCCGCACGCTTTAATTTGCAATTGTTAGATCAAACCGTTGTTTGCAGTAAATTGTGGATGGGTAGAAATCGACGTGGTCACATGCAACTATTACGCACCTATGAGTTTGATGTCAGTGCCAGTGGTGATGATCGACTGCATTGCCACTTAATGTTATTGGGCAACCAATTAGGTTCATGGCATATTCCACCTTACTTACAAGCTATGGATTAAAACCTCATGGTTGTCGGTTGCTTTGCGCCTTAACCTTCCGCGCTACGCCATTTCGACTCATTGGTAGCAGCTATTGTTACAGAGGGTGTAGCGCAAAGCTTTGCACGTAAATTAAAACTTGTAACTTGCACCAACCTCAACGTTACGTTCAACACCAGGAAAAATACCATCCGGATTGCGGCTAGCAATATATTTCTTGTCGGTTAAATTACGCACTGTTCCAAATAATGACAGATGTTTGTCAATATCATAATTAGCATTAAGATTAAATGTGGTGTAAGCAGATATTTCGCCCAATGTGCCAATTGCGTTTTCGGCTTTGGTATTTGCAGAATCAACATATTGACGCGAAACATGATAAGCACCCAAACTTGCTCTTAAACCACCTAGTTTATAATTCAAATTCATGTTACTTGTTAATTTAGGTGCATAAGGCAAGCGGTTACCATCTGGTCCGAGCGAGTCATTTTTAAACTCAGCCACAGCCACATAGGTCGCATTACCATCAACACTCCAACCATCACCAATTTCGTAACCCAGTGCAAATTCAAGCCCTTGGTTTAAAGTTTCACCTCCATTAGCTTGATTAACACCAGCAGACAGACTTTGATTCACGATTTGATTTTCAAAGTCCATGTGAAATACAGTTGCTTCATAAGTTAGTCGTTGCATAGCGCCGCGCACACCCACTTCATAGTTAGTCGAACGCTCTGCATCTAACTGCTGATCAACACCGTCTGTTGAGATGGCTGTCGCCACCATTGCTGGAGAAAACCCCTTAAACGCGCCAGCAAATAACTGTGCTTCTGGCACCACTTGCCATGTAGCGCCAATGCCTGGCATGACCTCTGTATTATTCGTTTTGCCTTTTACACCAGTTAATTCATTTTTACGTCTTTGATCATAAGACTCCACACGCAAGCCGGGCGTTACTGCCACTGTGTCATTCAACTCAAATCTATTTTGAGCGTATAAAGCAACACCCTCTGCCTTTTGTGTTTCATCTCCAGTTAGCGCACCAGATCTAGCGTCTGGGTCAGTTTTAGAGCGGACTGTTTTATTGCTTAATGAATCGGAATGCAAACGCACACCAATTTCAGTTTCGTTTTTAATGCCAAAACTGTTGTGATTAATAAACAAACGAGAATCAATACCAGCCATCTCAAACTCACGGTTACGCCCAGTCATACAATTACTTACACCAGTACACGCTACAAAAGTAGTGCCATCTACAGTTCTAGCTGCAATATCACGACGCCAGTAATCACGGTTCAAATTACTCCAATACAGTAATGTATTCAGCTTAACGCCGTTGGCGATATCCCACTCATGGTTAATATCAAATGATTTTCGGTCAGTAATAAAGTAGTCGTTTGGTGCTGGATTCTTGGTTGGATTGTTTTTATATTCGTTTGGTCTCAAGCCCACGTATGAAGTATTCACCTCATTGTCATAGTATGAAAACTTTGCACTAATCCATTGATTATCACCAATTTGCATGCCGCCCTTTGCAACGACATCATTCATGTCAAAGCCATTATGTCTAAAGCCATCACCGCGTGATGTAATCACGCTGATCCCTGCAACCGCTTCACCAGAAGGGGAAGCGCCACCTGCATCCAAACCTAGCAACCTAAAACCATTGCTGCCGACTCTTGTTGTTAACTTAACACCATCTTCCGGGTTTTTAGTTTTGTAGTTGATCACGCCGCCAATGGTCGTTGGGCCATAACGCAAACCGGCGGCACCTTTTAACACCTCAATACTTTGCATGCGTTCAATACGCGGGCTGTAGTAAGACTCATTTGCTAAAAACAAACCTGGCGCTACTGGCACACCATCTTCTAATACCAGCAGTTTTTGGCTACGATTAGGATTTAAGCCACGCATGCCAATATTAGGGATAAACCCGAACCCTTCTTCTTCACGAATAACAATGCCAGGCACAGACTTGAGTGCATCCTGAGCCGAAAGTGGTTGCATTATTTCTAACTCTTCTTGTTTGATTATCGCGACTGAGCCTGCCTGTTTAGAAATGGCTTGTTCACTTTCACCTATCACATCAATGCGTGGCAATTCAATTTCTGTAGCCATTACAGGGGTTTGATAAAACAATAAAGAAGCAACCGCCAATACGATTTTATTTGGCTTTAGGTCTAATTTAATTTTTGCCATGACAACTCTCTTATATTTAATGATTTTTGATTAAAGCGATTCTACATGATAATCATTATCATTTACAAGTAATTTTTTAATGGTGTTAAAAATGAAGTTATTAATGCATTAGCATCCAATGTTAAAATGCAACCATGAAAAATAATCAAGACACATTACAGCGCTTTGTATTTGAAAACACGCCGATACGCGGCAATCTGGTTAATCTTACAAGTACGTTTCAACTCGCACTTAACAAACAATCATTACCCTCAGGCTTAAAGCAGGCATTAGGTGAGCTGATGGCTGCAAGCGCCCTACTTACAGCTACGCTTAAAATGAACGGTTCTTTAGTTTTGCAAATTCAAAGCAAGGGTTTATTAAAACTGCTGGTTGTAGAATGCAACTCAGATTTTGGCATACGAGCTACAGCAAAGTGGACTGGTGACGTGAATGATCAACAAAGTTTGTTTGATCTGATTGAACACGGTCAGTTTATGATTACACTCGACCCAAAAGATGGCGGTCAAGCGTATCAAGGCATTGTGCCGTTAGAGGGCGATAGCATCAGTGCAATACTCGAAAACTACATGTTGCGCTCAGAGCAAATCGACACCAAAATTTGGTTAAGCTGTGACGGCAACGCTGCCGCAGGCATGTTGTTGCAAAAACTGCCGGAAACAATGAATCAAGTCACACAAAACCAAGAGCACGCTGAACATGATGTAGACACGTGGAACCGTGTTGGCCACTTAGCCAGCACAATTACCGATAACGAATTGTTGAACTTACCCACTGAAACCCTGCTTAAACGATTATTTAACGAAGAAGATATACGCCTGTTTGAAGCCAGTCATACTGCATTTTTTTGCAGTTGCTCACGTGAAAGCGTGGCCAATATGCTACGCATGTTAGGTCCAGACGAGCTAAGCAGCATTATTGAGGAACAGGGTCAGATTGAAGTGAACTGTGATTTTTGCAATACGCATTACAAATTTGACAAAATAGATGCGGCACAACTGCTGGTCGCTGAAGTCACCACGCCAGGCAGTTCAAAGGTACATTAACCCAGATTCTCCATTAGGCGATTTTGCATCTACTTGAATGTCAACTTGCCCATTTTGCGTCTTTTTTGTGCAGATTTTCTGTCAATAGAACGACTATTGACCATAAAATCTGCACAAAAAATCCATCAAACTGTGCGGCGTTGCCACTACAAGTCCTAATGAAAAATCTGGGTTAATTCCACAACTATTTTTAATGCTGATTATTTACATAAATGCGGTAAATAATCAGCTGTAACGTTGGTTTTATTTTCACCCTTTACCGTCATCTTTTCAGGCGCCTTGGCGTTGCCGCATACCCAAGTCACTGGCACAATTTGTGACTCCTCAATCACTGCAGGGCGCATTGAAAGCACTTTATCCTTAATTTGCGGATGTGCTTTATTGCCAAATGTCATGTGAATTGCACCATTCTCAACCAGTACGGAACGCACAAAATTACTGACGATTTTGTCATCACCAGGCAACCCTGCCTCGGCATTGTCTACCAGCAAAGTTTTAGATGTTGCCCAACCTGCCGCAATGGGCGTTTTAGCGATATCTGCCAAGGGCATAGCCGCTACAATCTGCTCTTTAATAATGCGATGCATGCTTGAAGGTATCGCAATCATTGCCAAAATACCTAATATCGCGACGACTACCATCATCTCTATTACAGTAAAACCTTGTACAAAGTGTTTAGGTTTCACGTATGGTTGTATCGGGATAAATTGCATTCCTAGTCCCATGTTTTCATTTTAAAGAAACTTGACGCAAACGTTCAAACAAACAAACCGCAGTGGCCGCACCCGCGTTTAAAGATTCAACTGAACCCAGCGAAGTTTCTGCCATCGGTATAGTGATGCGCTTAGTTGCGGTAGCAATGGTTTGATTACGCAACCCAGCGCCTTCATTACCAATCACAAAAGCACTAGGTTGCGATAAATCTTGCGCATAGAGTGATTCACCTGCCATTGTAGTAGCGTAACTGCACCCCTGAAAGTTTTGCAATTCCGCTATTAAATCCGCTCGTTCCACAATCGGCAATACGAACTGCGCGCCCTGCCCGCCACGCAATGCCTTGGGTGACCAGGCATCGGTACAACTAGTGCTCAAATAAGCCACTTCAACGCCGGATGCGGCAGCGGTACGTAGCATACTGCCAATATTCCCCGGGTCTTGAATATCTTCTAACATTAAGGCAAATGAAGGCTTTTGTGGAATTGGCAATTGCGGTATTTTCACCAATGCCAAAATACCGGTAGCGCTGGCAACCGGTGTGAGTTCGGCAAACATCAAGGTAGGCAACATCACGGTAGAAACATCCACCAGATTTTGGATTAAGCCTGTCGCTTCCACACTGCTTTTACCTTCAGGGATGATAATCAACTCAATCCCAGCCACATCTGGCGCGCCAAAGGTCGCCATGTATGACTCAATTAAATGTACGCCATCTAATAAGGTTTTACCCTCACTGCGCCGCTCGCGTGCATTATCTGACAGTTTTTTGAGTTGTTTAAAAACCGGATTGTCGCGTGAAATGATGTGCTTAAAAGACATATAACGATTGCTTACAATTTAAAGTGTTAGTTTAACTTAAACCGGCCTATCAGCGCATAAGGATTACAGTGAATTAGCTAGGCAATTAAGTCACGCTCAGTAAACAATAAAAATGCTTACATCATGTAGGTGTTTTTATTTGTACCTTATAATAGCGGCATGGCTAAAAAACTAAACTTAGAACGTATCCTGTGTAACCAAGGTTTTGGCACACGCAAGCAATGTCGCATCATGATTATCAATGAAGAAGTCACCGTCAATGGCACGCTGTGCGACGACCCCGATGCGAGTTTTGATACCGACAACTTGCACTACAGTGTTAAAGGTGAAGCGTGGGATTACCGTGAAAAATCGTACTTAATGCTACATAAACCCAGCAATTATGAGTGTTCACACAAAACCCAGCATCACCCCACCATTTATAGCTTATTACCGCATCCATTGGTGGTGCGTGACGTACAATGCATCGGTCGCCTGGATGAAGACACCACCGGCTTAATCCTGATTTCGGACGACGGCCAGTTTATTCATCGCATGAGTTCGCCCAAACACAAAGTACCTAAAGTGTATGAAGTGACCTGCAAACATGCGGTTGATGACAGCCAAATCGCGCATATTCTAAAAGGTGTGCAGTTGATTGATGAAGACGCGCCAATCGCAGCGTTAGCTTGCACGCGTATTAACGACCATGTGATTCACATGACATTGGCTGAAGGAAAATATCACCAGGTAAAACGCATGCTTGCCGCCATTAGTAATCGTGTTGAAGCGTTGAAACGCATACAGATCGGCGAATTAAAGTTGCCGGATGATTTAGCCGTGGGTGAATGGCGCTGGTTAAGTAACGATGATTTGCGCAAACTAGGTGCAATTCAGCATTTAAACAATTAGCATTCAAACGCAGTGTAATCCTGCAAATAAAACAGGGCGCAGAAGCGCCCTGTTTTATTTGTAAAAATAGAGATTTAGTTTTTACATCAAAGACTTAAAATCTAGCGCAACTTCACCTCACCCGCGCTTATCAGTTGTTTGGCAACCACATCAGATACACCTTCACTCACACTGGCGCCAATACGTTTGGCAATGCGACTGGCAAAATCATCCTGGTAGGTAAAATCTACAATTTCCTCTTGCTTAATCACTTCTCGCGCGACAAAATCTGCACTGCCTATCGCATCTGCTAGCCCGATTTTAATACTTTGTTCACCGCTCCAAAATAAACCGCTAAAAGTTTCAGAGGTTTCTTTTAAGCGTGCGCCTCTACCCTGCCTGACCACTGTTTTAAATTGCTCGTGAATTTCATTTAACATGGTTTGCGCAAATTGCTGATGCCTTGGGTTCACCGGTGAGAACGGATCCAGCATTGCCTTATTTTCACCTGCCGTCATCAAACGACGCTCAACACCGACTTTCTTCATCACTTCAGTAAAGCCGTAACCATCCATCAACACGCCGATAGAACCTACGATACTGGCTTTATCCACATAAATTTTATCTGCGGCAGCTGCAATGTAATAACCGCCCGAGGCGCAAATATCTTCAACCACTGCATACACGGGAATTGTTGGATGAAGCTTTTTTTGACGCTTAATTTCATCAAAAATGATACCCGCCTGCACCGGGCTGCCACCTGGGCTATTGATGCGCAAAATTATCCCTTTTGTGCCTTTATTATCGTAGGCATCATGCAGGCTACTCATCACAGCCTCAGCATTGACATCTCCACCCGCCTGAATAACCCCTGAAATATCAATCAAAGCCGTGTGTGCTTCAAACTTTTTCTTAGCTTCACTAAAAACACCTAGCGCCATCAGTAAAACAATCAGCAGATAGGTAAAAGTAAGCCCTTTAAAAAAAGTGCCCCAGCGACGCGCTGTGCGTTGCTCAGTAAGTGCGGCTGATGCTAAGCGCTCAATCGCATCACGCTGCCATTTTGTATCTTCAGCTTGTGAAGCTTTATTTTCTACATTGTTTGCAGCAACCGTTTGCTGATTTTCTTCTGACATAATTCAAGCGTCCTAATATGTTATTTTTTATTCACTAACCGATGCTACATTGATAATAATTTTTTGATTTTGTTCAATGACTTTAATTGGTTTTAAACTTTTACCTTTACACGGCCCCATGACGCAAAAGCCGTTATCCGGCCGATAATTTGCACCATGCGTACTGCATATTAAAAAGTCCTGTTGCGCCGTAAAAAAATCACCCTCGTTCCAATCCAACTCTACCGAAATGTGGGCGCATCGGTTTACATAAGCGTATGGTTTACCTTGAAATCGCACTACAAAGCCCGTGACAAATTCGCCTAAAGCCGGTAATGCGAACCTAATCCCTTTGCCCCCATCTACCAAGTCGGCACTATCAATTGCAATCATACCTTGCTCATTATCCGTATTATGCATCTTCTAACAACCACTGTCCCAGGCTGGCAAAATCATCAAATTGCTGAATCGGGCTCAAATGCTGCCATTGTGTTGCTGACTGCGCACCATAAGTGACGCCCACAGCGCTTACCCCGGCATTGTGTGCCATCTGTAAATCATAACTCGTATCGCCTATCATCAACGTACGTTCTGGCAAAGCAACCAAGTTATCCATGATCTCATCGATCATTTGCGGATGCGGTTTAGAAAAACATTCATCCACAGTACGTGTCGCATGAAAATACTTGCCTAATCCACAATGCTCAAACGCTAAATCAAGTCCGCGCCTGCCCTTGCCTGTAGCTACCGCCAACTTAAAACCGCGCATATTTAGCATCTTAATAGTATCAGCAACGCCCTCAAACAACGGTATCTCACTTTCACCTGCATAATAATTTACAGTATAAAGCCTTGCCATTTCTTGTGCTTGTTCGGTAGGTAGTTTTCCATACAACGCTTCAATAGCCTCATATAAACCTAAACCAATAATATTACTGGCCTCTTGACGCGCTAAGGTTGGCAACCCTACCTGCTGAGCCGCTTTCAATACGGCATTGGTAATCATACTAGTAGAATCGGCTAAAGTACCATCCCAATCCCACACGATTAAATCAAACTGCTTTGGCATACTTTTAATTATTCCTTCTCTAATTTTTGTACGAACATGCTGAGCTCTGCTGGCAAAGGTGCATTAAGCTCAAGTTTATCATTGGTCAAAGGGTGACGTATTTTAGTCACGGCAGAATGCAAAAACATGCGCTTGATGCCCTGCTTGGCTAATGCTTTATTCACGGCAAAGTCACCATATTTATCATCACCTACAATAGGAAAACCCAAATGTGCCAATTGCACACGTAACTGGTGCGTGCGCCCGGTAACTAATTGCGCTTCAAGTAAACTGAATGATCCCATCGTAGTGCTATTGAAATTTTTTAATAAACGAAACAGCGTTTCCGATGTTTGGCGTTCATCATATTTATCTTTAGAGATATCAGTCACCACATTGACGCGGCGTTCGCCATTGGGCAACAGATATTTTTGCAAATCCAGTACCACACGTTTTTTGGGCTCCAGCCACTCACCGCTTACCAGCATCAAGTAACGCTTATCTGTTTGGTTGTTTCTAATCGCCTCATGTAGCGCCACCAAAGCACTGCGCTTTTTAGCCAGCATCAACACACCCGATGTTTCCCGATCTAAACGATGTACCAACTCTAAAAACTTGGCACGAGGACGCTCTAAACGTAACTGCTCAATCACGCCCCGGCTAATGCCGCTACCACCATGTACCGCAAAACCAGCAGGTTTATCAATCACTAACATGGCGTCATCTTCAAAGATAATCGCATGCTCAAATTTTGAGGTAGCTGGTGCAGTTTGCTCTGTTTTTTCAACGGCAGTAGAACGTGTGGGCGGAATTCTCACCACATCGCCCAAACTTAATCGAAAATCAGCATCTATCCGTTTTTTATTAACGCGCACTTCACCGCTACGCAAAATACGATAGACATGACTTTTTGGCACACCTTTTAAGGTTTTGGTGAGAAAATTATCAACGCGCTGCCCTTCGCTGGCTTCATCAACTGTTAAAAATGCAGCGGCTGATTCGCTGACGGTTGATGCTTTACTGCTTTGATGTTGTGTATTTAAATTGTTCATTCGTAGCTTTTATGAAAGATGTAGCTTATACTTTGCGAATTCTTATGAAGTCAACTGTATAAATGGTTGATAAGAATACACTTAATACCAATAAACACATCGTGTTGCGACGATTTAATTATCGCCTGATGCCTTTATTAAAAAATAGTGACCACTAAACACTTGGTTAACACCGCTCGCCATATTATAAAGTAGCGGTAAGTAAATTTAGCGCTAAAGCCGCCGCAGACAAAATAAAGATAAAGCGCGACTTAAAGTGAAAAGTAAAATTTGATAGGTTATCAAATCAACGCTGCTCGACCCGAAAGGCTTGCAGTACGAAATTAAATAATCCAGCAAATTATAGATGTACTAAAGATAGAATTTTAACGAATTTAAGCGCTAACTGGCCTGATATTTAGGCCATATTTAAGCATAAATTTAACAATTAGTTTGCTTTAACGAACAATAAACTTGTTTCAACATGAGATTCTCTGCTGAAACAATTAAATTAGATAACTCAATCTGACTCAGCCCATGTGGTTTTTTACGACTAGGCTCGGTAAAACTGGACTCGATCCATATAACTGAATTGACGAATCTATATTAAGTTACGCGCGGTTTTCCGCCTATGTCTTTAAATTAGACTTCGTTAAATTGCGCCATTGTTATCTTTGTAAAACGTTAAGTTTCACCAGTGTTAACTACACTGGGCAGCGTGCATCAGGCACCTTGCACACCTTTAGTATTTCAGTCGACACTCGACACTTTCACCTTAAATGCCTTAACTCAATGCTGAGTTTTCTCATGCATTAGTCTGCCTGCTATTACTTAGCGCAGGAGCAAACAATGAAACGCATGTTATTTAATGCAACGCAATCTGAAGAATTACGCGTTGCGATTGTAGATGGTCAAAAACTCATCGATTTAGATATTGAACACGCTGGTAAAGAACAGCGTAAAAGCAATATTTACAAAGGTGTCATTACGCGTATTGAGCCATCTTTAGAAGCTGCCTTTGTCGATTACGGACAAGATCGTCACGGCTTTTTACCCTTTAAAGAAGTATCACGCAGCTACTACAAAGAAGGCACAGATGGCCGTGCCCGCATCCAGGATGCCTTAAAAGAAGGCCAGGAACTCATCGTGCAGGTTGATAAAGATGAGCGTGGCAACAAAGGTGCTGCGCTGACTACTTTTATCTCCCTCGCTGGTCGTTATTTGGTATTAATGCCAAACAACCCACGTGGCGGTGGTGTGTCACGCCGCATTGAAGGCGAGGACCGTGACGAACTACGCGACGTATTAGCCAAACTTGAAGTGCCCAAAGGCATGAGCATTATCGCGCGTACTGCTGGCATTGGTCGCAACGCTGAAGAGTTGCAGTGGGATTTAAACTATCTCACACAATTATGGACTGCGATTGATGGCGCCTCCGCCATGCAAGCCGGCGCCTATTTAATTTACCAGGAAGGCAGCTTAGTCATCCGTGCAATTCGCGATTACTTTAGCTCCGATATTGGTGAAATTTTAATTGATACGCCAGATATTCATGAGCAAGCGGTACAGTTTATGAATCACGTGATGCCAGGCAACGTGGCACGCGTTAAATTGTATCAAGATGAAATTCCACTATTTACACGCTTTCAAATTGAACACCAGATTGAATCAGCCTTCTCACGTGAAGTGCGCTTACCTTCCGGTGGCGCGATTGTCATCGACCATACTGAAGCATTAGTTTCAGTTGACGTAAACTCAGGCCGTGCAACCCGTGGTAGCGATATTGAACATACCGCATTTAATACTAACATTGAAGCGGCTGAAGAAGTCGCACGTCAATTGCGTTTACGTGATTTAGGCGGCTTGGTAGTGATTGACTTCATTGACATGGAAAGCCAACGCAATCAACGCGAGGTTGAAAATGCATTGCGTGATGCCCTGCATGCCGACCGCGCACGTGTACAAACCGGCAAGATTTCGCGCTTTGGCTTGCTGGAGTTATCTCGTCAACGCTTGCGCCCTAGCTTGGGTGAAACCAATCATATCCCTTGCCCGCGCTGTCATGGCACAGGTCATATTCGTGGCATTGAATCAACTGCTCTACATATTCTGCGCATTACGCAAGAAGATGCCATGAAAGAAAATAGCGCGATTATTCAAGTGCAATTGCCCGTTGAAGTGGCTACGTTCTTGCTGAATGAAAAACGGGCTGATATTCATAAAATTGAACAGCGTATGGGCGTTGAAGTGGTGTTGATTCCAAATATTCACCTTGAAACACCTAACTACAACATCACGCGTGTTAAGCATGATGATGTAACCGAAGAAACTAGTCGCGCAAGCTACAAGCTGGTAGAACTACCGACTGAAACCACTTACATTCCCAATGCAGCAGAAGAAGCAAAAGCGGTTCGCCCAGTGGCGGCAGTGAAAGGCATTACTCCCGCGGCCCCTGCACCTATCGTTGCAGAAAAAGTAGTAGCTGAAAAAACTGAGCCTAAGTTGTCACTGTTCGCCCGCATTAAAAACTTTTTTAGCGCGCCATCAACTGAAAGTGAATCACAAAAAGTTGAAGCTGAAAAAGCCAATGCAGCACGTTCTGAGAGCAATCGCAACAATCGTAATCGTAACCGCAATCGCAATGAACGCAATCGCAATGAGCGTGGTGAGAAAAATGAACGTACGGATAAAGCCACTAATCAAGAGCGCCCTAACCGCAATCAGGATGCAAAAGCGCAAGAGGCACGACCTGCAGAAGGCAAGCAGCAAGAACCTCGTCAGCAAAAACCACAGCAAGCGCGTACTGAAACTCAACGTAATGAGCCTGCACGTAATCAGCAAACCAAAGCCCCAGTAGAAGCAACAGGTAATGAAACCGTTGAACAAACTACAGAGCGTGGCAGTCGTCGCAACCGTAATAATCGCCGTGGTCGCCGCGATCGCGATGATAGCGCTGTACGTGAGGGTAACCTTCCTTTCGTACCAAATGAAGAAATCAGCGCTAATCAAGCTAATGTTAGCGCGGAAGCTTCTGTTCAGGCACCTGCTAAGAGTGATAACAAAGCTGAAAGCGTCACTCAGGTTGTTGAAACCAAGACCAATGATGCGTCGAATCAGGGCGCGCCAGTAGTTGAAGTAACAGCAGCAGAAAAAAACACACCAACAGGCGCAAAAAAAGCCAGAGGCCAAAAAAATGCGCCTAATAAAGCAAGCAGTGCTAAGCGTGACAATACAGAAGCCGTTGTTGAAATAAATGCAGACGTTAATGTAGCAACAACTGCAGAGGTGAATGAAGGTGTGGCGGCTAAAACGGATAAAAAACGTCCAGCACGACCACGTAAAGCTAAAGCCGAAACAAAACCAGTTGACTTGGCTGCTTCAGGGTTGCAATTAGTAGAAACTAAAGCCGATGCGCCAAAAGCGTCTGCTCCCGTAGAATCTAAAGAGCCACGCGCACCTCGCAAAGCGGCCACTTGGCAGAAACAAGCTAAAGCGGACGCCACTGCCGAGCCTTTAGTCATGGTAGAAACGCAAAATAAATAGACTCAAACGCTTTATTTAGCGAACTGCGACTATAAAAAAAGCCCCGTACAATTCACCGTACGGGGCTTTTTTATTTTATTTGGCTCTAATAAACCCAATCATAATTACAGTATGATAATGCTAGCTTAGTCAATTAATGACGTGTTAAGCACAGTCCGCATCAAACCACTAATTCAACATTAAATTTATGAGCCACGCTTATTATCAATTACCGAACGGGCGTGTTGCGAGTATTGACGGCAACTGCCAATTCCCACCACTTTCCGCAGCGCTCACCGAGCCTAACGGTTTGATCGCAGTTGGCGGTGACTTATCAGTTTCGCGCCTTCTTAACGCCTATCAGCATGGCATATTCCCATGGTTTAGTGAGGGGGAACCTATCCTTTGGTGGAGTCCTGACCCGCGTATGGTGCTTTTTCCAAGCGAATTAAAAATATCTAACTCACTCAAAAAAACACTTAAAAACAAAAAATTTGAGTTGCGCTTCAACACCTCCTTTCGTGAGGTGATTATCGCTTGTAGCAAAACCCCTAGAGGTGAACAACTAGGCACATGGATTAGCCAGGACATCATTGACGCTTATTGCGCGTTGCATGTTGCAGGCTATGCAGTTTCTGCCGAATCTTGGCAGAACGGTCAATTAGTCGGTGGCTGTTACGGCGTTAAAATAGGCAATATGTTTTACGGTGAAAGCATGTTTCATCTAGTGACAGACGCATCAAAAGTCGCTTTTGTAAGCCTGGTAGAGCATCTTGAAGCTCAGGGGGTTGGTATGATAGATTGCCAAATGAAAACGGCGCATCTCGCAAGCTTTGGTGCGCATGAAATTAGTCGTGATGATTTTATAAAGCAGTTATCACGGTTAATCAATGCTGTAAAAAATCAAACTGCAATTTAAAAATCACGCCCAAAAATTCGGCTTATAATTTAAATATGCATCTGCCTAACGACAACACTTTAAATAAGCTACAGTTTTATGTAACTACCGGTTACAGTTGCGGCTATTTGCCCAATAAGTTAGCACAGAGCTTAATTGCTACACCACAACATTTAGTCAATACTGAGATTTATAGCAGTTTGATACAGCAAGGCTTTCGACGAAGCGGCAAGTTTGCCTACAGACCGCATTGTGAAAACTGCCAAGCATGCGTGCCTGTACGAATTATTCTGCAAGATTTCACACCCAACCGTAGCCAAAAACGCGCACTCAAACAGCATCAAAATCTCACAACGACCATTCTGCCCGTAGCATTTTATGAAGAGCATTACGCGCTATATGCCGCTTATCAATGCGCACGACATACTGATGGCAAGCTCACTAAGCAGGTAGATGACGTAGAACAATACCAAAGCTTTTTGTGCCAAACTAATGTAGATAGCGTATTGGTTGAGTTTAGAGAAAACAATCAACTCAGAATGGTGAGTGTGATTGATATAGTCAGTGATGGTATTTCAGCGGTTTATACTTTTTATGACACCAGTAACACTAAGGCCAGTTATGGTACCTATAATGTTTTATGGCAAATCGACTGGGCTAAAAGCTTTAAGCTGCCCTATTTATATTTAGGCTACTGGATTAAAGACAGTCCGAAAATGGTTTATAAACAAAATTACAAACCATTGGAAATGCTAATCAACGGCAAATGGTTGCAATAAACACGTTGCATGTTGCTACCGCAGATAAAATCAGGGTTCAATGCTACAATTCTGCCTGTTGCTAATTAGAATAAATTTGCTTTGAAAAATCCTGTTTTAAAAAAAATTGTTATCTTTGGTGTGGGCTTAATTGGCGGCTCGGTTGCGCTTGCTTTGAAAAAAGCAGGCTGTACTGCACCAATAGTTGGTGTTGGCCGCTCGATTAAAAGTCTGCAAACCGCGGTTGATTTAGGTGCGATCGACATTGCTTCCAGCAATGTTGCAGACGCAATAAAAGATGCAGACATTATTTTGATTGCTGCACCAGTGGCACAAACCCCAGCCATCCTAAGCGCGATTAAGCCGCACCTAACAGCCAATGCTGTGATTACTGATGCAGGAAGCACTAAAAATGACGTATTAAGTACGGCAAAAGAAATTCTAGGCGCGCAATTTACCCAATTTGTAGGTGGCCACCCGATTGCAGGCGCTGAGAAAAGCGGTGTAACGGCAGCAACGGCTGATTTATATCGCAATAAAAATGTTGTGTTAACCCCTACGGTCATAACCAATCCGGATGCAATTCACCGCGTACGTGAGTTTTGGCAAACCTGCGGCGCTACTGTCAGTGAAATGCCGGCAGAAACTCATGATGGCATATTTGCCGCCGTAAGCCATTTACCTCACCTGTTAGCCTTTGCTCTGGTAGATGAAGTTGCCTCACGAGCAAACGCAGAGCAGTTGTTTGGATTTGCCGCGAGCGGATTTAGAG
>Ga0172380_10001061_pt1 | contig 48914 bp, 52 predicted proteins | sample Leawe162metaG_FD_119747 | JGI IMG/M metagenome (GOLD analysis project Ga0172380, IMG submission 119747) | Leachate microbial communities from a municipal landfill in Southern Ontario, Canada - Leachate well 162 metaG | ecosystem: Engineered > Solid waste > Landfill > Unclassified | place... | reverse complement strand
TCGTGAAATTTCCTTTCGTGTGCTTGGCGGCTCACGATTGGGAGTTTCTTCGATGGACTCCCTAAATTGTCAAACTGTTACTGCCTCCCCGGCAGAGCCGGGGGGTCTCCCCTGTTAGGCTAGTGGTCAATCATGCGTGAATTGATGGATAAATGCGTCATCCCGGCGAAAGCCGGGATACAGAAACGTACTGGATTCCGGCTTTCGCCGGAATGACGAAGCAATGGTTTTATCCATCATTATTTCGATAACTATGTACTAGCACGCTTCGACGTTCACCGCGCAGAACTTGAACTCGGGTATCTTGCCGGCCGGATCGAGCTGCGGGTTGGTGAGCAGGTTGGCGGCGGCCTCATGGTAGGCGAAGGCGATGAAGACCGCGCCGCGCGGGATCGCGTCGTCGGCCCGGGCGGCCATGACAATGCTGCCGCGCCGGTTGGTGAGGCGCAGAGTTTGGCCGGGCTGGCGACCCAGCGCGGCCAAGTCGAGCGGATGGATGGAAACCGTGGCGCTCGGTTCGATGGCATCGAGCACGCGGCTGCGCCGGGTCATCGCGCCGGTATGCCAGTGTTCCAACTGGCGGCCGGTCATCAGCACCCAGGGAAAGTCCGTATCCGGCAATTCCGCTGCCGTTTGCAGATCCACAGGCTTGAACGTGGCACGCCCGTCGGCGGTCGGGAAGCGTTCGATGAACACCACGCTTTGCCCAGGCGCATGCTCGTCGGGACAGGGATGAGTGACCGCCCCTTCCCGTTCCAGCCTGTCCCACTTGATCCCCTGGATCGACGGCATGGTCCGGCGCATTTCCTCATATACCTCGGAAATGTCCGCATACGCCCACGGCAGCCCGAGGCGACGCGCGATTTCCTGGGTAATCCACCAGTCGGGTTTGGCCTGGCCGGGCGGACGCACGGCCGGGCGGGCGAATTGCACCAAGCGGTCGGTGTTGGTGACGCTGCCGCGTTTCTCGGCGAAGGCCGCAGCGGGCAGGACGACGTCGGCCAGCATCGCGGTTTCGGTGAGGAAGATGTCCTGTACCACCAGCCACTCCAGCTTCGCCAGCGCGGCGCGGGCATGGTTGAGGTCGGGATCGGACATGGCGGGGTTCTCGCCGAGGATGAGCATGCCGTGGATATCTCCGGCATGGATCGCATCGAGCGTCTCGACCACGGTGAGGCCGGGTTCGGGGTCGAGCGCCATGCCCCAGGACTCCTCGAACTTCTTGCGCACGACCGGGTTGTCGACGCGCTGGTAATCCGGATACATCATCGGGATCAGACCGGCGTCGGAGGCGCCCTGCACATTGTTCTGGCCGCGCAGCGGATGCAGGCCGGTGCCGGGACGGCCGATCTGGCCGGTCGCCAGGCAAAGGGCGATCAGGCAACGGACGTTGTCGGTGCCGTGCGTATGCTGGGAAACGCCCATGCCCCAGAAGATCATCGAAGCCCTGGATGTGGCATAAGCGCGCGCCACCTCGCGGATGGTCTGTGCCGGAATGCCGCAGATCGGCGCCATGAGTTCGGGCGAATAGGCGCGGACCTTGTCGGCCAGTTCCGGATAGCCGTGAGTGCGCGCGGCAATGAAGTTCCGGTCGCAGAGGTCTTCCTCGATCACGGTATGCAGCAGCGCGTTGAGCAGGGCCACGTCGGTATCGGGGCGGAATTGCAGGCTCCAGGCGGCATGGCGCATCAGCTCGGTGCGACGCGGGTCGGCCACGACCAGCCTGGCGCCGTGTCGCACGGCATTCTTGATGAAGCTCGCCGCCACCGGATGGTTGGCGCTGGGATTGGCGCCGATCACGAATATCAATGCCGCGTGCTCGACATCGCGCACCGGGTTGGACACCGCGCCCGAGCCGACGCCTTCCAGCAGTGCGGCCACCGAAGAGGCGTGGCACAGACGCGTGCAATGGTCGACGTTGTTGTTGCCAAAGCCCGTGCGCACCAGCTTCTGGAACAGGTAAGCCTCCTCGTTGCTGCACTTGGCCGAACCGAAGCCGGCCAGTGCTCGCGATCCATGACGTTCAAGTATGTGCCGCAGCCCGCCGGCGGCGAGGTCGAGGGCTTCCTCCCAACTCGCCGCGCGGAAATGCGTCCACGGATTGGCCGGATCGATCCGCTCGCCGGCCCGCTTGGGAACGTCATTGCGGCGCACCAGCGGCATGTCCAGGCGCTGCGCATGGTGGATGTAATCGAAACCGTAACGGCCTTTCACGCACAGGCGTCCGGCATTGGCCGGACCGTCGTGGCCGGTCACGTAGCGGATGACATTGTCGCTGACGTGGTAGGTCAGCTGGCAGCCGACGCCGCAGTAGGGACAGACCGAAACCACCTGGCGTTCGGCGGGCGCTTGCGCCGATTGGCGCGCCGGCATCAGCGCACCGGTCGGGCAGGCCTGCACGCATTCGCCGCAAGCGACGCAGGAAGAGCCGCCCAGCAAGGCGTCGCAGTCGAAGACGATCCGCGCCTGCGCGCCGCGCCCGGCCAGTCCGATCACGTCGTTGCCCTGCACGTCGCGGCAGGCGCGCAGGCAGCGAGTGCAGAGGATGCAGGCGTCGAGGTCAACGCCGATGGCCGGGTGCGACAAATCCGGCGGGACGGATTCGGCGGCAGCCGGAAAACGCGATCCATTCACACCCAGCCGCTCGCACCAGAGCGCCAGTGCCGATGACTGGCTGTACTGGCTGTGCTCGCGAAAATCTTTCGCCCCGGCGCTCAGCAGTTCCAGCACCAGCTTCTGCGAGTGGCGCGCGCGCGGGCTCTCGGCATGCACCACCATGCCGGCCTTCGGCGTCCGGCAACAGGAGGGCGCCAGCGTGCGTTCGCCGTCGATTTCGACCACACAGGCGCGGCAGTTGCCGGCGGGCTGCATGCCCGTTTGGCAGCACAGGTGAGGGATCTCCACCCCATGCCGCTGCGCCGCTTCCAGGATGGTCTCACCGTCCTGCGCGCCGATGCTGCGGCCATCGAGGGTGAACTCGATGCGGCTCATCGGCCGGTATCCTCGCGAGACGGGTTCTCCGCCCCGACTTCATGGGGGAAATACTTGAGTACGCACAGCAGCGGATTGGGCGCGGCCTGACCGAGTCCGCAAATCGATGCGTCCGTCATGGCCTGCGCCAGATCGCGCAGCAGCGGTTCATCCCAGCGCGGCGCGGTCATCAACTGCGCGGCCTTGGCCGTTCCCAGGCGGCAGGGAGCGCACTGGCCGCAGGATTCCGCGGCGAAGAAATTCATCATGCCCAGCGCCATCTCGCGCGCCGAGTCGTGCCGCGACAAGACGATCACCGCCGCCGAACCGATGAAGCAGCCGTACGGCTGCAAGGCGTCGAAGTCGAGCGGCAAGTCGGCCAGGCTCGCCGGCAGTATCCCGCCGGAGGCGCCGCCGGGCAGGTAGGCATACAGTTCATGCCCGTCCGCCATGCCGCCGCAATATTCATCGACCAGTTCGCGCAGCGTGATGCCGGCCGGCGCCAGCTTGACGCCGGGCTGGCGCACCCGTCCCGACACCGAGAACGAGCGCAGACCGCTGCGGCCATGGCGGCCATGGCTGGCAAAGGCCTGCGGGCCGTCCCGGAGGATCGCGGGCACCCAGTAGAGCGTCTCGAAATTGTGCACCAGCGTAGGCCGGCCGAACAAGCCGACTGCGGCCACATAGGGTGGCCGCAGTCGCGGCATGCCGCGCTTGCCCTCAAGCGATTCGATCATGGCCGACTCTTCGCCGCAGACATAGGCGCCGGCGCCGCGGCGCAATTCGATCGCCGGCAGCTCGTCGGCGAGCCCCGCCAGCTCGGCCAGGGCATGGCCGAGGAGGCGCCGGCACTCGGCATATTCGTCGCGCAGGTAAATGTAGATGACATCGATGCCGACGACACTGGCGGCAATCAGCATCCCTTCGAGGAAACGATGCGGATCGCGTTCGAGATACCAGCGATCCTTGAATGTGCCGGGTTCGCCTTCATCGATATTGACCGCCATCATGCGCGGCGCGGGCTGCTCGCGCACCGCGCGCCACTTGCGCCCGGCCGGGAAACCCGCCCCGCCCAGGCCGCGCAAGCCGGACTGTTCCAGCAGCGCGATGGTAGCCTCAGCGCCGCGCTTTCCTTGCCGGCATTCATCGAGCACTTGATAGCCGCCCTGGCGACGATACTCCGCCAGCGACATCGGCACAGCGGCAAGCTCGGGCAGCGGCAAGCTGCCGGCAAGCGCCGCGCCGATGCGCTCGTGGGTGGCATTCCCCAGCGCTTCGCCGCCGATCAGCGCCGCCGGCGCGCACTCGCAGCGGCCGATGCAGGGCGATGCCAGCACACGTACCGAGGGGCCGAGCAGATCGCGCAATCGCTGCGCCAAGGCCTGGCCCCCTGCCAGCGCGCAGGCGCCGGTGGCGCATACCCGCAACGTCGTCGCCGGCGGCGCCGCCTGACCATCCTGGACGACGTCCAAGTGATGGTAAAAGCTCGCGACCTCGAAGACTTCCGCCTGGGAAAGCTTCAGCGCTTCGGCCAGTGCCGCCAGCAACGCGACAGGCAGGTGGCCGCGCGCATCCTGGACGACATGCAAGTATTCGAGCAAACGCTCGCGGCGCAATTCGCCCGCTTCAAGCGGCCCAAGCAGCTTGGCCAGTTCGTCGCGCGCGGCGGCTTCGACGCGGCGCCCCTTGGGATGGGCGATACGCCGGCGGTCGGTTTCGTCCAGGGTCGGCATGGGCAGGGATGGGAAGAGATGGCTCAGATGATCAGGTAGCGGCTGGCTTCCTGCTGCTGGGCCACGCCGCGCAGCGCCTCTTCCCGGGAAATCCGCGCGATCAGGACGATCCAGTTGCGCCGGTCGCGGCCGATCAGTTCGGGGAAACTGAGCGTGCTGGCCTGCGCATCGGGCGAGGCGGTGTCGAGTATGACGCCCATCCGATCCACCGACACCGTGGTCGGGTCCAGATGAAGATGCAATTCGGGCGCGGCCAGCCATGCCACCAAGGCATCGAGCACGCGTTCAGGGGAGAGGGCCGCGGCGGCCAGACGCAGGCTTTCTTCAAGTTCCTCGCGACGCTGGGCAACGCGGCTGTCGGTCGTCGATGCAGCGGCTTGCTGCCTCCGGGAGGACAAGGCGCGCTGCATCTCCCATCGGTCGTGCAACTCCTGCCGCTCTTTGCGCATATCCGCCAACTGCGCGGCAAAGCTGGTCGCCAGACTGTCGAAGGCGGCGGTCCTGAGGCGGCGACGGGTTTCATCGAGGTCGGGAGTCAATTCCCGCAGGGTGTGATCGGAAAAGTAAAGCAGCTTCTGGGGCATGTCGGTACACACGATATCGCCGCGCAACGCCATGCCCATGACTTTCTTTTCATGCAGGCGCATGCCCAGCAAGGCATAGAAATCATCGGCCAGCGCACCGGCCGGCTCGGCCAGATACTCCTTCACCGCCCGGCTCTTGCCCAAGGTCATGGCGATGTCGCCGGATGTGGCAAACAGCGCATGAACCAGCGGGTCGGCGGCGAAAGCATGGGCATTTACCTCGATCGGTCCCGGCACTGCCGCCACCAGCCCGTCGCAATAAGCCAGCGCATGGCGCAGCGCCGGCGCCATGCGCCGCTGGTAAGCGGAAACCGTCTTGAGCAAGGGATCGACCACCGCCACGGCATGCTCGAGCGCCTGCGACTCGGCTGCGTCGAGCGGTGGCGGCTTGTCGCGCCAACCCATCAAATTCGAGATAAAGCCCACCCAAAGAATCCTCAAGGTCGGTTAAGCTTGCGCTCTTTCACTCATCACACTATCAAGCACACATAGCTCAATACGTTTTTACCATGAATCGCGTCGGCAAGATTGTCCCGCCCAAACGTCAAATTCTCAAGGACATCTCGCTATCCTTCTTCCCCGGCGCAAAAATCGGCGTGCTCGGCCTCAACGGTTCGGGCAAGTCCACCGTGCTGCGCATCATGGCGGGCATAGATCAAGACATCATCGGCGAAGCCCGGCCGATGCCGAATCTTTCCATCGGCTACCTGCCCCAGGAGCCGCAGCTCGATCCTGAAAACACCGTGCGCCAAGCCGTCGAGAGCGGCCTGGGCGAACTCATGACCGCCAAGCAGAAGCTGGAGGAAATCTACGCCGCCTATGCGGAAGCCGATGCCGACTTCGACAAGCTCGCCGAGGAGCAAGCCAAGTACGAGGGCATTATCGCCGCCGCCGGAAGCGATGTCGAACATCAGCTCGAGATCGCCGCCGATGCGCTCGGCCTGCCGCCGTGGGAAGCCAAGATCGGCATCCTGTCCGGCGGCGAGAAGCGCCGCGTGGCGCTGTGCCGGCTGCTGCTGTCCAAGCCCGACATGCTGCTGCTGGACGAACCGACCAACCATCTCGATGCCGAATCGGTGGAATGGCTGGAACAATTCCTCACCCGCTTCCCCGGCACCGTGGTGGCGGTGACGCACGACCGCTACTTCCTCGACAACGCCGCCGAATGGATCCTGGAACTCGACCGCGGCCAGGGCATCCCCTGGAAGGGCAACTATTCGTCATGGCTGGAGCAGAAGGAGCAACGCCTGGAAATCGAGGCCAAACAGGAAGGCGCGCGCATCAAGGCGATGAAGCAGGAACTCGAATGGGTGCGGCAGAACCCCAAGGCGCGCCAGGCCAAGAGCAAGGCGCGGCTGTCGCGTTTCAACGAGCTGAGTTCCGAGGAATACCAGAAGCGCAACGAGACGCAAGAAATATTCATCCCGGTCGCCGAACGCCTCGGCAACGAGGTGATCGAGTTCGAGAACGTCGGCAAGGGCTTCGGCGATCGCCTGCTGATCGACAAGCTGAGCTTCAGCATTCCGCCCGGTGCCATCGTCGGCATCATCGGCCCCAACGGCGCTGGCAAATCGACGCTGTTCAAAATGATCACCGGCAAGGAACAGCCCGACTCAGGTACGGTGAAAATCGGCCCGACGGTAAAAATCTCCCACGTCGACCAAAGCCGCGAAGCTTTGAGCGGCGACAAGACGGTGTTCGAGGAAATCTCCGGCGGCGCCGACATCCTCACCGTCGGCAAATACCAGACCCCTTCGCGCGCCTACATCGGACGCTTCAACTTCAAAGGCGGCGACCAGCAGAAAATCGTCGGCACCCTCTCCGGCGGCGAACGCGGCCGCCTGCACCTGGCCAAGACCCTGATCGCCGGCGGCAACGTGCTGCTGCTCGACGAACCCTCCAACGACCTCGACGTCGAAACCCTGCGCGCCCTCGAAGACGCGCTGCTCGAATTCGCCGGCTGCGTGCTGGTGATCTCGCATGACAGATGGTTTCTCGACCGCATCGCCACGCACATTCTCGCCTGCGAAGGCGAGTCGCAATGGGTCTTCTTCAACGGCAACTACCAGGAATACGAGGCGGACAAGAAGAAGCGGCTGGGCGAGGAAGGCGCGCGCCCCAAACGCATCCGCTACAAGCCGATCAGCCACTAGTGCCCGAAGTTGGGTCTAGCGTATTAATGCCAGGCTACTGACGCGCATGCAGACAACCCGCCAGCCCGCCCTGTTCGTCGGCCACGGCAGCCCGATGAACACCCTCGAGGACAACCGCTACACGCGGGCCTGGCGGGCGCTCGGCCAGTCCTTGCCGCGGCCGCGGGCGATCCTCGCGATCTCGGCGCACTGGTATGTACCCAAGCTCGCGGTGACCGCGATGGCGGCGCCCGAAACCATTCATGACTTCGGCGGCTTTCCGCAGGCGCTGTTCGAATTCCGATATCCGGCTCCGGGCAGCCCGACTTTGGCGGCGCGCATCCAGGCACTGCTCCAGTCCTTGAACGTTACTGCGGACCAGGCGTGGGGGCTGGATCACGGCACCTGGTCGGTGCTGGCGCAGATGTATCCCGGCGCGGATATTCCCGTGGTGCAGCTATCGCTGGACCGCCGCCAGCCGCACGAATTCCATTACCGGCTCGGCCAGCAACTGGCCCCGCTGCGCGAGGAAGGCGTGCTGATCCTCGGCAGCGGCAACGTGGTGCACAACCTTGGGATGATCCAGTGGGAGACGCCAGCCGCACCCTATGACTGGGCCGCCCGCTTCGAACAACAGGTCAAGACGAATTTGCAGCAGCATGGCCACGCCGCGCTGATCGACTACCCTCACCTCGACCCGCAAGCTCGGCTGGCGGTGCCGACGCCCGAGCACTACCTGCCGCTGCTCGCCGTCATCGGCACGCAACAGCCGGACGATGCCGTCACGTTTCCTGTCGAGGGGATCGACATGGGATCGTTAAGCATGCTTGCGGTGATCGCGAGTAATGCCGGTTCTATCTCTTCTTGCCAGTAAGCGCTTTACCAATGGCCTGTTCGACCTAAGCCAACCGGGTATCCGATTTCCGTGATTGTTTACTTGTTTTTCGCGCCGATGCAATGGTATTGTGAAACCGTGTCATGTGATTATGAAGGAGGTTGAAATGGATACCAACATTGTAACGACCGACCCTGAGATCCTTGGTGGAACGCCAGTCTTTACCGGTACACGCGTTCCCATCGCTGTTCTTTTCGAGAACTTGGCCGATGGCTTGACGCTGGATGAAATCCTTGACTCTTACCCCACGCTTAAGCGCGAACAGGCACTGGCCGCTCTCGAACAGGCTGAATCGCTGCTTGAACTTAGGAAAGCAGCCTGATGCGAGTTCTGATTGACGAGTGCCTGCCAAGGCAACTGAAAGGCTGGATTGCCTCGTTTTGTGAAGCTTCGACTGCCCAGGAAATGGGCTGGGCAAACGTCAAGAACGGAAAGCTGTTACGAGCGGCCAACGAGGAACAATTTGATGTGCTCGTTACTGCCGACAAAAACATGTACTACCAGCAGAGCTTTGAAGGAATTCGGCTTTCGTCAATCGTAATTCCGACCAACCGCAAGAAGCTGGTGCAAAAGTGCGTATCAGCCTTGCAGCAATCCCTCCAAAACATTCAGCCAGGTCAGAAGGTGGTAATGGACCTTGGCGATGACATCAATGCATGGGAATCAATGCGTTTGCACGCCATCGAACGCGAGGCGCAACATACTACCCATAGATTCAAACCTTCAGAATTTTGTCGTTAATATATAGTTGGGCGTCACAAGAACCATCGCTCTTTTCCACAACACTTTCGTTCTTCAGCGCCCTGCAATGACTAATTGGAAGATGAGAATGCGTAACCTAAGATTTGTTGCCGCCATATTGTTCGCAGTGTCTTGGATTAACTCAGCAAGTGCTGACGACGCCGCTACGAAAGAACTCATCAATGTTTTCACTAACTGCGAATCACGCGGCGTATATGGTCGTGTGCCGGAACTGATCGCAAGAGGCGCGGATGTTAACGCTTACGGCTGCTGCGGCTACGGCGTTAGAGGAGGATCGCTAAGAGGCATGGTAAAACTGGCCTCTGATAAGTCATGCGACTCGAACTTGTACACTCCCATTCACCATTTGCTGCGTACCGAGAATGTGCATCCTAGAGATTATGTCGATGAAGACACGGCATTAAGCACTCTCCGTCTGTTGATAGGTGCAGGTGCCGATCCAAACAAGCCTGAGTACGACGCCAAGGGAGTAAGGGAAAAGGACTTCCCATTTACTGGGTATGGAAGAATATCTCCATCCAGCGTTACTCCCTCCAATGTTGAGAAGAAGCTTGTTTTTCTCAAGGAGCTTGTCGACGCGGGAATGGTGATGAGACAGCGCAACCAATCGATAGGGGCCGTAGAACGTTATCCTCAGCCTTTCTTCGATTACATGCATTCAGTTGCGCCACCTGAATTCAAGAAGCAGATGGAAGAACGCCTGGTTGCAGCTCGGACGGCCTCCGAGGAGCGTGTGCGTGTCAGTTTAGAAAAAGAGGCAGCCCGCAAAACACAGGAAGAACAGGAGATAAAGCTACGTCAAGTACGCGAGGCTCAAGAGCGCGTCGAGCAACAGCAGCGTAATGCCTATGCAGCGCAATTCAGAAGAAAGGTTGCGGTTGGAGACGAAACCCATTGCGGCATGGTAATCGAGCGCAAAGATCCAATTGTCAAGATTCAAACCGTAGCTGGTGAAAAGTGGCTGAAGATAGGCCAGGTATACCCGCCTGGCGCACATAGCTGCCGCTTCTACAATGGCCAGTATGCCGATTGAATTCTGGCGCGAGTCCGAAGTAACGTCCAACCCGGCAGTCGAGGAGAGTTTCGCGATAAGGCCGCTCGCCCCCTCACTTCTACGATGTAAGCATGCTCGCCGTAGCGGTTGGCACTGTCGGTTAAGCCCAAAGCTCCTCCCTGTATCCTCACCTTCACTAATCTAGCGTCTGCACACATTTTCTTCGTCATATTCCGGAGAAAGAACGTCGCCCCGGCGGAGGCCGGGGCTCAGTCTAGCGCATCAAATGATGTCATTGTAGAGGTCGCGCCACTGCGGGTTCATGGCCTCGATAAGTGCAAGTTTCCATGCGCGTTGCCATTCCTTGATCGCTTTCTCGCGGCCAATGGCCGACTCCATCGTCTCGTGCTGCTCGAACCAAACCAAGGTATGGACACGGTACTTCTTCGTAAAACCCGCCGCGAGGTCGTTTTTGTGTTGCCAGATGCGTTGAACAAGATTGGATGTCACGCCTACGTAGAGCGTACCGTTCCGGCGGCTGGCAAGGATATAAACACATGGTTGCTTCATGAGCGTACTGTACTGGGTTCCGGCTTGCGCCGGAACGACGGGCTATTCGAGATGCGTGCATGCGCTAGCCCCCCTAATAGTGAGGAGGAATCTGTTCTTTCAGGCTGGCGGCTTCATCGAATTGGACGTTCTGCAATTGTTGCCGCAAGCTGCGCTGCTCGCGCTGCAACTCGTCGATCTGCCGCTGCTGGCGAAAGACCGTGCGGTTCAGTTCTTCCAGCTGGTCTTCGAGGTAGCTCAACTTGATTTCGAGTTCGGTCTGCCGGTTTTCCATCGTCATTTCCAGTCTTCGACAAAATCCAGGCTTTATTATGGATGAGTCTCAATGCCAACTATCCCGCATGTCGGCTAAATCCCGGACCCGCCCTCTTCCAAGGCCACCCCGTCCACCGCAAACACTTTCAGCTGCCTCGGCTTCAGCCACACCTGCTGCCCATTGACCAGTTCCAGTTCGGTCGCGCGGTCGCGCGTCAATTCGACTTCGATCAACTCGCTGGCATGCGCCAGTTCGACGCGCACGACCGGCCCGATCGGATGCACATCCTGCACCCTCGCCTCCAGCCCGCCCGCCACGGCGCTACGCTCAATGTCGATGTCGTGCGGCCGCACGAAAGCCATGGCCTCGCCTTCGATCGCCGGCTGATCCCGGGTCACCTCGGCCCAGGCGCCGTGCAAGCGATTGTGGAAGACATTGACGTTGCCGAGAAACTGGTAGACGAAAGGCGTCGCCGGACTGGAATAGACTTCGTCGGGCGAACCGATCTGCGCGATCCGCCCGTGGTTCATGACCACCACGCGGTCCGCCACCTCCAGCGCCTCCTCCTGGTCGTGCGTGACGAAAACGCTGGAGATGTGCATCTCGTCGTGCAAGCGCCGCAGCCAGCGGCGCAGTTCCTTGCGCACCTTGGTGTCGAGCGCGCCAAAGGGCTCGTCGAGCAGCAACACCTCGGGTTCGACGGCGAGCGCCCGCGCCAGTGCGATGCGCTGGCGCTGTCCGCCGGAAAGTTGCGAGGGATAACGGTCGGCAAGCCAGTCCAGCTGCACTAGGCCGAGCAGATCCATGACCTTCTTGCGGATGACGGCCTCGGCCGGACGCGACTTCTTCGGTTTTACGCGCAGGCCGAAGGCGACGTTCTCGAACACGGACATGTGCCGGAATAAGGCGTAATGCTGGAAGACGAAGCCGACTTTGCGCTCGCGCGCATGCAGGTGGGTGGCCTCGGCACCGGAGAAAAGGATCTGTCCCGCATCGGCGCTTTCCATGCCGGCGATGATGCGCAGCAGCGTCGTCTTGCCGCAACCCGAGGGACCCAGCAAGGCCACCAGTTCCCCCGTGGGAATCTCCAGCTGGATGTTGTCGAGCGCGACGAAATTGCCGAAGCGTTTGCTGATGCCGTGTATTCCAATACTCATGACTTACTCCGTTTTTTCCGGCGGCAGGCTGGCATTCAACATCGCGGTTTCCTGCTGCATGCGCCACTCGACCAGCGTCTTGGCAACCAGGGTAACGATCGCCAGCAAGGCCAGCAACGAGGCGGCGGCAAAAGCGCCGATGGCGTTGTACTCGTTGTAAAGAATTTCGACGTGCAGCGGCAGCGTGTTGGTTTCGCCGCGGATATGGCCGGAGACCACCGATACGGCGCCGAACTCGCCCATGGCGCGGGCGTTGGCAAGGATCACGCCGTAGAGCAGCCCCCACTTGATGTTGGGCAGGGTGACGCGGCGGAACAGTTGCCAGCCGGTGGCGCCGAGCGACACGGCCGCCTCCTCCTCGTCCCTGCCCTGCGCCTGCATCAGCGGGATCAGCTCGCGCGCCACATAGGGAAAGGTGATGAAGAGCGTCGCGATAATCATTCCGGGCAGGGCGAAGATGATCTTGATGTCGTGCACCGCCAGCCATGGACCGAGCCAACCCTGCGCACCGAAGATGAGAATGAAGAGCAGGCCGGCAACCACCGGGCTGACCGCGAAGGGCAGATCGATCAGCGTCAGCAGCAAGCTTTTGCCACGGAACTCGAACTTGGCGACAGCCCAGGCCGCGCTGATGCCGAACAGGATATTGAAGGGCAGCACCACGACGGCGATGAGCATGGTGAGCCAGATCGCCATACGCGTCTCCGGCTCGGCCAGCGCCGTCCAGTAGGCCGGCAGGCCCTGCGCGAAGGCTTCGACGAAGACCGCCAGCAACGGCAGGCCCAGGAAGAAGAACAGGAAGCCCAGCGCCACCGCCATGAGCGCCAGGCGCACCCCGCGCGGCTCGGCAGTGGCGGCGCGGAAATTCATGCCTGGCCGCCTTTCCGGCCCGAATGGCGGTTGGCCCCCAGCCATTGCAAGCCGTTGATGGCCAGCAGCAGCAGGAACGAGATCACCAGCATGACCACCGCCAGCACGGTAGCGCCCGGCAGGTCGTACTGATCGAGCTTGGAAATGATCAGCAGCGGCGTGATTTCCGAAATCAGCGGCATATTGCCGGCGATGAATATGACAGAACCATATTCGCCGATGCAGCGCGCGAAGGCCAGCGTAAACCCGGTCAGCAGCGCCGGGGAAATGCTCGGCAGGAGCACCCTGACGAAGGTCTGCCAACGCGTGGCGCCGAGCATCGCCGCAGCCTCCTCGATCTCCGGCTCGATGTCCTCGATGACCGGCTGCAAGGTGCGCACGACAAACGGCAGGCCGACAAAAATCAGCGCGACGACAATGCCCGGCGGCGTGAAAGCCACTTTCAGCCCGGCCGGTTCAAGATGGCGGCCGATCCAGCCCGTGCCGGCATAGAGCGTGGTCAGGGTGATCCCGGCCACCGCCGTCGGCAGGGCGAAAGGCAGGTCGACCAGGGCATCGACCAGGCGTCTGCCGTAAAAGCGGTAGCGCACCAGCACCCAGGCCACGATCAGGCCGAATACGGCGTTGACCATCGCCGCAAGCAGCGCGCAACCGAAGCTGACGCGATAGGCGGCCAGCGCCCGTTGGCTCGTGGCGATTTCCCAGAATGCCGGCGGCGAAAGCGTCGCGCTCTTGGCGATGAGCGCCCCTAGCGGCAGAAGCACCAGCAGCGAAAGATAGAACAGCGCGTAGCCGAGCGACAGGCCGAAACCCGGCAGCACGCGGCGTGAGGAACTTTGATTCATGAGATCGCGCAAACCCTGCCGGAATCCGCCAGTGCCGGAAGTTGCAGCGGGTTACTTGAGCTGATAGATATGATCGAAGCTGCCGCCGTCCTTGAAGTGGGTGGAGAAGGCTTTGCCCCAGCCGCCGAAAACCTCATCGACGCTGAAGGTCTTGATTGCCGGAAACTGCACCGCATATTTTTTGAACACTTCGCCATCGCGCGGCCGCAAATAATTCTGCGCGGCGTTTTCCTGTCCTTCCTTCGACCACAGGTAGTCGAGGTACGCCTGTGCCACTTTGCGCGTGCCCTTCTTGTCGACGACTTTTTCGACCAGCGCCACCGGGAACTCGGTCTGCACCGAGAGGCTGGGGTAGACCAGCTCGAATTCGCCCTTGCCGAACTCCCTGGCGATCAGTTCGGCCTCGCACTCGAAGGTGATCAGCACGTCGCCGATGCGGCGCTGCATGAATGTGGTGGTCGCGTCGCGCCCGCCCGAGGCGAATAGCGGCGCATTCTTGAGCAGCTTGCCGACGAACTCCTGCGCCGTCTTGTCGTTGCCGCCCGGCTGCCTGAGCGCATAGGCCCAGGCGGCGAGGTAGGTGTTGCAGCCATTGCCGGTATTCTTCGGGTGCGGCACGATGATCTGCATGCCGGGATTAACCAGATCGCTCCAGTCCTTGATCGCCTTGGGATTGCCCTTGCGGACGATGAAGATCATGGTCGAGGTATAGGGCGAGGCAAGGTTGGGGAACGCCTTCTTCCAGTGCTCGCTCACCAGCCCCTTGTCGGCGAGGAAGTCGATGTCGTTGGGAGAATTCATCGTCACCACATCGGCCTCCAGCCCGTCGGCAACCGCGCGCACCTGCTTGGTCGAACCGGCGTGCGACTGCTTGATCTCGACCTTCTCGCCGGTCTTGGCCTGCCAGTATTTCAGAAACAGCGGGTTGTAGTCCTTGAAGACGTCGCGCGCCACGTCGTAGGAAACATTGAGCAGGGCCGTATCGGCCAGCGCCGGCAGGCTGACGGCAGCGGCAAGCAGGAGCGCGGCAAGCGCACGGGGCAAACAATACATGGCGAATACTCCAGATTGGCGAATGCCGCGAATATAGCCGAAGTGCGAGGAACGACAAAGACCGATGGCTTATTTGCTTATGCTGGAGAACGATATGCGCCGGGAGCGGACGGCATCTTTGCCGAAGGCTCTACAGCTCGATCTCCAGTCCCTCGCGCGCCAGAATGATTTCCAGACCTTGCAGTTGCGCGGCATGGCGCGCCATGACATCGGCAAACACGGCTTCGAGCTCGTCGTCGCTGCGCGTCGGTTCATGATGCGTGCAATACAGCCGCTTGGCCCCGACACGCAAGGCCATCGCGATCGAAGCGTCGTAATAGCCGTGTCCCCAACCCTTCTTGGAGGGATATTCCTCGCGCGTATAGGAAGTGTCGACAATCAGGGCGTCCACACCGCGCATCGCCTGGTCCACAGCGACCTGTTTTTCTTCGATCAGCGCCTGGTATTCGGCATAGTCCTCGTCGCCCGGATCGTAGATGTTGTAGTAGGGTTCGTGGTCGCCGGTGAAGAACAGCGATTTGCCGTTGCATTCGATGCGGTAGCCGAAATCGATGACCGGATGGTTAAGCAAGGTATTGGTCACCCGGCAATCGCCAATCTCGACCGTCTGCCCGATGGTGAGGGTTTCATACTCTATGGCCGCTTTCATCTCCGCTTCGCGCACGGGGAAGTAGCTGTATTGCAACTGCACCGCCATCACCTGCTCGATACCATTGCCCGAAACCGGGTCGAAAGCCCCATGCAAACGCACGCGATTGCCGGGAATAAACAAAGGAATGAAAAAGGGCAGGCCTTGGATATGGTCCCAGTGACTGTGGGTAATGAACAGATGCGCCTTGATCGGCAGTTCGCGCAACAGCGTCTGCGACAATGCGAAAATCCCGGTGCCGCCGTCCAGCACGATCAAGGTGCCGTCGTCGCCACGCACTTCGATACAAGTGGTGTTGCCGCCGTAACGGACGGTATGCGGACCAGGTACAGCAATCGAGCCGCGCACGCCCCAGAATTTGAACTTCATCTTGGAAACTGTCTCATGCCGCCTCCGAGCGGGAAAACATTTGCGCTTCTTCGATGACCTTGCTCAAATCACCCAAACTGGCCATCACCGTATCGAGATTGCCGCCAAAGCGACTGGACAGCGCCAGGGCGGCTCTTTCCGCACTGACCCTGCCGTTCGAATCATAGCCCAAGCGCTCGGCGATCAGGTCGGCGACATGCAGGCATTCGCCCATCGCCGACGTCTGGGTGCGATTGTGATGGCCGGCGATACATTCGACCAGCGCATCCGGGAACTGCCAGCGCTTCACCAGCATTGCCCCCACCACCGTGTGATCGGCGCCGATAACGGCTTTTTCAGCCTTGTGCAGCGGCAGGTTGTCGTTGGCCGAGAGCGCCAGCGCCTGGCGAAACTCTTCCGGCATGCTCAGGGCAAACACCACCTTGCCGAAATCGTGCAGCAGGCCGGCGACGTAGCAATCGGTCGGATCGGTTTCGCCAGGGGCATACTTGGCGCCGAGCAGCCGCGCGAGGCCAGCGGTGACCAGGGAAGACACCAGGTAATGATGGACATCGAAGCCTGCGTCGTTCTTGTTCGGCAGCATGCCGATGGTGGAAAAGGACAGCGCCAGATTCTTGAGGGTATTCGCCCCGAGATAGATCACCGTCTGGTTGACCGAGGTGATCTTGTTGGTCAAGCCGTAATAAGCCGAGTTGATCACCTTGAGTACCTTGATGGTGATGACCGGATCTTTCTCGATCACTTCGACCAAGTCCTTGGGGCGGCAGTTGATGTCGCGCGTCAGTTCCAGCACGCGCTGCACGCTTTTGGGAAACGGCGGCATGCGTTCGACGGCACTGCCCAAGCGCTTTTCCAGTTCAGCGGATATCTGCTGCATAACTACTGCACCGTGGAGAAATCAATCTGACTACATTATATGCGGCGGAATACGGAAAAGCGCACGAAACCCAATCGACTAGCCGCATTCCCTCAGGGAAAATCTCAGGGGAAACCCTAGGGAAATTCTTAGGGAAAATCCGAACCCGGGATGACAGCATCCTGTCACGGCTTTTTCTGCGCCTCGATCGCCGACAGGATGCTTCGGATAGGGTCTTCTATTTCGTCTTCTATTTCGTCTTCTATTTCTCCGGATCGGAATAAAGCTTGGGCAATAGCCAGACCAGCAGCAAAGGGATCACCGGAATCGTCAGGGCGAAGATCACCCAGAAGGCCACCGAGCGCCCCTTGCGCTTGGCCAGTATCCCCGTCGGAATGGCCGTCGCCACACTAAGCAGCGTCAGGAAAAGCATGCCGGACATCGCCGCCTCGGCGGACTCGGCACTGATCCCCAACTGCTTCAGGGCTTCAATCGTGTTCTGGTCCAGCATGGTTGGTTACCTCCTGTTGAGCTAAGCTACTTCCTTCCGAACATGCCGGTGAGCGTCGCCTTGCCGATCGCATAGGCGTTGACCATGAAGCCCGCCAGCGACGCGCTCGCGCCGCTCACGTCGAGACGATCTGTCTTGAGGGCGTACAGGGTAAAGTTGTAGCGGTGCGGTTCGTCGCCGACCGGCGGGCAAGGGCCGCCCCACCCGGGACTGCCGAAGTCGGTGCCAACCTGGACCGCACCGGCGGGCAGGTTCGAACCATCCGCCTTGCCCGCGTCCTTCGCCAACGCCGTCGCGCTGGCCGGGATATTGACCACCAGCCAGTGCCACCATCCGGCACCGCCGGTGGGCGCATCGGGATCATGGACTAGCAGCGCGAAACTCTTCGTGCCCGCGGGCGCGCCGGACCAGGCAAGCGCGGGCGAAATGTTCTTGCCGGTACAACTGGAACCATTGAACACCTGTTCCATCTGGATCGTACCGTTTGGCTTGAAATCGGCACTGGTCAGGGTGAACCGGGGAGAGTCTTCGTGTTGCTTGGGAGCGTTGAGTGCGGACATCATGCTTCTCCTCTCAGTGGCACAATCCTGGGGAATTGTAGTCAAGTGCAAGACCAGCGGCAAGCGAAGAGACCCGGACGCCCGGACGCCCGGACGCGGACCACCCGGATGTATTTCAGTCAGGACAGCAGTCCAGGCCTTTCAGGAAACGAATTGCGCAGCAGCGGCAAACATGCCGGGCAGGGTCTTTTCCAACGCCTTGATCGCTTCTGGAATCTCGACCTCCATGAGCTGGTCATAGGTCCACAAGCGATCCTTCTCCGGCATGAGTTCGCGGACACGTGCGGCGAAGCAGCGGCGAAAGCCGAAGTCGGGGCCATCGGCGGCATATTCGAACTGCGCATAATCTTCGCCGACAAGGTTGTACAACGCGATGAAATGCGAACGGCATTCACCCGCCGCGCCATCAACCAAACGCATCTCGGCATTGTCCTCGATCACCTCGGCCAGCCGCAGCACCAGCGCCTGGGTAAATGCCTGGCGCCGCTCAGCCGACAAATCGCGATGCGCGACGCGGTCGGCCGCATGCGCAAGAAAGGCCAGGTATTCGCAAACGAAATCGAAATACGCGTGACCCAGGTCGATCTCGAAACTGGCCTCGCGCAGCCGCTTGATCGAGTCGATCGCCAGCTTCCAGCCGAGCATCGCCGCTACGCTGGCAAGCTCCTGCGGCGTGCGCTGCCGGTCGCGGGAATGGAAGCTGCTGCGAATGCGAATGGCCATGGCTGATCCGAAATGGGTTCCTCATTGTATTCCAAGCGCAGGTCTTGAGAGCCGATTGCTGAACGCTTCAAAGCGATTCAAACATCGCTGACGACACGATTGCCACCGTGTCTGGGCCAGCAGAAGACATTCAGGAGTATCGCCTGATAACAGCCGTCCAGGTAAGCAATCACCCACATGTTGCCAGCAATCAACCGCCTTACTATAATGATAATCGTAAGGGCAAAAGGAGGTTGCGATGTCAAACGAGGCTACGCTTACCAGCAAGGGTCAAACAACGATCCCCAAGGAAATTCGGGATAGCCTTTCCATGAAGGCCGGAGACCGGATGACATTCACGTTGATGCCAGATGCCACAGTGGTCATGCGGGTGAAGTCCAAGAGTGTTACCGAACTGGCGGGCGTGTTACACAAGAAGGGCCGCAAGCCCGTTGCGGTTGAGCAGTTGTCGCGGTGATGCTGGGGTTTGATACCAACGTTCTCGTTCGCTTTCTGGTTCGGGATGACGAAGCTCAGTTTGAAAAGGCACGCAAGCTGATCAAACGTGAGGTCGCGGCAGAGCGCTGCGTTTTCATAAGCCAGCTGGTTCTCCTGGAAACCGAATGGGTGCTGCGTAGCCGATACAGCCTGCCGAAGAATGTGATCATTGAGGCCATCTCGGGCTTGCTCGATGCGACCGATGTTCGATTCGAGGATGAACCGGCCATCGAGGAGGCTCTTTTCATCTGGAAGGATACGACTGCCGATTTCGCTGATTGTCTGATTGGCGTCCAAAACCGACGACTTGGATGTCGAGCGACGGCAACCTTCGATGTGAAGGCTTCCAAGTTGCCGGGATTTATAGCTGCATGACCTAATCGGCGAAGCGTGCTCACAGTGTGACACAACACCGCCAAGTACAAATTGCCTGGCCGACCAAGCCCTGAGCCGTCCTATATGGATATGGACTCTCCCGAAAAGCAAAGAAGCTGATGATATTTTTGGCGGGTAGAAAGTGACCTGCTCCCCTCAATAACCGCCTTTGCCGTACGGCTGCGGCAGGCCGGCGACCTTGCAGCCCTGCTTGGCCGGACCGACCGGGAACAGGTCGTAGAGTCCCTTGCTGTCGCACCCCGGCAGGATGTCCTCGGACACCTCCTTGAGCATGGCACGAAAGTTCGGGGTGTGGCCGTCTTCGCGATACTTGTCGCGCAGAAAGCTGATGATCTTCCAGTGGTCATCGGTCAGTGCCAGCCCTTCGGCTGCGGCAATCACCTGTACGGCTTCGTCGCTGAAATCCGCTTCCAACAGGTAACCGTCCGCGTCGGTGGGCTTGTCTTCGCCATTGATGAGGTAACTCATGATGTTCCTCCCTATTTTTTTCGCAAATAGAATTCATGGGTGCCGCGACCGGCTTCGACCACGGCATCGAGGTCGACCGAACCGGCTTTCGACCAGGCCTTGATGTCGGCCGACGAGCCGGGGCAGTTGCTGATCAACAGCAGCACTTCGCCGGATTGCATCGCATCCAGCAGCTTCTTCGCTTCGAGGATCGGGCCGGGACAACTCACGCCGCGGATATCCAGCGTGATATTGACATGGCGCTTGCCGGCTCCGCCTTTGCGGATGGTATAGGCCACCTTGCGGCCATCGCGCTTCTCGGTGGCCAGCACCTCGTTGCCGGTGACTTTTGCCCAGGACGCCAGATCGTCCGGAGTCCCCGGACAATCCGAGATCAGCACCAGCATCTGTCCCGGCTGCAGGTCGTCGACCACCCGCTTGGCGCCCACCAGCGGCGCAGGACAAGTCATGCCCGACATGTCGAGCGTGACCGTTGAGTTTTCATTTGTCATGATTCACCTTTCAATTCCACATCGCCACATCGCCGCCATCGTCGGCTAATTCGCCACCGCCGCCACCGACCGGTGCGGCACGAAAATCCCCCAGCCGAGCTTGCGCCCGGCACCCAGGCCGCTACGCTGGATGCATAGCGAATGCTCCCGCGACAAGCCGTGCAGCATCAGACTGAAGCCCTGCAATGGGTTTTCTCCTTCGGCACCCGACTGGGTCTGCGCTTTCCCGCAGATCAGTTGCGCATCGATGCCCTGCTGCGCAAGCAAACGCCCGGCTTCCGACACAAAATCCGCCTCGACGGCGCAGCTCAGCGCGACACAGGAGGAATACTGCACCGCCGTTGGCCGCAATGAACGCAGGCTGGCGGCGCCGATCTCGAGCGTCCCCGAATAGCCGACGACCTCGCCAAGATTCAGGCTGCGGCCGCACAGCGCCTGGGCCGCGGCAACCCGCCGTTGCGGCAGGCGCAGTTCCAGCCGCGAATGACGGCCGAGAAACAATGCTGTCTGGGTATGCGCCACGCGCGCCAGCGGCAGCACGGCGGCGTCCGCTTCCTCCGCGAGCCACGGAAGATTCATGCGTAACGCCTGCCACAACGGCACGGCGTAATCCGGTGCGATGGCGCTGCCGTGCACGGCGAACACGACATCGACGACTTCCTCAGCGCTGCCTGCCGAGCCGTTCAAGCCCGCTCCTGCGCCGCTTGCGCCTGAACCCAGGCGAGCATGCTGCGCCCCCAGCGCTCCGCGGTTTGCGGGTCGATATCGAACACCGTGAAACGGCTTCCCTCGCGGATGCGCAGACGCAGTTGCGGCATGCCGCCGGCAGCGTATTCGATTTGCTGGAGTTCGATCTGCTGTCTGCCGACCGGAACCTCGAACTTGTCCAGGCTGATGATGTTGTCCACGGCTCGCTCCTCTTTATTTAAGACTATCGCACCCTAGCCGCCGCGACGACCATCACCACGTTGGCTTGGTCCGATCTACTCCCTTTGGGTAGGGTCGCCTACGCCCTCGGAAGAACCCTCACTACCTGCCAAGGGTATGGCTTGTGCGCCGCACTAATACTTAGCATGAACGAAAGCTTATATACGTACAACAGGAGACTTTCACGATGGCCAAGAAACTCCACCCCACGCCGAATCTCGACCAGCTCGAGAGTGGCCCCTGGCCCAGCTTCGTCACCGGTCTGAAGCGTCTGGCCGCGGACAAGGACTACGTGGTTGACCTGCTCGGCCACCTGGAACGTTCCTATCAGACCCGCAAAGGCTACTGGAAAGGCGGCACGGTCGGCGTCATTGGCTACGGCGGCGGGGTGATCCCGCGCTTCACCGAGATCAAGGATGAAACCGGCAAGCCGGTCTTCCCCGACGCCGCCGAGTTCCACACCCTGCGCATCATGCCGCCGGCAGGCATGCACTACGACACCGGCACCCTGCGCAAATTCTGCGACATCTGGGAAAAGCACGGCACCGGACTGATCGCCCTGCACGGCCAGTCGGGGGACATCATGTTCCAGGGCGCGACCACCGAGAACGTGCAGCCCGCCTTCGACGCCATCAACGCGATGGGCTTCGACCTGGGCGGCGCCGGCCCATCGGTGCGCACCTCGATGGCCTGCGTCGGCGCGGCGCGCTGCGAACAGTCCTGCTACGACGAAGCCAAGGCGATGCGCCAGGTGGTGAATGCCTTCCTCGACGACCTGCACCGCCCCGCCCTGCCCTACAAGTTCAAGTTCAAGTTTTCCGGCTGCCCCAACGACTGCATGAATTCGATCCAGCGTTCCGACATGGCGGTGATCGGCACCTGGCGCGACAACATGCGCACCGACGAAGCCCTGGCCAAGAAGTGGTTCGCCAAGCACGGCATGAACGAACTGGTCAACGACGTGGTCTCGCGCTGCCCGACCAAGGCCATGCAGATCAAGGAAATCGGCAAGGTCAATAAAGGCGCCGACATCTCGTCGGTGGCGCTCGACGCCAAGCAGGCGCTGGAAATCGACAACAAGGATTGCGTGCGCTGCATGCACTGCATCAACGTCATGACCGGCGCATTGGCGGCCGGCACCGACAAGGGCTGCACGGTGCTGATCGGCGGCAAGCGCACGCTCAAGATCGGCGACCTCATGGGCACCGTGGTGGTGCCCTTCATGAGCCTGAAGACCGACGAGGATTACCAGCAGCTGGTCGACCTGGGACAAAAGGTCATCGACTTCTTCGCCGAGAATGCGCTCGAACACGAACGCACCGGCGAGATGATCGAGCGCATCGGCCTCGTCAATTTCCTCGAAGGCATCGGTGTCGACATCGATGTCAATATGGTCTCGGCACCCCGCACCAACCCCTATGTGCGCATGGACGGATGGGACGACGAGGTGGCCAAGCTCAACGCCAAGAAGGCTGCCGCCTAGCTTGGCGGCGGTTCCCGAATACACCGGAGACAAACCATGGCACAAGCACCTGCGCGTAGGGCGATCGAAAGCGGCGTACCCGACCACCAGCCTTTCCTGCACCCGAAACTGCTGAAGAACTACGGCAACTGGAAATACCACGACCGGCCCCGTCCCGGCGTGCTGCACCATGTCTCGCACAGCGGCGACGAAGTGTGGACGGTGCGGGCCGGCACGCAGCGGCAGATGGACGTGTACACCATCCGCAAGCTGTGCGACATCGCCGACCGGTTCGGCGAAGGCCGCGTGCGCTTCACCATCCGCTCCAACATCGAGATCATGGTCAGCACGGCCGCCCAGGTCGCACCGCTGATCGAGGCGCTGGAGAAGAGCGGCTTCCCGGTCGGCGGCACCGGCAACTCGGTGTCGATGATCTCGCACACCCAGGGCTGGCTGCATTGCGACATCCCCGGCACCGACGCCTCGGGCGTGGTCAAGGCGCTCATGGACGAACTCTACGACGAGTTCCGCCGCGAGGAAATGCCCAACCGCGTGCATATCTCCACCTCCTGCTGCGAGATCAACTGCGGCGGCCAGGCCGATATCGCCATCATCATGCAGCACACCAAGCCGCCGGTCATCAACCACGACCTGGTGGCCAACGCCTGCGAGCGTCCGACCGTGGTGGCGCGCTGCCCGGTGGCGGCGATCCGCCCGGCGCTGGTCAACGGCAAGCCTTCGCTCGAAGTCGATGAGAAGAAATGCATCTGCTGCGGCGCCTGCTTCCCGCCCTGTCCGCCGATGCAGATCAACGACCCGGAGCATTCCAAACTCGCCATCTGGGTCGGCGGCAAGAACGCCAATGCGCGCGGCAAGCCGACCTTCATGAAAATGGTCACCTCCGGCCTGCCCAACAATGCGCCGCGCTGGCCCGAAGTCGCCGCCGTGGTGAAGAACATCCTGCATGTCTACAAAAACGATGCGCGGCCCTGGGAGCGCCTCGCCGACTGGGTCGAGCGCATCGGCTGGCCGCGCTTCTTCGAGAAGACCGGGCTGCCCTTCACCAAGTACCTGATCGACGATTGGCGCGGCGCCCGCGCCAACCTCAACGCGTCGACGCATATCCGCTTCTGAAATCCACCGGGGTCGCAATGAAATTCGGCATTCTCATCAACGAAGGTCCCTACCAGCACCAGGCGGCGGATTCCGCCTACCTGTTCTGCAAGGCGGCGCTGGAAAAGGGACATGAAATCCACCGGGTGTTCTTCTACCACGACGGCGTGAACAATGCGACGCGTCTCACCGAGCCGCCGCAGGACGACCGCAACATCGTCAAGCGCTGGTCCAAGCTGGCCGAAGAACACGCGATCGACCTGGTCGTCTGCGTCGCCGCAGCCCTGCGCCGCGGCATCCAGGAAGAGAACCTGGCGCCGGGTTTCCGCATCTCCGGCCTGGGGCAACTGGTCGAGACCGGCATCGAAGCCGATCGCGTGGTCACTTTCGGAGACTGAGCATGGAAGGCCTCGTCAAAAAATTCATGTTCGTCAATCGCAAGGCGCCCTACGGCACGATCTACGCGCTGGAGGCCCTGGAGGTGGTGCTGATCTCGGCGGCCTTCGACCAGGATGTCAGCCTGGCGTTTCTCGACGACGGCGTCTATCAGCTCAAGAAAGGCCAGCAGACCAAGGGCATCGAGACCAAGAACTTCTCGCCGACCTATCGCGCGCTGGAGGGCTATGACATCGAGAAGCTGTATGTCGAAAAGGAAGCGCTCGAAGCGCGCGGCCTGACCGAGGACGACCTGCTGGTCGACGTCACCGTGCTGTCCCGCGCCGAGATGGGCGCGCTGATGAACGAGCAGGACGTAGTGCTGAGCTTTTAGCTGGAGGAACAGAAGACATGCTGCACATCATCAACAAGTCCCCCTTGGAGCGTAACGCCCTGGATGCCTGCCTGGCTTTCGCCCAAGCCGACGACACGCTGCTGCTGATCGAGGATGCCGTGTATGCGGCGACCCGCGGCAACGCCGCCGAAGCCAAGCTGCGCCAAGCGCAAGGCCGCTTCAAGCTGTGCGCCCTGCAACCCGATCTGGATGCGCGCGGCATGGGGGACAGGCTGATCGAAGGCGTCAGCCCCGTGGATTACGGCGGTTTCGTCGAGCTTGTCGCGAATAGCAAGAATTGCCAGTCATGGCTATGACGTTGCCCGTGTTGGGCGTTAATTTTTTCATCAGGAGATCAATATGGGAACAATCGAAGTCAACGGCAAGGCCCTGGAAACGGACGAAGAAGGCTATCTGACCACCCTCGACGACTGGAGCGAGGACGTCGCCAAATTTATCGCACAGCAGGAGAACGTCGACATGACACCGAACCACTGGGAAGTCGTCAATTTCCTGCGCGAGTATTACAACGAGTTCCAGATCGCGCCGGCGGTGCGCGTGCTGACCAAGTCCATCGGCAAGAAACTCGGCGCGGACAAAGGCAACAGCCAGTATCTCTACGAGTTGTTCCCCTACGGCCCGGCCAAGCAGGCGTGCAAGATCGCCGGACTGCCCAAGCCGACGGGCTGTGTGTGATGATGGATAGGTAACTCCCATGAGCGCCGCCAGCTGGTTCTTCGCCCTGCTGTTCTATGTCGCCACGGCCGTGCTGCTGATCGGCGTGGGCAGGAAGATTGCGGACTATGCGCGCACGCCGGCGCCCTTGCTGATCGCCACCACGCCGGCGCCGACCACCAGAGGCGGCGTGTGGCTGCGCATGCTGCGCGAAGTGGCGCTGTTCGAAAGCCTGTTCAAGTCCAACCTGTGGCTGTGGATCCTCGGCATGCTGTTCCATGTCGGCCTGGCCCTGGCGCTGGCGCGCCACCTGCGCTACTTCACCGAACCGGTATGCGACTGGGTAGTGATGATCCAGCCGTTCGGCATCTATGCCGGCCTGGCGATGCTGGTGGGGCTGGCCGGGCTGTGGGCGCGACGCCTGTGGCTTCCCCGCATCCGCTACCTCTCGACGCCCTCCGATCACCTGATGCTATTGCTGTTGCTCGGCATCACCGCTTCGGGACTGACCATGAAGTTCGTCAGTCACACCGACATCGTCGCGGTGAAGGTGTTTTTCCTCGGCCTCATGCGCTTCACTCCCCAGCCCTTGCCGGCGGATGCGCCGCTGTATGTCCATCTGACGCTGGTGGCGCTGCTGATGCTGGTGTTCCCGGTCAGCAAGCTGCTCCATGCGCCGGGCATATTCTTTTCGCCGACCCGCAACCAGCCCGACAACCCGCGCGAAGCGCGGCACCTGGCGCCCTGGGCGGCGCAATTGGAGCGGAAATAATGGCCGGCCCCGAGATCACCGCCCCCGCCCTGCGCGACCCGCGCAACTATTCGCAAATCCCGGCGCTGCAACCCGGCGCGATGGCGGCCGCCACGCCCTACATCGCCAACGAAAAGATCCAGGAGGCGCTGGGCTTCCCCGGCAAGCTGGTGGACGACTGGCACGACAAGGCCATCGCGAGGATGGGCGAGCTGCTCGGCAAGTACCGCTCGTTCAAAGTCTTCATGGATGCCTGCGTGCATTGCGGCGCCTGCTCGGACAAATGCCATTATTTCATTGGCAGCGGCGACCCGAAGAACATGCCGGTGGCGCGCCAGGATCTGCTGCGCAGCGTCTACCGCCGTCATTTCACCCTCGCCGGCAAACTCGTTCCCCGATTGGTCGGCGCCCGCGAGCTGACCCGCGAGGTGCTCGACGAGTGGTACACCTATTACAACCAGTGCTCGGAATGCCGACGCTGCTCGGTATTCTGCCCCTACGGCATCGACACCGCCGAAGTCACCATGGCCGCCCGCGAAATCCTCGACTCGGTGGGGATGGGACAGAAGTACTCGAACGAGATCATCGGCAAGGTGCACAAGATCGGCAACAACCTCGGCCTGCCCGGCCCGGCGCTGGAGAACACGCTGGAGGGACTGGAAGAGGATGTCAAGGAAGACACCGGCATAGACGTGCGCTATCCGCTCGACGTGCAGGGCGCCGAAGTCCTGCTCGTCACGCCTTCCGCCGACTTCTTCGCGGAGCCGCACATCGAAAGCCTGATCGGCTACGGCAAGGTATTCCATGCCGCCGGGATTTCCTGGACCTTGTCCTCGAAGGCTTCGGAAGCCGGCAACTTCGGCATGTTCATCGGCAATTACGAACAACTGCGCAAGGTCGCCCTGCGTGTGCGCGAAGCCGCCCTGGAACTCGGCGTCAAGCGCATCGTGGTCGGCGAATGCGGCCATGCCTGGCGCGTCGCCTACAGTTTCTGGAACACCCTGACCGGTATCGGCGCCGGCGCCAGCGATCCCTTTGCGGTCCAGCTGCAAAGCCAGCTCGACCACCGCTACAAACAGCCGATGCACATCTGCGAACTGACCTGGGAACTGATCCAGAAAGGCGCCTTGTCGTTCGACAAGGAAGCCAACGATCACCGCGTCATCACTTTCCACGATTCCTGCAACGTCGCGCGCGCCTCCCGCATGGGCGATACGCCCGGCGGCCAGTTCGAGATCCCGCGCAACATCATCAAGGCAGTCGCCAACCGCTACGTCGAAATGGCGCCCGGCACCACCCACGAACAGACCTTCTGCTGCGGCGGGGGCGGCGGCATCCTGACCGACGAGATGCTCGAATTGCGCGTCAAGGGCGCACTGCCGCGCATGGAAGCGCTGAAGCAGGTGGTCGACAGCGACGGCGTGAATTTCATGGCCACCATCTGCGCCATCTGCAAGGCGCAATTCACCAAGGTGGTGCCGTACTACGGCTTCAAAATGAGCATGATCGGCGGCGTGCACCAGCTGGTCGGCACCGCCATCAAGCTCGGCGATAAATAAAGATATTTGGAGACAAGCATGTCGCAGACATCGGCCCCCATGGAACAAAATGCCCAACCGAACGCCAATCTCAGCTTCCGCCGCTACCAGGAAGGCGACGCCAAATTCCGCCGCTGGCAGGAGCAAATCTTCAAGGCCGGCGCTTCCTACAAATGCCCCACCTATGTCCAGTCCACCCCGCCCTGCCAAGGCAGTTGCCCGTCCGGCGAAGACATTCGGGGCTATCTGTCGATTGCGCGCGGCATCGAGAAACCGCCGGCCGGGCCCGACGGTAAGCCCATGGCCTGGCAGGAATACGCATGGCGTCGCCTGACCGAAGCCAACCCTTTCCCCGCCGTGATGGGCCGCGTCTGTCCGGCGCCCTGCGAATCGGGCTGCAACCGCAACGAGGTGGAAGACCACGTCGGCATCAACTCGGTCGAGCACTTCCTCGGCGAATACGCCATCACCCACCAGTTCGGCTTCATCAAGCCCGCACAGCAGACCGGCAAGAAAATTGCGGTGATCGGCGGCGGCCCGGCCGGGCTTTCGGCCGCCTATCAACTGGCGCTGAAAGGCCACGAGGTCACGATATTCGACGAGCATGAATATCTCGGCGGCATGATGCGCTACGGCATCCCCGGCTTCCGCACCCCGCGCGCCGTGCTCGACGCGGAAATCCAGCGCATCCTCGACCTCGGCGTCAAGACACGGCTGAAATGCCGCATCGGCACCGACATCGCGCTCGACCAGATCCGCAAGGATTACTCGGCCGTGTTCCTCGGCTTGGGCGCGCAGTCCGGACGCGCCTTGCCGATCCCGGATAGCGAAGCGCCCAACGTGGTGACTGCCACCGCCTTTCTGAAAGCCTTCAATGACGGACGCTTGCAGCATGTCGGCAAGCGCGTGGTGGTGATCGGCGGCGGCGACACTTCGATCGACGTGGCCACGGTCGCGCGGCGTCTCGGCCATATCGAGCATGCCAAGCCGACCGACTTGGAACAAGCCATTGCCGGCCGGATGGCCCAGGATGTCGCCGACATTTCGGCCAAGCAAGGCGCCGAGGTCACGCTGACTTCGGTGTTCGGCATCGACAAGATGCAAGCCAACAAGCATGAGATCGAACAAGCCAAAGCCGAAGGCATCACCATCCTCGGCAGTTACGCGCCGCTGGGGCTGGTGCGGGGGCCGGACGGCCGCGCCACGGCCTTGCGCATCGTCCAGTGCGAAGCCAAGTTCGTCGGCCCGAAGCTGGAGATCAAGAATATTGCGGGCACCGAGCGGGATATCCCGGCCGACCTCATCGTTTCCGCCATCGGCCAAGCCGTCGATTTCACGGGCCTGGAGGAATTCGACAACGGCAAGGGCGCGGTCAGCGCCGACAAGAATTACCAGGTCGCCGGCAAGCAAGGCACTTTCGCCGGCGGCGACGTGCTGCGTCCGCACCTGCTGACCACGGCGGTCGGCCATGGCGCCATCGCCGCCGACGGCATCGACCGTTTCCTGCGCGGCGAGGAACAGGACAAGCGGCCGAAGATCGACGTACATGGCTTCGACATGGTGCACAAGCTGGTCGTCGAAAAAGGCTGGGAGATACAGGAGAACCACCAGCCCATGCGCGGCACCGACAGCAGCAAGGTCGGGGTGCACAACTACGAAAACCGCGCCGACCGCTACATCATCCCGCACGACAAGCTGTTCCTCGGCCATTTCCAGTACGTGCCGCGCAACAAGCGCAAGATCATCACGCTCGACCGGCAAAGCGCGCTCGGCAACTTCCAGGAACGCCTGGAGCCGCTCGACGAAGCCGGCGCCATCGCCGAAGCCAAGCGCTGCATGAGCTGCGGGATGTGCTTCGAATGCGACAACTGCGTCGTGTATTGCCCGCAGACCGCCGTGTATAAGGTCAAGAAGAACGTCGCCAGCACCGGGCGCTATGTCGACACGAATTACGACAAATGCATCGGCTGCCACATCTGCGCCGATGTCTGCCCGACCGGCTACATCCAGATGGGCTTGGGCGAATAGCACGCCATGAAACGACTGCGCTGCCTCCCGATCGCGATGCTGTCCCTGGTTGCATCGCTGGCGTTCGCCGAGGTGCCCAAGCCGGTCATCGCCATCGAGAACCCCGGCGAGTGCGTGGCGGCACCGGACGTGATGCGCCGTACCCACATGGATATGCTCAAGCACCAGCGCGACAAGACTTTGCGCTTCGGCGAGCACGGCGCCAAAGAGGGCAAAAGCGTCAGCCTGCGCGGCTGCATCGAATGCCATGCCAGCAAGAAGACCGGCTCGGTGCTCGGCAGCTCGGAGAATTTCTGCCAAGGCTGCCATAGCTTTGTCGCCGTCAAGCTGGACTGCTTCGAATGCCACCAGCCCAGGACCGGCCTGGTGAAATCGGCGGGAGTCATGCCATGAGTGCAAGCGACAAGAACCGCCGCCGGGAATTCCTCGCCGCCTCTGCCACGGTGGCCACCGTGGCCACCGGACTGGCCGGGGTAGGATTGGTCGCCCTAGCGCCCGGCGTGCAGCTGATCCAGCCGGCAGCGGCGCACGACCACGGCGCATCCAGCAAAGTGCGCTGGGGCCTGCTGGTCGACACCACGCGCTGCGCCAGCGGCTGCAAGGCTTGCGTGTCCGCCTGCAACGCGGAGAACGCCATCGAGCCTGGCTCGGGCCGCCCGGCGCAGAACTCGCAGTGGATCCGCAAGATCGAACTCGTGGAACAAAGCAGCGGCCGCGCCGTCTCGCTGCCGATGATGTGCCAGCACTGCGAACAGCCGCCCTGCGTCGATGTCTGTCCGACCGGCGCATCGTTCAGGCGCGCCGACGGCATCGTGCTGGTCGACCGGCACATCTGTATCGGCTGCCGCTACTGCATGATGGCCTGTCCCTACAAGGCGCGCTCCTTCGTGCATGAACCGCTGACCCGGCAGAACCCCGAAGTGCCGCGCGGCAAAGGCTGCGTCGAGGCTTGCACGTTCTGCGTCCAGCGCATCGACGCAGGCAAGCAGCCAGCCTGCGTGGAAGCCTGCAAGCAGGCCGGCCACGACGCGATGCTGTTCGGCGATCTCAAGGATCCGGCCAGCGAAATCGCCAAACGCATCGCCTCCACGGCGACCTCGCAAGTGCGCGCCGACCTGCGGCTCGGGACCGGCGTGCGTTACCAGGGAATCTGAACATGGCCACCAGCATGGCAAACACCACCTTCCGCGCCATCGAAGCCAAAGGCGGCTATGGCTACTACGCGCTGCTCGCCGTCTGCGGCCTGTTCCTGCTGCTCGGCGCCTATGGCTACTTCCAGATGGAGCACCACGGCCACGTCATCACCGGGATGGACAACCAGATGGTCTGGGGCCTGCCGCATGTCCTCTCGCTGTTCCTGATCGTCGCCGCCTCGGGCGCGCTCAACGTGGCTTCCACCGCCTCGGTGTTCGGCAAGAGCATCTACAAGCCGCTGGCGCCGCTTTCCGCGCTGCTGGCGATCGCGCTCATGGCGGGCGGGCTGGTGGTGCTGATGCTCGACCTGGGGCGCTCCGACCGCATGATCGTCGCCGCCACCCACCTGAACTTCAAGTCATTGTTCGCCCTCAACCTGTTCCTGTACACCGGATTCTTCACCATCGTCGGCGTCTACCTGTGGTTCATGCTGGAGCGACGCATGAACCGCTGGTCTTCGCACGCCGGCCTGGCAGCCTTCATCTGGCGCCTGACGCTGACCACCGGCACCGGATCCGTGTTCGGCTTCCTGATCGCGCGCGAGGCCTACCAGTCGGCACTGCTGGCGCCGATGTTCATCGTCTTCTCGTTCGCCTACGGCACCGCGCTGTTCCTGCTGACGCTGGCCGCCGCCAGCAGCGCCGCGCAACGACCGCTGGGCGACGTGACGGTAGGACGACTCAAGAACCTGCTGGCGACTTTTGTCGCCGCCTCGTTCTACTTCGTGACGGTGTTCCATATCACCAACCTCTATTTCACGCGCAACCACGGCGTCGAGCAATTCACATTGGTCGACGGCGGCATCGTCAGCGGCGTATTCTGGATCGGCCAGGTCGCCATCGGCTACATCCTGCCGCTGCTGTTGTTACTGATGCCCGCCGCGACGCTGGGCCGCATCCTGGTCGCTTGCGTGGCCATCGTGATCGGCGGCCTGGCGCAGATGTATGTCACCATCATCGGCGGGCAGGCCTGGCCGCTCGACCTGTTCCCCGGCTACACGGCCAGTTCCAGCTTCTTCGATGGCGCGATCCACAACTACGCGCCGAGCCTGGTGGAAACACTGCTCGGACTGGGCGGCTTCGCCGTCGCCGCCGCGATCGTGATCGTTGCGCTGAAACTGCTGCACGTACTGCCGGAGAAACTCGATGACGCCGCGCTGGCGCCGCAGCACACCGACTGACCGGCCATGCACCGCTTCCTGATCTCGGCAGCGCACAAGTCTTCCGGCAAGACCACGCTCTCCATCGGCTTGGGCGCCGCGCTCAAGGCGCGCGGTCTGCGCGTGCAGCCGTTCAAGAAGGGACCCGACTACATCGACCCGCTCTGGCTCGGCCTGGCCGCCGGACGTCCCTGCCGCAACCTGGATTTCTATCTCTCGCCGCATGAGGAACTCAAGGCGCACTATGCCCGTCACGGCCACGGCGCAGATGTCTGCCTGGTCGAAGGCAACAAGGGACTTTACGATGGCGTGGACCTGGCCGGCAGCAACAGCAATGCCGCGCTGGCCCGCCTGCTCGATCTGCCGGTGGTGCTGGTGCTCGATGCGTGCGGCATGACGCGTGGCGTCGCGCCGCTGATCCTCGGCTACCAGGCGTTCGACCGCGAACTCAACATCGCCGGCGTGATCCTCAACCGGCTCGGCGGCGCACGCCACGAAGCCAAGCTGCGCGCGGTGATCGAACACTACACCGACGTGCCGGTGCTCGGCGCGGTGCAAGCCGACCCGCGCCTGCAACTGGTCGAGCGGCATCTGGGACTGATGCCGGCCAACGAAAGCGCGGCTGCCGAACGCCAGGTCGGCGAAATCGCGCAATCGATCGCGGCGCAGGTCGACCTCGACCGCCTGCTCGAACTCACCGCAACCCAGACGCAGTTGCCCCAACCATTGCCGGCGCGGGCTTCCCGCAAGAACCGCGTGCGCATCGCCATCGCCCGCGACGCCGCCTTCGGCTTCTATTACGCCGACGATCTCGATGCGCTCAGCGCCGCCGGCGCCGACCTGGTGCCCTTCGATACGCTGCGCGATACCCGGCTGCCCGCAGTGGACGGCCTGCTGATCGGCGGCGGTTTCCCCGAATGCTTCCTGGCCGAACTCGAAGCCAATGCCAGCCTGCGCGGCGATATCCGCGCCGCCATCGAAGCCGGCCTGCCCGCCTACGCCGAATGCGGCGGCCTGATGTACCTTGCGCGCAGCATCAGCTGGCAGGGCCGGACGCGGCAGATGGTCGGCGCGATCGAGGCCGACGTGGCGATGCACGACAAGCCGGTCGGACGCGGCTACGTCAAGCTGCTGCCCAATGCGCCGCATCCCTGGCTGCGCCAGTTCGCCGAAGCCCGGCCAGATGCGGCGCCGGTTGCCCCAATTGCGGCCCACGAATTCCACTACTCCAGCCTGGAGAACATCCATCCGCAAACGCGCTTCGTCTACCGCATGCAGCGCGGCCACGGCAGCGACGGCCGGCATGACGGCATCATCCACAAAAACCTGCTGGCCTCATACGCCCACCTGCGCAGCACCCCGGCTTGCGACTGGGCCGCGCAGTTCGTACAATTCGTCAACAGCGTGCGAAACAGCGCAATGCCCTACCGCCAGAATGGCGGCCGCCGTTGAAATGCCGAATACATACAGAGAACCCCGACCATGATGGACCGCACCCGCATCTTTTCCAAAACCCTGCCGCGCCACCGGCGTGCCGAAGCCGGGACGGTATACCTGGTCGGCGCCGGCCCGGGCGACCCGGAACTGCTGACGCTGCGCGCCGCGGATCTGCTGGCGCAAGCCGAGGCGATCGTGTATGACCATCTGGTCGCGGCGGCGGTCCTCGACATGGCGCCGGCCGCCGCCGAGCGCATCTATGCCGGCAAGCAGCGCGGCAACCACACCCTGCCGCAGCAGCAGATCAACCAATTGCTGGTCAAGCTGGCGCAGGCCGGCAAGATCGTGGTGCGGCTCAAGGGCGGCGATCCTTACATCTTCGGCCGCGGCGGCGAAGAAGTCCAAACCCTCGCGGAACACCGCGTGCCCTTCGAAGTTGTGCCCGGCGTCACCGCCGCCGCAGGCGTCGCCGCCTATACCGGCATTCCGCTGACGCACCGCGACTACTCGCAAGCCTGCGTCTTCGTCACCGGCCACCTCAAGGACGGCAGCATGGACCTGGATTGGGTCGGTCTGGCACGCAAACGCCAAACCGTGGTGGTCTACATGGGGCTGCTCGGACTGCCCATACTCTGCCGCGAACTCATCGCCCACGGACTCCCCGGCGACTGGCCCGCCGCCATCGTGCAGCAAGGCACCACCGCCAATCAGCGCTGCGTCGCCGGCACCCTCGCCACCCTCCCCGACTTCGCCGACACCGCCCGCCTCAAAGCGCCGACGCTGATCATCGTCGGCGAAGTGGTCAGACTGCGCGACCAGTTGGCCTGGTTCGAGAAACTCGTCGAGTTGCCAACGCCGACGCAACGTTAGCCTGGTTAGCCCGGTTAGCCCTGGCTGTCGCGAAGCCAACTCGACCGCAGCCCAGCCTTGGGGAATGGATACGAGTCCCTGACCCGCATCCCAATGCTGTTCCTCGCGGACGGTCTTGGGGATTTGCTGCGAGTTCGAGATAATGAACTGTCAATCCAGAATAGGGTATCCGCATTTACTGGCCGATATCCATTTTGCATGTTGCGGCGTAGAGCGCTGACGGCCGGGATCAACTCTATGCAAGAAACGCCGATTGTCGCAATTCGACCCGAAGCCGTCGGCGATCATCATTGAAGGCAAACCTTACTTAGATTGATGATGAAACCTCTCTCTCTGGGTTCGCACTGAATTGAACCTCAAGAAAGGGTATGTAAGACTTTACGAGAAATGTGGTTATTGGGTGTAGGATGTGCTAACCATAGCCCATCCCTATCACTTTAATAATACTTCACTGAAGTGATGCCAGCTACCAAGGGGATACCTTACACAAGGAGACTCTACGATGAACGGCCAAATGCGACAAGAGCATAGCGGCTATCTGCTATTTGCTGCAAACGCCATTTGCCTCCTGTGCAGCCTGCTACCCAATGTCAGCCTGGGGGCTGTCTTTGGTGAGCAGGTAATACAAAACGCGACTAGCGCTCCAGTATCCCAAGCTCTACCCTCTTCGGCTGCGCCTATTACGTCACTGCCGATCAGCCTCGCCATTTCGCCGGATCGCCCCAATTATATGTGGCGGGGAGATAACCCTGGTTCGACCTGCGGTAAAGTAAGTATAGATGTTAATTTCGGAGAAGTCATCGAAACTGCAGCTCCGAAGTTGCTGGGAGCAACGTTTGGCAGCGTTGGGGTAGCTCGGACCGCCGAGCAAGAAGAGAAGGCCAAGGCATCCGGTTTGTTAATCACGATAGATATCACCCGTGTCTCTGCAAAATGGCGGTGGGCATCGCTCTTTGATACCTCCTTCGATAGTACCTTTGAACTTTCAGTCTCGATTCTTTCTGGTGAGAAGAAAATATGGACCAATTCATACCTCGATACTGAGACATTCCCCGGCAAATTCCGTATTCAGTGCGAGGACCTGATGAAAGATGCATACAGTGATATGACTTTACATCTTATTCGAGTGCTGAAGAAAGCTCATACTTCGCTGCCTTCTGATAAGAAATTGTTGATAGCCATTGATGAAGCGGAACAGGAAATCAATCCCCCAGCTGTTGATATATTGGCTGGCCTCAATTTGATCGAAGCACGGTATCGAGTTTCAGAAGCAGATTCAGCTATTCGCAAGCGCCCCGATTCCAAATCGCCCTTGGTGCGTAAAGTTGGAGTCGGTAGCATTCTGCAGATCATTGGCCAATTACCCAACGGATGGTTGCAAGTTGCGAAGGAAGGCGAACCAATTGGCTGGATACAGGAAAGTTCGGTCGTGGCCATCAACGCACCACCCTCGCCTGCTCCGGCTGTCACTCAAGCTGCGAGTGCCACATCGACGCCGTCAGCCACGGCAGCATTTCCCATCAATCCCATGGCCGTGGCTTTCGCCCGCAGCAGACCCAATTCGGATGACATCGCCGTGATCATCGGCAGCGCAAACTACAAAGCCACCGCCAAGGACATTCCTGATGCCGTGCCGGCCTATGCGGACGCCGAAGGTATGAAGCGCTATGCAACCCAGGCATTGGGAATCAAAGAAGAGAACATCATCCTGATCAAGGATGCCAGGCTCGCCGACTTGATCGCCACCTTCGGCAATGAAAGTAATCCCAAAGGCAAACTGTGGAACTGGGTCAAGCCCAACCGCAGCCAGGTGTTCATTTATTACTCTGGTCACGGCGCACCCAGTGGTGACGGCGCATCAAGCTATCTTGTTCCGGTAGACGCAACGGCTTCGCTGATTGACCTGTCTGGCTATTCGCTGAAGACGCTCTACGCCAACTTGGGGAAACTGCCAGCCAAGTCGGTGACGGTGGTGCTCGAAGCCTGCTTCTCGGGTGCAACTCAGGCTGGCATGCTGGTCAAGAATGCCTCGCCGATCTATCAGAAAGCGCTGCAGGAAATTGTGCCAACCAACATTACCGTAATCAGCGCCGGCTCGGGCAACCAGATTGCGTCCTGGGAACAAGACAAATCCCATGGTTTATTCACCAAGCACTTCCTGTTGGGCATGGCCGGTGCGGCAGACAAGAAGCCCTATGGCAACGGCGACGGCAAGGTTACGAGTGAAGAACTTTCTCGTTACTTGGCAGAGACAGTGAGTTATTCTGCCCAGCGCTATTACGGGCGTGCGCAAACTGTCCAGATCGTCAATGCGTGGAAATAAACCCGCTTAGGGCGTGACGATGGCGCAGTTTCTTAACAAGTCGATAAGTTACTGGTGTTTTGCGCTGCTTCTAGTTCCACTGGTCGGATGGGCGGTAGACGATCGCAACCTCGCCGTGACAGGCGCCGGGCCAGTAGACCATAGTGAAAAGCGAGTTGCCCTTGTGATCGGAAATTCCGCTTATAAACTTTCCCCTCTGGTAAACCCTGTCAACGACGCAAGGGCCATGGCGGCAAAGTTGCGCGCGGTCGGCTTCGAGGTCCTGGCTTTTGAGAACCTCAGCCAGAAGGAATTGAACCGTGCGATCACCAAATTCGGCGAGGCGCTGACGGGAGGCGGTGTGAGCCTGCTCTTCTATGCGGGGCACGGCATGCAGGTCAAGGGGCACAATTACCTAATTCCAGTGGATGCAGAAATCCGTTCCGAAGCCGCAGTGCGCAGCGAAACTGTCGATGTCGATCAGATTCTGGAACAGATGGAGGGGGCAAGGACCAGCCTCAATATTGTCATCCTGGATGCCTGTCGCAACAATCCCTTTGAGCGGCGCTTTCGCGGGGCTAGCGGTGGGCTAGCGTCGATGGACGCCCCCAAGGGCACGCTGATTGCCTACGCTACCGGCCCGGGGCGAGTGGCCTCAGACGGTAGTGGTAGCAATGGCCTATACACCACAGAAATCCTCAAGCTCATCGAAGAGCCCGGCTTGCGCATCGAGGACGTCTTCAAGCGGGTACGCCTGAATGTGGCGAAGGAGACAAACGACGAACAACTGCCATGGGAAACCTCCTCAATGGTTGGTGATTTCTACTTCAACCCAAGCAAGGCCAGCATACAGGCTGTAGCAACCCCTAGTGAAGGAGCCGCAACGACGACGCTGGAAATTGACGTACTTGAAGAGGAAATGCTGGTAACTGCTGCGACCACTGCCGCCCGCGCACTGGGCACCAAAACCGAGGATATTTCTCGTTTGCAGACGGGAGACTGGGTGCGTGTGACCGGCCGTATTCCGAGCCTGGATCGCTATCGTGTCGCGCTGGAGGGGAAGGGTGTAGGGTATGTCCCCATGTCATCGCTTGAAGCGCCATGGTTCAAGAAGATAGGCCGACTGTACAAGGGAGCCATTGGCAATAATGTGCGTCAACCTGATCCGGTTGTGACACGCTTCGACTTTATGAACGGCAAACTATTTGGCACCTACACAATTGTTGAACCGGGAGGGAAAACCGACGGAGTCCTCGAAGACTTCAAGGCTGTTGGTCCAGGAAAGGGCAGCTTCAAATGGAAAGACCCTTATGGCTCTGGCATCCTAGAGGTAGAGTTTAAGGGCGATCTGGCTTCGTTTGCCGGAACCTGGAAGGTCCAGGAGATGCCGGATCAAGGAGGCAATTGGTCGGGGGCGCGACAGTAGGAGGGAATGTGATACTCATTTAGTGTCGTCATTGCCAATTGGTCTGCTAGGAGCAGTTCGCAAAATCAGTTTTCTATCGATTATAGAACTCCGCATATGCCAATCAAGGCAACAAGAATTACCTTCTATGTATAGAGGTAGGGTTTAAAAAACCAGAACTGCTCCGAATCGTGTACAACTTTGGGCTAACATTTCGACATAATGAACTTGTCAGCTTCGCTGCCGATGATTCATAATCCGCCCATCGCAACCTGATCGCCGTGAGGGACAGACGCGCTGTACAACCGCGCTTATGTGTCATAGCCGTGCCAGACTCCTCGACTTCGCTCCAAGCTGAAAGATGAGTGCCCCGCAGCCATGGCTCTGACTGTCCTGTTGATCTGCGTTGGCGTTTTTCTCGGCAGCGGCGTCTGGGCCGTGCTCGGCAACCGCAGCAGTTCAACCAGTTTCTGGGTCTATTCGTTCTCGCTGGCGGGAAGTACATTGGCATTATGCGTCGCGGTCGTGGCGCTGATCGATACCGAGGCGCCGACCGCCACCCTGCAGCTGCCGATCGGATTGCCGTGGCTCGGCGCGCATTTTCGGCTGGATGCGCTCTCCGCGCTGTTCATCGTCGTCGTCAACCTCGGCAGCCTCACCGCCAGCCTGTACGGGCTCGGCTACGGGCGCCACGAGCAGACACCCGGCCGCGTGCTGCCGTTCTATCCGACCTTCCTGGCCGGCATGAACCTGGTGGTGCTGGCCGACGATGCGTTCACTTTCCTGCTGGCCTGGGAGTTCATGTCGCTCGCTTCCTGGGCGTTGGTCATGGCGCACCATCGCATCGGCGCCAACCTCAAGGCGGGCTACATCTACCTGCTGATGGCCAGCTTCGGCACGCTGACGCTGTTGCTGGCGTTCGGCCTGCTGGCCGGCGCCGACGGCGGCTACGACTTCGCCGCCATGCGCGCCGCCACGCCCTCGGCAGGGCTGGCCGCCGCCGTGCTGGCGATGGCCCTGATCGGCGCCGGCTCCAAGGCCGGGCTGGTGCCCTTGCACGTGTGGCTGCCGCTGGCCCATCCGGCGGCACCGAGCCACGTTTCGGCGCTGATGAGCGGAGTGATGACCAAGGTCGCCGTGTATGGATTCGTGCGCATCGTCTTCGACCTGCTGGGTCCGCCGGACTGGTGGTGGGGCGGCGCGGTGCTCGTGCTCGGCGGCGTCAGCGCCGTGATGGGCGTGCTGTATGCGCTGATGCAGCACGACCTGAAGCGGCTGCTCGCCTATCATACCGTCGAGAACATCGGCATCATCTTCATCGGGCTGGGCCTGGCGCTGTGCTTCCAGGCCAACGAGATGCAGCTGGCGGCGGCGTTGGCCTTGACCGCAGCGCTGTTTCACGTGTTCAACCACTCGGTGTTCAAGAGCCTGTTGTTCTTCGGTGCCGGCGCGGTACTAGGCGCCACCGGCGAACGCGACATGGAACGCCTGGGCGGGCTGATCCATCGTATGCCGCTCACCGCCATCGCCTTCCTGGTGGGCTCGATCGCCATTTCGGCGCTGCCGCCGTTCAACGGCTTCGTCTCCGAGTGGCTGACTTTCCAGGCGATTCTGCTGAGTCCCAAGCTGCCCCAATGGCTGCTGAAACTCCTGGTGCCGGCTGTCGGCGCCATGCTGGCGCTGTCCGCCGCGCTGGCCGCGGGCTGCTTCGTCAAGGCGTTCGGGGCGAGCTTTCTCGGTCGGGCCAGGAGCGAAGCGGCGCAAAACGCCGAGGAGACGGACGCCGCTTCGTTGACGGCGATGTTCCTGCTGGTGCTGGTGTGCCTGCTCGCCGGCATCCTGCCCGGCTATTTCATGGACGCGCTGGCGCCGGTGACGCGGCAGCTGCTTGGCGCGCAACTGCCGCTGCAGCAACAGATGCAGTGGCTGACCATCGTACCGATCGCGACCGGCCGCAGCTCATACAACGGCCTACTGCTGTTCGCCATGATCGCCGTGGCGGGATTCCTGGCCGTGTATGTGATCCATCGCTGGGCTTCGCATGCGGTGAGACGCTCGGCCATCTGGGACTGCGGCTTCCCGGACGACAGCCCGGCCGCCCAATATAGCGCCGGCAGCTTTGCCCAGCCGATCCGGCGCGTATACGGCGCGGTGGTGTTCCGCGCGCGCGAGGAAGTCGACATGCCGGCGCCGGGCGACTGCCGCCCGGCAAAATTCCATGTACATATTCGCGACCTGATCTGGGATGCGTTGTATGCGCCCCTCGAGAGCGTCGTCGGCTTTGTTGCCGATTGGCTCAGCAAGGTGCAGTTCTGGACCATCCGCGCCTACCTGACGCTGGTGTTCAGCACCCTGGTGGGGCTGCTGGTAGTGCTGTCGATATGGCATTGATATACGACCTCTTTGTCCAGGTCGCCCAGCTGCTGCTGGTGTTGGCGCTCGCGCCCTTGCTGACCGGCTACATCCGCAAGATCAAGGCCAACCTGCTGCGCCGCCAGGGACCGCCCCTCCTGCAACCCTACCGCGATCTGCTCAAATTGATCCGCAAGGAAGTGGTGCTGGCGGAAAATGCTTCCTGGATATTCCGGGTCGCGCCCTACCTGGTTTTCGCCACCACCCTGATCGCCGCATCGCTGGTGCCGACCTTCGCCACCGGCCTGGTGTTCAGCTCGGCGGCCGACCTGATCGCGATCGTGGCGCTGCTCGGCAGTGCGCGTTTCATCCTGGCGCTGGCGGGGCTGGATGTCGGCACCAGTTTCGGCGGCATCGGATCCAGCCGGGAAATGATGATCGCCTCGCTGGCCGAGCCGGCCATGCTGATGATCGTGTTCACGCTGTCGCTGCTGGCCGGCTCGACCCAACTTTCTTCGGTGTCCGCCTTCATGCAAGGGCCGGATGTCGGACTGCGCGTCTCCCTGGGAATGGCGCTGGTGGCCTTGATCATGGTGGCCGTCGCCGAGAACGCGCGGATTCCGGTCGACAACCCGGCGACCCATCTCGAACTCACCATGATCCACGAGGCCATGATCCTCGAATATTCTGGCCGCCATCTGGCGGTCATCGAAGCGGCCGCCTCGCTCAAGCTGCTGCTGTATTTCTCCCTGATCGCCTGCTTGTTCGCCCCCTGGGGCATCGCGACGGCCGGCCAGGGCGTCGTCGCCATGGCGATCGGCGTGGCCAGCTATATCGCCAAGCTGGCGGCAGGCGGCTTGCTGCTGGCCGTGTTCGAGACCGGGACCGCCAAGATGCGGGTTTTCCGGGTATCGGATTTCCTCGGTGCGGCGCTGATGCTGGGCCTGCTGGCGGCGTTACTGCTGTTCGTTTCGCGGAGCGTGTGATGGATCATCTGTCTCTCGATGTCGCGCACATGTTCGCCGGCGGCCTGGTGCTGGTGAGCTTCATGCTGCTCTACCAGGACCGCATGTTCGGCCTGCTCAACATCTTCGCCCTGCATGCGGTTGTCGTATCGTTGTCGGTGGCCTGGCAGGCCTACATCCAGTTCGCGCCGCATCTGTACATCACCGCCGCCATTGCGCTGGTCGTCAAGGCAATCATCATCCCGGTGGCGTTGCACCGGATCATCGTGCGCCTCGGCATCCATCGGACCATCGAGACGGTGGGCGGCATCGGCCTGACCATGCTGGCCGGCATCGGGCTGGTGGCCTTGTCGATCATGGTGATGCTGCCGATCACTGCCGAGGCCGGGACGCTGACCCGCGAGGATCTGGCGTTTTCCCTGGCGGTCATCCTGCTCGGCCTGCTGATGATGATTTCGCGCCGCAATGCGATCAGCCAGATCATCGGCTTCATGTCGATCGAAAACGGCCTGATCCTGGCGGCCACCGCCGCCAAGGGCATGCCGCTGGTGGTGGAGATCAGCGTGGCGTTTTCCATCCTGGTGGCGCTGACCGTCATCGGCATCTTCCTGTTCCGCATCCGGGAACGTTTCGATACCGTGGATGTGTATGAACTGGAACGCTTTCGCGGAGGCCATCCATGATCGAGACCGGCCCGTTGCTGGTCATGGCGATATTGTTCGTACCTTTGGGCAGCGCGGCACTGCTGGCCTTGTTCCCGGACGGACGGCTGACCGGCCAGCTCAACACCCTGGCCTCTTTCTTCACCTTGCTGGCCTCGGCCTCGCTGTTCCGCATCCGTCCCGATCCCAGCCAGTTCCTGATCGTGGACGATGTGAATATCGTCTTCATCGTGCTCAACACCTTTGTCGCTTTCACCACCAGTGTCTTCAGCGCCAGCTATATCGCCCACGAGGTCGAGACGGGGCGTCTGACGCCGACCTACCTGCGTTTCTACCATGCCATGTACCAGACGCTGATGTTCGCCATGAACCTGGCGCTGCTGGCGAACAATGTCGGCCTGATGTGGGTCGCCGTCGAACTGGCCACGCTCACCACGGTGTTGATGGTCGGCCTCTACCGCACCCCGGCGGCGCTGGAAGCGGCCTGGAAGTATTTCATCCTGGGCAGCGTCGGCATCGCGCTGGCGCTGTTCGGTACGATCATGGTCTATCTTGCCGCCAGCGCGGTGGTCGGCGAGGGACTCAATGCGATGGCCTGGAATGTCCTCGTCAGGCATGCCGATGCCTTCGACCCGCATCTGCTCAACCTGGCTTTCGTCTTCCTGCTGCTGGGCTACGGCACCAAAGTCGGTCTGGTGCCGCTGCACGCCTGGCTGCCCGACGCCCATGCCGAAGGCCCGACACCGATCTCGGCGGTGCTTTCCGGCTTGCTGCTGAATGTCGCGCTGTTCGCGGTGCTGCGCTTCAAGATGGTGATGTCCGCCAACTCCGGCGCGCTGGCGCCCGGTCCGCTGATGGTGACGCTCGGCCTGCTCTCGGTGCTGTATGCCGCTTTCATGCTGTACCGCTGCCACGACATCAAGCGCATGTTCGCCTACTCTTCAATCGAACACATGGGCATCATCACTTTCGCCTTTGGCATGGGCGGCGCGCTGGCCAACTTCGCCGGCCTGTTGCACATGACCTACCATAGCCTGACCAAATCGGCGATCTTCTTTTCCGTGGGCCATATCGCACAGGTCAAGGGCACCCAGAACATGGCGGAAATCCGCGGGCTGACGGTATCGCATCCGCTGCTCGGCTGGGGACTGGTGCTTGGCGCCATGGCGATCGTCGGCCTGCCGCCGATGGGAATTTTCATGACCGAATTCCTCATCATCACCTCGACTTTCGCGCGCCAGCCGGTACTCGCCGTGGCACTGGTGATCGGCCTGCTGGTGGCGCTGGGCGCGCTGCTGCTACGCCTCAACGGTCTGGCGTTCGGCGCTCCGCACGGCAAGGAAGCCCCCTCGCAGGCTTCCTTCGTGCCGATGTTCGCCCATCTGACATTGGTGCTGGCGGCCGGGATATATCTTCCGCCGGCGCTGGTGAACTGGTTCCAACATGTCGCGAGGCTGCTCGGATAAATGGCCACCTTGCGTACGCTCATCGCCGCAGCACAACTGATCGCGCAGCACGCGCCCTGGCCGCGTGCGCTGGTAGGCCAAGCCGGCTGGCTCGAAGCGGCCGCCCTGTTGCAACAGCAACAATGCACGCTGCTTGGGCTGTGGGGCGAACCAAACCTGGTGCACATGGCGCTGCTCGATGCGGCCAGCCAGGAAGCCGGCATCCTCAGCCTGGCCTGCCCCGATCGGCGCTACCCATCCGTGGGACATCTGCATGCGCCCGCCATCCGCCTGGAACGGGCGTTGCGCGACTTGTCTGGGCTGGAGGCGGAGAAACTCCCGGATCGGCGGCCGTGGCTGGATCATGGCCGGTGGCAGATCCGGCATCCGTTGGGTGATGCGGAAAACGCCGCCCCCGAGCCCAGCCCCTACCCGTTCCTGGCGGTGGAAGGCGAAAGCCTGCACCAGATCCCGGTCGGCCCGGTGCATGCCGGCATCATCGAACCCGGCCATTTCCGCTTCACCGCCAGCGGCGAAACCATCGTGCGCCTGGAGGAACGTCTGGGCTACGTGCACAAGGGCATCGAGACGCTGATGGCCGGTCAGCCGATCGAACCGGCGGCGAGGCTTGCGGGACGCGTTTCGGGCGACAGCACGGTCGCCTACGCGCTGGCGTTCGCGCGGGCAGTCGAGGCGGCGCTGGGCGTCAACGCGCCTGCCCGCGCGGTTTGGCTACGCGCGCTCATGGCGGAACTGGAGCGGCTCGCCAACCATTTCGGCGATATCGGCGCGATCTGCAACGATGCGGCATTCGCCATCCTGCATGCGCAGTTCGGCTGGCTGCGCGAGCAGGTGCTGCGCGTGGCGGAAAGCTGCTTCGGCCACCGCTTGATGATGGATCGCATCGTGCCTGGCGGCGTCAGCCACGACCTGACGGGGAACGGCGCAGAAACCATAGCAGGTCTCCTCGCCCAGGTGCGCCAAGGCTTTCCGGAACTCGTCGAGCTTTACGACAACACCGCTTCGCTGCAGGACCGCACTGTCGGCACCGGCATCCTCTCCGCGGAACTGGCGCGGCAGTTCGGTGCGGGCGGCTACGTTGGGCGAGCATCGGGACGCGCCTTCGATGCCCGCCGCATGCCGGGCTATGCACCCTACGACCAACTGCAATTCGAAGTGCCATTACTCGCCGAAGGCGATGTCGATGCGCGCGTCTGGATCAGGATTCGCGAAGTCGAGCAGAGCCTGGCGCTGATCGAGCAGATGTTGCGGCAACTGCCGTCCGGTGCGACCATGCGGCCCGTGCCGGCGTGCGCCGAGGAGCGCGAAGGCGTGGCGCTGGTCGAAGGCTTTCGGGGCGACATCCTGGTCTGGCTGAAACTCGACGCCGCAGGCAAGATCGCGCGCTGCCACTTGCGCGATCCCTCCTGGTTCCAGTGGCCCTTGCTGGAAGCCGTGATCGAGGGCAACATCGTTGCGGACTTCCCTCTGTGCAACAAGTCGTTCAATTGCTCTTACTCGGGTCACGACCTCTAATGCGTAGATTATTGTTCAAGAACCTAGTACATGGGCCGCTAACCGAGGCGGCGCCCGACAAGGACGACGCGGCAGTCGCCGAGCTGGCGGCGCAGGTCGATCGTGAGGCGCGGCGGCGACTGGGAAGAACGCTGTCGATCCGCGAAGTCGATGCCGGTTCCTGCAATGGCTGCGAACTCGAGATCCATGCGCTTCAAAATGTGCTCTATGACTTGGAACGCTTCGGCATGCGTTTTGTCGCCTCCCCACGCCATGCCGATGTGCTGCTCGTGACCGGTCCTGTCACCGCCAACATGCGCCAGGCCCTCGAACGGACCTACCAGGCCACGCCCCACCCGAAATGGGTCGTGGCAGTCGGCGATTGCGCGCGCGACGGCGGCGTTTTTTCGGGCAGCTATGCTTGTGTCGGCGGGGTTTCAGCCGTAGTGCCTGTCGACTTGCATATCGGCACCTGCCCGCCCTCTCCGCAGGCGCTGCTCAAGGGCCTGCTAGCCTTGCTCGAACGCGCCGAGCAAGGCAGCAGCACCGCCATGGAAGAGGAAGCGCGCGTAGCGCCGGCTCCGTCGTGATGCCTGCCGAACGGCTGGCAAGTCGCAGGCGAAAGGCGTTTATGCCGCATAAAACGATCTGCGCGCTAATCCTGGTTTCCCTGTCCGGAGTCTTGGCCGGGGATAGTGTTTCTCAAACCGGCAAGGAGAAAACCATGAACCTGACTTCATCGGCATTCAGCCACAATGGCATGATCCCAGCCCGTTATACCTGCGACGGGCAGAATGTTTCACCGCCGCTTTCCTGGTCCGATCTGCCTGCCGGAACGAAAAGCCTGCTTCTCATCGTCGACGATCCCGATGCGCCGGATCCCTCCGCGCCCAAAATGACCTGGGTACACTGGCTGGTGTACAACCTCCCGCCCAGCCTTTCCGGTCTGCCGGAAGGCGCCAGTACGAATGCGCTTCCCGCCGTCACCTTGCAGGGTCTGAACGATTGGCAACGCGCGGGATATGGTGGTCCTTGCCCACCCATCGGAACACACCGCTATTTCCACAAGCTGTACTCTCTAGATACGCTGCTGCCCGATTCGAAAAATCTTTCCAAGGCCGCTTTGGAAAAAGCCATGCAAGGACACGTGATCGCTCATACCGAACTGATCGGGCGCTATCATCGTTGAAGCATTGCTTTCAGACGACATTGCCGCCGGACTGATCCGATCGGACTTCAGGGCAAAGATCGCGGGGCAGGCTCGAACAGCAAACTCTCCGCCTGCTTGACCGCATCCCTGGCCAGACGCCATTTGGGGACAACGAAAGAACTTGCCGGCAAGCCGAATTTTTCGGCCGCCTCCCAATTCTTCGCAGCCTGTCTGTATTCCTCGATGGCAAGGTCGAATGACTGAAGGGCCTGGCGCTCCGACTCGAAGGCGGTTCTAGGTCGGGCCGGGGCCAGTTCGTTCGCCGCCGAATCGATCAACGCCACATATTTCTCGAAGCTCACTCGATTGGCTGTCGCCGACTTGATCGCCTCAAAAGCGCGGGTCACTGCCGCATATTTCTTCTTCAAGTAGCGCTTTCTGGCCGCCGCCTGTTCAGCGGGAGTCTTCTCGGGAACTTGGGCGATGACGTCTTCCATGCGCGCCAGAGCGTCGAGGCAAGCGGCTAGCTTTTGTGCGTTCTTGATCATGCCGCAGGCTTCCGACAATATCTCGTGATCCTGCCTCGGCTGGAGATTGGCTGCGTTGTCGACCTGCGCAGCAGCCACCAGCGATGCGGCGAGCATTGCTGCCGCCATGATGTTCCTGGATAGATTGGTCAGTCGCATTTTTCGCTCACCTCGGTTCACATGATCGCTAGACATCCTGAGACCTGCCGGCCTCTTTTGCAAGAGGCTCCAGATACACTTTGCCACGCTGCCGACGCACCTGCATGTTGCCGAAGACCGCTGCCGGATGCCTATCCGGCTTCGCTTCCAGTAATTGCCGCACGAATTCGAGCAGGCGTTCCCCGCTCGGAATTCGAATACCGTGGCGTGCCAAGAGGAAACGCAACAAGTTGCGCGCGCGCGGCTCCGGCAGACGCGAAAGACAGGAAACCGGTAACGGAAACAGCGGCGGGCGATCGCCCAGGTCGAGCAAGGCCAGTTCATCCAGCAACGCCTGTGCCTCGGAAAAATGCCTTGAGGCGGTGGCAAGCTTTTTTTCTGCTGCGGGGAAACGCGACTGCAACAACGGGATGACTTTATGCCGGAGAAAATTTCGCGAAAAGCCGGTATCCTGATTGCTCTCGTCTTCTACCCATTCCAATCCGTGTTTCATCAAATACGCGTCGATCTCGGAACGCGCAACGCCGAGCAAGGGACGCATCAGGCCCAGACCGGATCGAAGTTCGCGTGTCTCGGACATCGCTGCGACTCCACCCAGACCGCTACCCCGCAGCAGGTTGAAGAGTAAAGTTTCAGCCTGATCGCCGCGATGTTGAGCGAGTACTATCCAGTCGGCGGAGAGTCCGCCAAACGCGGCATAACGTCGGGCTCTTGCCGCGGCTTCGAGGCCTTCTGCCGAGCCACGAGGAATATCGATTGGGACGATGTCCAAGGGAACGCGCATGTCATTGCAAACGCGATGGCAGAAGCTTTGCCATTCTTCCGCGTTTGAGCTGAGGCCATGATTGACGTGACAGGCACCGAGCCGGAATTCGAACCGGCTTTGCAGTCCATGCAAAGCATGCAGCAGCGCAACGGAATCGCGCCCTCCGGAAAACCCCACAACAAGAGTCTGGGCTCGCGTCGGATGACGGCACAGGCATGCCGCCACGGCATCACTCAGCAGATCAGGCGACTCGCTGTTCCTTGAATTTGCCATAGCCCATCAGGCGTGCAAAGCGGCGCTCGATCAAATCCGCCGGCGACAGGTCGGACACTTGTCGCAATGCGTCTTGCAGGGTCTTCTTAAGAGAACTCGCCATGCTGCGCAGGTCTCGGTGAGCCCCGCCGAGCGGCTCATTGACGACGCGATCGATGAGTCCGAGCGTTTTCAGCCTGGCGGCGGTAATGCCCATGGTCTCGGCTGCCTCGTTGGCCTTATCGGAACTCTTCCAGAGTATGGATGCACAGCCTTCCGGAGAAATCACCGAATATGTCGCGTATTGCAGCATCAATACCATATCGCCAACGGCGATTGCCAGCGCGCCACCGGATCCGCCCTCGCCAATGATGGTGCAAATCAGCGGCACCTTGAGTTCGGCCATGACGAGCAAATTCCGGCCGATGGCCTCGGACTGGCCGCGCTCTTCGGCATCAATCCCCGGATACGCACCCGGCGTGTCCACGAAAGTAAATACCGGGATTGAGAATTTTTCCGCCAGCCGCATCAGGCGCAATGCCTTGCGATAGCCCTCGGGGCGAGGCATGCCAAAGTTGCGGGAAATCTTCTCCTTGGTATCGCGCCCTTTCTGGTGGCCAATAATCATCACTGTCTGGCCGTTGAAGCGAGCCATGCCCCCGACAATGGCATTGTCATCGGCGAAGGCACGGTCGCCATGCAGTTCCTCAAAGTCGGTGAATATGTGCTCTACATAATCGAGCGTGTAGGGGCGCTGAGGATGACGTGCTACTTGGGCAATTTGCCAAGGCGTCAGCTTTGCATAGATATCCTTGGTCAGAGTCTGACTCTTGCTTGCCAGCCGACCGATCTCTTCGGAGATGTCCACCGCCGAGTCTTCCTGTGCAAAGCGCAGCGCTTCAATTTTGGCATCCAACTCGGCAATCGGTTGTTCAAAATCGAGAAAAGTGGTTTTCATAGGCGTAGCGTTAATGCGGATAGTGTCATTCTACCTGAGCGTTTGTCCCATCAGGGGATGAGGGATGGGTGGGATGGGTTTTGTTTTCCCATAAAAGGCAAAGCCCTCCGGAGAGGGCTTTGGTTGAGGGGGAGTCTGGCGCTGACCTACTTTCTCACACGGGGTGTGCAATATCATTGGCGCGGAGGTGTTTCACGGTCCTGTTCGAGATG
>Ga0172380_10001060_pt1 | contig 48980 bp, 39 predicted proteins | sample Leawe162metaG_FD_119747 | JGI IMG/M metagenome (GOLD analysis project Ga0172380, IMG submission 119747) | Leachate microbial communities from a municipal landfill in Southern Ontario, Canada - Leachate well 162 metaG | ecosystem: Engineered > Solid waste > Landfill > Unclassified | place... | reverse complement strand
GCTGAACAGATCCCCCAACTGCAGGTGAATCTGCTGGGCAGCCTTGGTGTCCTTGGGCATATCGCCGTTGACTCCGGCCAGATACGCGGCGATTGCCGCCCGGGAATCCTCCCCGGCCAGCCCATTGCCGAATTCCCTGTACCAGTCCTGCAAGGCTTCCGGCCCCAACCACTGGTTTTTCTGGGCGCGGGAAAGAACCTCGATTCCCTCGCCATACAGGCCGAGGGTGGCCAGCATCCGCAACCGCGCCTCCACATAAACCTTTATTTTTGCCGGCACCGGCGAAACCGTGGTTGCCTTGGCATACCAGGCAAGGGCCTCCTTCTTTTTTCCCTGGGCCTCATTGAGCTTGCCGGTCAGGTAATGGAACTCCCCGAGATATTCCGTCTCCCGGTAGATCTCCTGCACATAGCGGAGCAGCCTGTCGGCCGCGGCCAGATTTTTCTGGAGAAGATAGACCTCCGCCCTCCGGCTGTAGAGATCGGCCTTGTCTTCATCGGACAGAGGCAGCCCCTGGGCCCGGAAATAGACGGCGGAGGCCTGGTCGAGCAAGGACAACGACTCGAGCGCCTGCCCGACCACATAGAGAAAGCGCCCGTTGTCCAGGTCTTTGACATGGCGGTATTCGGCAAGATACAACTGATAGAGCTTGTCGTATTCCTTTCGGGCCAGGAATCCTTCCCCGAGATAGAGCAAGATCTTGCCGGAAAAACCTTCCTTTTTCCCGGAGGCTGCCCCTGCCTTGTCATGGTGCAGATAGCTCCAGCCGATATCCGCGGCAGCCCCAGCATCATTGCGGGCCTGATACCGGAGAAACAGCGCCCGCCGCGCATCCTGGACAATGGGATCATCGGGATATGCGTCAATTGCCGCGAGAAACGGCTTGTCGCCCTCGGGATCGGTCAGGTCCGCAGCGTGCATCCCCTTCACCGCGTTCCGTTCCAGGTTATCCATGAACTCGGCCCGCCGGAACCGCGCCAAAACCGCGATCCGGTCCTCACGGGTGTCATCTTCGAGAATCCGCTCGTAGAGCTTCAGGGCCGTCATCCCATTTCCGCCCCGCAGGTAACTCTCGCCCAGCTCAAAAAGAATCTCCCCCCGGTCGGAAGCATTCTCGGCCAGGTTCAGATAATGAAACAGCGATCTCCTGGCATCCTCCTCCTTGCCCACCCGCAGATAGACAAAGCCAAGCTTGCGCAGCAGTTCAGGGTTGCGGTGGTGGTAGTCCGGATATTTTTCAAAAAGCGTGGCAAAGGTTTTCAGTGCCCCGACAGGATCTTTGCTGGCGGCCATGAGTTCGCCCAGCCCCATCAGGGCCTTGGCCTTGATCTCCTCCTCGCCGGACTCGGAAACCTTTGTATAGATATCCAGGGCTTCGGCCACCCTGCCCACGGCAAAGAGCGTGTCCGCCTGCGCCAGCCTGGCCCGGTCCGCCAGGGGGGAATCGGGATAGCGCTCAAGGAAGAGCTTGAAATAGATGAGCGCCTCGCGATAAAACCGCATGCGGTAATGGGCGTAGCCGACCTCGAAATACGCCTCGGCCGATCGTTTTGACTTTGGAAAATCAGCGCCGTACCTCCGGAAAATATCGCGAACCTTGTCCCACTGGGGCGTTGGGCTCTGGAGGGCCAGCTGCTTCAAGTTTTGGGCTGCCTGCCAAAGAGCCTCCTCGGCCTGCCCCGCATCACGAAATTTTTCATAGTACCGCTGATACGCGGAGGCGGCCTTTGCCAAATCCCCGCCCTTTACCGCATCCACCGCCTCCTGCCAGACCTCGGCCGGGGTTTCCACTGGAACCGCAACTTGCGCTGGAGGTGGGGGCTTCGCCTCGGCCGCCTCCTTGGCCCAGACATGTCCCGGCTGCGCCCACCCCGCAAGAAGTCCGACGCCGAAAAGAATGCAGAACGGCAGGGCACGCGGAAAGTGGGATAACGGGCTGTTTTTCATGAGTCCTTTCACGGGGGTCGGAGTCAGGCGCTGTTGCCGCATACCAGGGGACGCCACCGGAGAGAAAAGGCGCACCTTTTTTCTACGCCTCGGCAGAAGATGACACCAACTTGAATCGTTTCATCTTCTCGATAAGGGTGGTCCGGTTCACATTCAAAAGGCGGGCGGCCCTGTTCTTGACCCAGTCCGTCTGCTCAAGGGCTTGCAGAATCAAACGTTTTTCGAACTCAGCCAGCACGTCATTGAGAAAAAAGCCCTCCCCGGGAAGTTCCTCAACCTGCTCAACCGGTCCGGTTCCCGCCTCCAGCAAACGCTCCGGCAGATCAGCCACGGAAAGCACATCGCTACCGGCGAGGATCACCATGCGCTCCAGCATGTTCTCAAGCTCCCGGACATTGCCGGGCCAAGGATAGCGTGCGAGCCGGGCCATGACCTCATCGGCCACCCCCTTGATTTTTTTCTTCCTGAGCCGGTTAAACCGGGCCACGAAATGCTCGACCAGCAAAGGGATATCCTGAAGCCGCTCCCGCAGGGGAGGCGCTTCGATGGGAATAACATTGAGGCGGTAATAGAGATCCTCGCGGAAACGCCCGGCCTGAACCTCCTGCTCAAGATCCCTGTTGGTCGCGGCAACCACCCGGAAATCCGAGCTGATGGTCTTGGTGCCGCCGATCCGCTCAAACTCTTTTTCCTGGAGAACCCGCAACAGCTTCACCTGGAGCATGGGGCTCATCTCGGAGATCTCGTCAAGAAAGACCGTGCCCCCGTGGGCCAGCTCAAAGCGGCCGAGCCGGGTCCGGATCGCGTGGGTAAAGGCCCCTTTTTCGTGGCCGAACAGCTCGCTTTCCAGCAGCTCGCCGGGGATTGCCCCGCAATTCACCGGCACAAAGGGACCGGCGCCGCGCACCCCTTCATAATGGAGGGCCTGGGCGATAAGCTCCTTGCCGGTGCCGGATTCGCCCCGGACCAACACGGTGGTTTCGGCATCGCAGACTTTTTTGATCAGGGAGAAAACCTGGCGCATGGCGCTGCTGTTGCCGATGATGGCCGCGCACCCCTTCTCGGTCTTTGTCTGGGCCGGAGCGGCAGGAGAAACCCGCAGGCTGACGCCGGCCTTTTCCAGGGCGCCATCAAGACGGCTTGCACTCACCGGCGCCTCAAGATAATCGACAGCCCCGGCCTGCAAGGCGAGAACCGCGTCAGTGACCGAAGGTTCGCCGGCCGCCACGATAACCGCCAACGGAGAGGCGCCATCCTGAAGCTCTCCGAGAAAGGAGGCATGGGGTTGCAGCGAGGACACCGCCAAGAGGATCGCCTGACACTGGTTTGCCTCAAGCCAGCGCCGGGCTTCGGCCTCGGAACGGACAATAACCAGGGCCAGGTCTTTTTTCTGAAGAGCCTTAACCAGCTCGGCGGAACGGCCGGAAGAATCGAGAAGCAGAAGGAGCAGGGGATTGTGCGTCATACCACCTTCATGAATTTATCGTTTTCTGGTAACTGTTCAGCAGCACCACATCTGCTTTGTCATAGGCCTGCTCACATAGGCGGACTATAGTTCGCAGACCTATTTCGCGCATCTGCGGCACTGCTGAACAGTTACAATTGTGGGGTGTTATGCCAATTTTCCATCTAAACTGAATACTGTATCGTTTTATTTTAATAAATTTCAGAGCTTATGTTCTTTTGTATACATTATTCAGAAAAAAAGTGTCAATTTTTTTTCACATGCTATATTTTATCAATAATTATTGAAATGTTATCCATTCTTACAGCCTGGCCGCCATCCGGAGGGTATTGCCTCCTTCCGGCCGACAAAGGTTTTCACATGCCGAGAGACGCAAGCACGGACAAGCCCCTGGTTGAGCTGGTAAACGTCACCAAGATCTATCCGCCCGACATTATCGCCCTGGAAGACGTTTCCCTGCGGATTTACAAGGGAGAAATCCTTTTTCTCACCGGCATGAGCGGCGCGGGAAAAACGACGCTGATCAAACTGATCTGCTGCCTTGAAAACCCCACCCGCGGCGTCATCGAGGTGGCCGGCCGCGACCTTTCCCGGATCAGTCCGGCCGGAGTCCAGCGCATGCGTCAAAAAATCGGCGTTGCCTATCAGGAATTCCGGCTCCTGGAAAAACAAACCGTCCTGCAAAACATTGCCATGGCCATGGAAGTGACTTACGCAAGCACCAAGGCCATCCATGCCAGAGTCGACGAACTGCTGGCCCTGCTCAATCTCTCCGACAAGCGGGACAAGCTGGCCGGCGAACTCTCCCGGGGAGAACAACAGCGGGTCGCCCTGGCGCGGGCCGCCGCCAACGGACCGAGCCTGCTGCTGGCCGACGAGCCCACCGGCAACCTTGATCCGGTGGCAACGGAGCTGGTCATCAATCTCTTCCGGCACCTGAACGAGAAAAACGGCTCGACCATCGTCGTCGCCACCCATGATCCCTCCATTTACGCGGAAACGGAGCACCGGGTGATGATGTTGAGCAACGGGCAACTTTCCGCCCACCCCAACCGCGCACCGCGGCAGATCGATCTTTTTGAAGCGTAGCCGCCGCCAGCCCCAGCGCTTTACGGACGAAACCGCTTTCCTTTCAAGGAGTACCGGACGATGCAGTTTCTGGCTTACATCCTGCGCCAAACAGGAAAAAATCTCAGGCAAACATGGGGAACGCAGGTCATGACCCTGCTGACCGTGACCCTCTCGGTGCTTATCTTTGCCTTTTTCTTTCTCATCTACACCAACATGATCCGGGCCAGCCAACGGCTGGGAGACGATGTCCGCCTCATCGTCTATCTGGATCAAGAGGTCACGGCGCAGATGCGGCCGGGCATCGAAAAAAAGATTCGCGAGTTCGGACCGGTGGAAAAAATTGTTTTTGTCTCCCGGGCCGAGGCTTTTTCCCGGCTCAGCGCCCAGCTGGACAAGGAAAAGGACGTGCTGGCCGATCTGGGCCCCGACTTTCTTCCCCCCTCCATTGAAGTGTACCCCCTGAAAAACCTGCATGATCTCACCAAGATCAGCCAGTTTTCCGACTTCCTCCTGACCCTGCCCCACGCGGCCAAGGTCCAGTCCGGCAGCGACTGGCTCCGGCGCTTCGGCTACTTCACCAATCTTCTCCGGGTCGTGGTCCTGCTGAGCGGCGGCTTGCTCATCATCACCATGACCTTTATCATCTCATACACCCTCCGGCTCACCGTGCTTTCCAGACAGGGCGAGCTTGAGATCCTCAGGCTGCTCGGCGCCACCAGCGCCTATATCCGCCTGCCCCTTCTGCTCGAAGGCATGATGCAGGGCTTCCTGGGCTCAAGCCTGGGACTCACCGCGCTCTACTTCCTCTATCAATATATTGCCAGCCGGTTCAGCGGTCCGGGCTTCCTCAGGCTCTTTGACTTCGCCTTCTTCCCCGTGGAACTCACGGGCGCCATCCTGCTGGCCGGCGTTGTCCTCTGCACGGCCGGCAGCCTTTTCTCAATCCGCAGATTCATCCGTATCTGACGCATGATTCCCATTTTTCGCCGCCCATACTGTTTTGCCTGCGCCGTGACGCTGACTCTGGCCATCTGCCTTGGCCAAAGCCTCTGCCTGGCAGCGGAAACGCCCCATGTGGACGCCAAGATTGCCGAGGAGCAGAAAAAAATCCAGCGAATCAAGCAAGGCATCGAAGAACAGAAAACCAGGGTCCAAACCACCAAAAAGCAGGAAAGTTCCCTGCTCACGGAGTTGGACCGGTTGAACGGACATATCCAGAAGGAAGGCGACAAGCTCAGCACCCTCAAGAAGGAATTGAGCAAGCACGAACAGCTCATGGCTGCCAAACAGGATGAGGCTGCCCAGGCAAGGACCGCCAAGGAACAAGCAAAAATCCACATCAAAAAACGGCTCAACTCATTCTACCGCATGGGGGAGATCGGCATGATGAATGTCATCTTCTCCACCAGCGAACTGCCCGACCTTCTCGCCTTTCGCGAGTATTTCGACGCCCTGCTCAAACGGGACCAGGACGTTATCCGGGAATACCGGGATAAGGTGGAGGCGCTGGAGAAGGCGCAGGTCGATCTCCACCAGGAAAAACAGACCCTGGTCGAAACGAGCTCCAAGGTCAGGGGCCAGGAGGAGCAGCTCGCCTCCACCCGCGAGGAAAGAATGCGCTTGCTGCAAAAGGTGAAAACCGAGAAAAAGCTGTATCAGATGGCGCTTACGGAACTCGAAGGGGCGGCGGACAGGCTTACCGACACCTTGGAGCAGCTCAAGACCGAAGCAGCCAAAGCCCGCAAAAAGGAAATTCACCCCAAGGAGGCCAAGTCGGCCACCTCCAAAAAATCCCCCCAGGGGAACCTCGGCTTTGCCGCCCAGAAAGGCCGCCTCGCCCCACCGGCGCCGGGCACGGTTACAACCCTGTTCGGCAAGAGCGTCCAGGCAAAATTCGGCATTACCACCTTTGCCAACGGCATTGACATCAGGACCGCGCCGGGCACGGAAATCACCGCCATCTACGACGGCAAGGTCATCTATGCCAAGTTCCTGCGGGGCTACGGCAACCTGCTCATCATCGACCATGGCCAGCAATATCTCAGCCTTGTCTCCCGGGCGGCGAAATTCTACAAAGAGGAGGGCGACACGGTCACCAGGGGCGAGGTGGTCGGAGTCATGAGCGACCAGGAAGGCTTGCTGGGCGAGGGACTCCATTTCGAGATCCGTCACGGAACGACACCGGAAAACCCCCTGCTTTGGGTAAACAACGCCAAGCTCACCATCAAGGCGACCCCAAAACCCCCCAAGTGAGCCCCTTGCCGGCGCAGATAAATCATTGTTTCCCACCACGGAACGTGCTAAAATAAAGGCTATTTTCACCATTACAGACAACATCCCAATCCTGATTTGGGAATTTTCGGTTAAGGACCAGGCATGAAAAGCTCGACAAAACGGTTGGTTATAAGAAATATCGCTGTCTCCCTCTGTGTAGCCACCGGCTCGTTGCTGGCCTGGAATTATTCAACCGTCACCGCGACAACCCAGGACGTTTACGAAAACCTTGAGGCGTTTTCCAGGGTGCTCAATCTGGTCCAGGAAAATTATGTCGAGGAAGTGGACAGCGAAAAGGCCATCGAAGGGGCGATCAAGGGCATGCTCAACTCCCTGGACCCCCATTCTTCCTACATGAAACCCGACGACTTCAAGGAGTTGCAGGTAGAGACCCAGGGGAGCTTCACCGGCATCGGCATAGAAATAACCATGAAGGACAACATCCTCACGGTTGTTTCTCCCATCGAGGGAACTCCTGCCTTTGCCAAAGGGCTCAAGGCGGGGGATAAAATCGTCAAGATCGGCGACGAGCAGACCCAGGACATGAGCCTCATGGAGGCGGTAAAACGGCTCCGCGGCCCCAAGGGCTCGGAAGTGACCATCTCCATCCATCGCAAGGGCTGGCCCGATATCAAGGAGATCACCCTGATCCGCGATATCATCCCCATCCACAGCGTTAAATCCAGGATGCTGGAACCGGGATACCCCTATATCCGCATCATCAACCTCCAGGCCCAGACCACGGTCGATTTCAAAAAGGCGCTCACCGACCTGGAAAAGGAAGGAAAGATAAAAGGGCTTATCGTGGATCTTCGCAATAATCCGGGCGGGCTTCTCGACCAGTCCGTGAAGATTGCCGACATCTTCATCGACGAGGGCGTGGTTGTCTCCACCAAGGGGAGGATCAAGGAGCAAAACTCCATATTCTACGCCCGCGACAACAGCCCCAAGTACAAATTCCCCTTGGTGGTGCTGGTCAACGAAGGCAGCGCCAGCGCTTCGGAGATCGTGGCCGGCGCGTTGCAGGATCACAAGAAAGCGGTGATCATCGGCGCCCAGACCTTTGGCAAAGGCTCGGTGCAGACCATTATCCCCATGGACAACGGCGCGGGCCTCAGATTGACCACGGCCAGATATTACACCCCCAGCGGCCGCTCGATCCAGGCCACGGGCATTACTCCGGATATCGTTGTCCCCTCCCCCACCTCCATGTCAGTGGAAAACGACGAGAAAGAGGATGATCAGGACAAGAAACCGAAATACCTGCGGGAAAAGGATCTGAAGCATCATATCGGCAACGGCCTCAAAGACGACATGACGCAGAAAGAAGAGAAACCCAAAACCGAGGAAAAACCGAAATCCAAGGCAAAGACCCAAACGACCAAGGAAAAGTCGGAGCCCGAGGATATGAGCAAGGATCAGCAGTTGAGCACCGCGCTCACGCTGCTCAAGGGGTTGAACGTTTTCGGCAAGAAATAAAGACGACAGACACATCCGACTCAGCCTTGACGGCTGACCGTTGACGCAAAAAAAGGAGAGGCTCAGCCCTCTCCTTTTTTCTTTGCTTCGGCAACCAACGCGTAGTAGTCACGCCCCTCCAGGTCATTGATCACCACGGCCGGGAATTTTTCCACCTCGAACCGGAACAGGGCTTCTGGCCCGGCATCATCAAAAGCAACCAGCTCGGCCTTTTTCACGCATTTGGACAAGAGCGCCCCGGCCCCGCCGATGGCGGCGAGATACACAGCGCCGTGGGCGAGCATGGCCTGGCGCACCTCGGCGGAACGAGCCCCCTTGCCCATGGTCGCCGCAAGCCCCAACGCAAGCAAGCGCGGGGTATAGCTGTCCATCCGGTAGCTGGTGGTGGGGCCTGCCGCGCCGATTACCCGGCCGGGCCGGGCCGGACTCGGCCCGACATAGTAAAGCAGCTGGCCGGCAAGATCCACCGGCAGTTCCTTTCCCTCATCCAGCAGGGCGCAGAGTCGGCGATGGGTCTGATCCCGGCCGGTGTACAGCGTGCCGCTCAGACCTACCAACTGGCCGGCCTTGAGCGAGGCCAAGTCCTCCTGCGTAAAAGGCAGAGAGATCTCGATCAGATTATCAAAAAAAGCAGGTTCACCGCGCAGTAACGACATAATCGGGACAGTCCTCAGCTTTCAGTCTTCAGCTACCAGCCTTCAGATTTTACAAAACGATTTCCTTGTGCCGGTGAGCGTGGCACTGGATGTTGATACCCACCGGCAGGCTGGCGATATGGCAGGGAAAGACCTCCATATGCACGGCCAGGGCCGTGGTGATCCCGCCAAAACCATGAACCCCCTGGCCTTGGGCATTGATCTCCCGCAGCATCCTCTCTTCCAGGGCAGCCACGTCCTCTCGCTCGCTTCTCTCGCCGACCGGCCGCAGCAGGGCTTTTTTCGCCAGCAAGGCCGCCTTTTCAAAAGAACCGCCAAGGCCAACCCCGACAACCATCGGCGGGCAAGGGTTAGAACCCGCGGCCAACACCCGGTCGATCACATGGCGCACCACACCTTCCGTGCCTGCGGCAGGAGGGAGCATGACCAGACTGCTCATGTTCTCGCTGCCGCACCCTTTGGGGAGAAAACGAATGGTGATCCGGTCGCCAGGGACCATCTCCAGATGTACGACCGCCGGGGTATTGGTTCCGGTATTCTTGCGGGTCAGGGGATCACACACCGATTTGCGCAGGTAGCCCTCTTCATAGCCGAGCCGCACCCCTTCCTGCAACGCCTCGTTCAGATCGCCCCGGATGTGGACCTCCTGGCCGAGTTCAAGAAAGAGAATGCCGGTGCCGGTATCCTGGCACACCGGAATCCGATCCCGGCTGGCGATATTGGCATTGGTGAGGAGAAGCTCCAGGATGTTGCCGGCCAGCTCCCCGGTTTCCCGGTCGCGCGCGGCAAGCAGGGCATCCAGGATGTCCGGTTCTAGGTCGTGGGCCGCGGCAATGGCCAGATCGCGCACGGCCTGGCGGATCTCGTTGCTGTCAATCTCTCGCATGGTTCGGATACGGCCTACGGATTGAGCCTGCGGTTGCGCAGCGCCAGGCTCTGTTGCTTGAAGGTATGCTGGATGATTTTTTCCCGGTCTTCATCAAGCAGAAACACAAACTCCAGGGCAACCCGGAATTTGCAGCCGGACTCTTCCTCTTCGGAAGCCGGATCGCAGGCAATCACCTTGCCGAAGGAATAGACATAGGTATAGGAGGGGAGCAGGACAACATGGATCTCCACAATCTCGTCCAGCCTGGCGGGAGCATCGCTGCAAAAGGCGATGCCATTGGCGCTGATGTTGGCCTTGCGCATGACCAGGGCGTCCAGGGGGCTTTCTCCCCCCCTGGCCTGCTTCAACATGATGTTCATTTTGTTATCCAGATGCTGCAAGAAATCAGCCAGATCCGCGTCCCGCTCCCGCAACTTGGCCAAGGCGCTCTGGGCGCCGATGAACATCTGGATATCGGTAAGGCCTTCCTGGTTATAAGGAGAGATCCCCTGCTGAAAATCCTCGGCAACCGCCTGCATCTTTTCCACGGAAACCGGATGAATTGCCAGCATTATCCTGTCCGTGACCCGAACCGACTGTCTGCGATTTAAACCGTCCGTCATATCTGCCCCCTACCCAGTCAAATGGTATCCTAGGAAACAGCGGAAAAATCCGCCGTCTCCTGCAAATCGGAAGAATGGCCTCAGCCCTTGCCCTGCTTGAGCAGATCCTCCATCTCACCCTGCATGACAAAGCTGTGCTCCGCATCCGGATACACGCCGCCCTTCACCTCATCCCGAAACGCGGTGATCCCGCCAACGATCTGGGGGGCCAAGTCAGCATACCGCTTCACGAAGCTGGGCACAAACTTTTCAAACATGCCCAGCAGATCGTTGATTACCAGCACCTGGCCGTCGCACTGCGGTCCAGCGCCGATGCCGATGGTGGGGATGGGGATGCTTGCGGTGATGGCCCCGGACAGCTTATCGGGGATGCACTCCAGCACAATGGCGAAGGCCCCGGCCTCGGCCAATCCCTTGGCTTCGGCCAGCAGCCGCCGGGCCGATTCTCCATCCTTCCCCTGCACCTTGTAGCCGCCCAACGCTCCGGCGGTCTGCGGGGTCAGGCCGATATGGCCCATCACCGGAATCCCGGCCCGGACCATGGCCGCCACGGTCTCGCAGATCTCAAGGCCGCCCTCGACCTTCACCGCGTCGCACCCCGCCTCCTTAAGAAAACGGCCCGCGTTGGCAATGGCCTCCCGCCTATCGACCTGATAGGAGAGAAAAGGCATGTCGCCGACCAGCAACGCCCTTTCCACCCCGTGCTTCACCGCCCGGCAATGGTGCAGCATCTCCTCCATGGTCACCGGCACCGTGGACTCATAGCCAAGGAGCACCATACCCAGGGAATCGCCGACCAGGACGATTTCGACCCCGCTGCGGTCCAGAAGCCGACCGAAGCCGGCGTCATAGGCGGTCAGCGTGACGATTTTCTCCCCGGCCTCCTTCAGATTGATGATGTCGCGGACTGTCAGTTTTTTCCCGATCATAGATCCTTATCCTTATTTCCCTTCCCGGCCCTTAAAAAGGCAGCATGGCAGCTTCGCCGCTGCATGGATCCGCATCCTGCCTTCTGGTAAAGGGCCTGCCGAAATGGGCATACGCCGCCTGGGTCGCCATCCTGCCCCGGGGGGTGCGCATCAAGAGCCCCATCTGGATGAGGAAGGGCTCGTAGACATCCTCCAGAGTGGTCTTCTCCTCGCAGGCCATGGTGGCCAGGGTTTCCAACCCGATGGGCCCGCCCTGGAACTTGTCGATGATGGTGAGCAGAATCCGCCGGTCCATCTCGTCCAGCCCTTCCTGGTCCACACCCAGCATGGTCAACGCCTCGTCCGCCACCTTGGCCGTGATGCTGCCCTGGGCCTTGACCTCGGCAAAATCCCGCAGCCGCTTGAGCAGCCGGTTGGCTATCCTTGGGGTGCCCCGGGAACGGCGGCCGATCTCCAGGGCCCCGCCCTCGTCCATGGGCACGCCCAGAAGGGAGGCCGAGCGTTTGACAATGGTCACCAGCTCGTCCGGGGTATAAAAATCAAGACGCAGCACCATGCCGAAACGATCCCGCAGGGGCGGGGTCAACAGGCCGGTGCGGGTTGTCGCCCCAACCAGGGTGAAACGCGGCAGGTCCATCTTGACGCTGCGCGCGCCGGGCCCCTGGCCGATGACCAGATCGAGCTGGTAGTCCTCCATGGCCGGGTAGAGAATCTCCTCGACCACATGGTTGAGGCGGTGGATTTCGTCGATGAAGAGCACATCGCCTTCCTGAAGGCTGGTGAGGATGGCGGCCAAATCGCCGGGCCGCTCGATCACCGGGCCGGAGGTAACCCGGATGTTGGCGCCCATCTCGTTGGCAATGACGTAGGCGAGGGTGGTTTTGCCCAGGCCGGGAAAGCCATGGAACAACACATGGTCCAGGGCCTCACCCCTGGCCTGCGCGGCCTTGATCGCAATGGAGAGATTGCTTTTGAGCTGCTCCTGGCCGATGTACTGGTCAAGCAGCTTGGTGCGCAGCGCATGATCCGCGGGCTCGATCTGCTCGGCCACCGGGGAAACCAATCGTTCTTCGTGATTCACACCAGGGCCCTCAAGGTTTGCCGGAGCAGTTCTTCAAGCCGCATGGCGGCAAAACCCTCGGCCCCGGCCTGCTGCCGTACCAAAGCCAACGCTTCCCTGGCCCGGGCTGCGGGATAGCCGAGATTGAGCAGGGCGGAAATCGCATCGTGCACCCGCTCGTCTTCGCCCGGCAGGGTAAGGGCGGGGGAAGAGGCGGACAACGCCTCGGGCACGAACCGCACCTTGTCTTTCAACTCCAGGCAGAGCCGCTCCGCGGTTTTCTTGCCCACCCCTGGCAGCCTGGTAAGCCGGGCCAAATCGTCGTGTAGGATGGCGCTGGCCATCTCCGCCGGAGAGATTCCGGCCAGGATATGCATGGCCACCTTGGGCCCTATGCCGGAGACGGTGTTCAGCAGCTGGAACATCTCTTTTTCCGTGGGCTCGAGAAAACCATAGAGATTAAAGGCGTCCTCGCGCACTATCGTCTGGATGTGGAGAAAAACCTCCTCCCCCTCCCCCGGCAACCGGGCCTGCCCGCTCTGGGGGAAGAAAACCTCGTACCCCACCCCGCCCACATCGACGATGAGGGATTCGGGTAATTTCTTAAACAGCATTCCGCGCAGGCAGGCAATCATGATAGACTCGTAAAAAGGGAAAGATCCCACATGTCAGTGACACTAAATCAAATGGCTACAAATTTACAACCGTTGCAATCGCGGCAGTATGCGATTTCAACAATCATTACGGGATCTATTATGGAAGAATTTTGGCAAGAAGAGAAGCAAAAAGCCTGTAAGCGCGTAATCTATCAGTAAAACGGGTCCATCGCCCAAGCAATCCTTTCCGGTAAGCGTTCACCAGTGCCACAGATGCGCGAAAGAGGTCTGCGAAGTGTGCTATTGCACATGAGCAGGCCGATGACAAAGCAGATGTGGTGCTGGTGGACGCTTACCTGTGGTTTGCCCGGCAGATGGCCACTGCCAAGGCATCTGCCGCGTCCTGGCTGGGCGAGGCGACAAGCTTCAGGAGAACCCGGACCATCTGCTGCACCTGCTCCTTCGGCGCCTGACCATATCCGGCCACCGCCTGTTTCACCACGGTTGGGCTGTACTCCTCCAGGAGCAGCCCATGCTGCCTGGCGGCCAGGATCAACACCCCGCGGGCATGGCCGAGCTTCAAGGCCGAGCGGGGATTGATGGCGGTGAAGATATCCTCCACCCCGGCCAGCTGCGGCTTATAGGCAGCAATGACCTCGCGGATGCCGTCGTAAATCTCTTCAAGCCGCTCGGGAAACGGCTTTTTTTCCGAGGCCCGGATCACCCCGCAGGTGACAAATGTCAGGGCGTGGCCCTGGCAATCGATCACCCCGTAACCGGTGGCGCGCGAGCCGGGATCGATCCCGAGGATGCGGACGGGTTGGGCCCCGGCCTTTCCCTTGCCCGGAGTCATATCCTAGGAAATCTTTTCCATCAACGCATCGGGGATATCGAAGTTGGCATGCACCTTCTGCACGTCATCGAAATCCTCCAGGTTGTCGATGAGCTTCATCAGTGAAATAGCCGTCTTCTCCTCAGCCACCTCAACGGTGTTCTTGGGGATCATGGAGATGGAGGCCTCGACAAAGCTCACCCCGGCCTTTTCCAGCGCTTCCCGCACCGTGTTGAAATCCTCGGGCGCGGTCAACACCTCAAAGATATCGCCGTCATCGACCACATCCTCGGCCCCGGCCTCCAGGGCCAGCTCCAGAAGCTTTTCCTCGTCCATCACTCCTTTTTCCACCACCATGGAGCCTTTCTTGTCAAACATGTAGGAAACGCAGCCGGTCTCGCCCATGTTGCCGCCGGACTTGCCGAAGAAGAAGCGCACCTCGCCCACGGTCCGGTTCCGATTGTCGGTGAGGCAATCAACGAGCACCGCCACCCCGCCCGGCCCGTAGCCTTCGTAGGTGATCTCTTCGTAATTCGCCCCTTCCAGCCCGCCGACACCCTTCTTGATGGCCCGGTCGATATTATCCTTGGGCATGTTCACGGCTCTGGCCGAGATGATGCCTGCGCGCAAACGGGGGTTGGCCTCGGGGTCGCCGCCGCCCATGCGGGCAGCCACGGCGATTTCCTTGGCAAGCTTGGTGAACATCTTGCCGCGCTTGGCGTCCTGAGCGCCTTTACGATGTTTGGTATTAGCCCATTTTGAATGTCCAGACATGATTTTTCTCTCCTGAAAATTAAAAATTAAAAGTAAAGAATAATGGGCTCGCAACAGCTTAGAGTGTGCTGCAAAAAGGTGCTTCGACGGGCTCAGCATGAACGGAAATCAATGCATTAGGAGAATATCCGTTTGTCCTGAACCTGTCGAAGGGCCGATGTTACGATCCATCATTTTTCATTCTGCATTTTTTTAAACCCCATCCCCAGCACAAAAACCTCGCGGCTTTCCGGGCGGGAGCTTTTCGGCTTCACAATCTTGGTCAGGTTGAAATGGGGGCGAACCTCATCGACAAAGGCCTTGAAATCCTCGCCCTCAAACACCTTGCAATAAAAATTACCGCCCAGCCGCAGCATCTCCTGGGCGATTGCCAGAACCCGGCGGGAAAGATCCAGCGAGTGCTGCTGATCCGCCCATTTGTTGCCGGTGGTGCGCGGGGCCATGTCGCTGATGATCACCGCGAACTCCGGGCAGATAGTCCGCACCTTGTCCAGCACCTCGGCGGTCATGATGTCGCCGTGCAGAAAGGTAAACCTGGCGCTGTTGCCCTTGGTGTTGATCTGCCCGAAGTTGAGGTCAACCCCCACCACCAGCCCCTGCGGGCCAACGGCCTGGGCCGCGTACATGGACCAACTCCCGGGCTGACAGCCCAGATCGAGCACCGTGTCGCCCTTTTTCAGCAGCCCGTGCTTCTGTTGGGCCTCCTCCAGCTTGTACACCGAGCGGGCGGGATAGCCTTCCTTCTTGGCCTTTTTGAAGTAATGATCCTGAACTTCTTTCACAGGCCTGCCGCCTCGGTTGGGGTCTGCACCGTTTCCGTGGTGCTCCGCAAAAAAACATCGTTGAAAAGCGGTTATATTTAGCCTGTTTATCGCTTCTTGACAAGCAGAATCCCCAGGCGCCCGAACCCGGCGTTCCCGGAAGCGGCAGGGGACAAAACGATGAAAAAGAGGACTTCCCTCCCCTTTTCCAATGTTGACAATCACCCGGCGGGTATGGGATGCTCCCTGAAGCGGTTTGGCGAAATATTACCCGGATGTCGCCATTACAGGGGACATGTCTTGGGTTCCCGAAGTTCAAGCGCAGGGGTGGGTTCCCCATCCCGACCGGAAAGGAGGGGGTGATGTTCGAGGAAGCACTGCCCTTGTGGGCTCGGCAACTGATTCCATACCTGCCCTTGGGACACGGGTCCTTCAACCTGCTGGTCTTCGGGCTTTTCCTCCGCCAGGGCTGGCTGGGACTCGCCATCCGGCAGGCGCGGCAAAACAACGCCCCGCCGCCCCTGGATGCGATCCGGAACCACCGGCGGACCGGGCCCTTGGCCGCGTTGCTGGGAGGCACGGGCTTTCTGGCCGGAATTGTCCTGGTTCTCATCGATACGGGCAACCTGGCCGAATACCCCCTGCATCTCTTGGTCGGGGGGATAATCGTGCTGACACTCGCCGGCCTCTATGCCCTTTCCCGCCGGATCAACAAGGCCGATTCTCCCTACCGCGCCCCCCATGCAAGCCTCGGCCTGCTGCTCCTCGGGCTCTATCTTCTCCAGGGGTATCTAGGGCTGGGCATCCTGCTGTGAACCTCGCCCGTATCCCAATCAGACAAAAGGATCGCGTTATGAACTTGCCCTCGCTGTTCCGATTCGTTGGTTTGTTTTTCTGCATGTTTGCTTTCCCTTGCGCCGCCGGGGCCAGGGAGATCCACCTCAATAAAGGCGAGGTTTACCGCGACCGCGATCTTGCCGTAATCTGCGAAGGACGGCAAGCCGGGGGGTCCGGCCAAGCCCTGGCGGTGCGGGAGTGCCAGTACTGGGACGATTTCGACAAAAAGTGCCTCTTTGAAAAAATCACCTATACCCACAACAATCTGGAATGTGTCGAAGAATGCCAGCATTGGGACTCGTTCAAAAACACCTGCGACTACCAGAGCAAATGCACCTTTTATCCCCGGCAGGAGGCGTTCGTCCTGAGAACCTGCGATGAGTTCGATGATTACAGCCACAAATGCCTCAAGTTCAGGGAGGAGAAGATCGGCGCGGGCAGATAAATGAGTGGCAACTTTCAATTCGAGCTAGCTCGATAATATTATTGTCTATCTGGACTGATCCATGGACATTTTGCAGAAGTCCTTCGACGATGCGCTACGGGAGCTAGCTAACTTCGCCACCTCCGAGGATGATCTGGACAAACTTGCCGATGCCATTCCGGCACAAATAGAAGCATTGCTGGCCAAACTCCCTGATGAAATTCTATCCACCATCAAAGGCGGAGCTGCGAATGGGCTGGAGGAACGGCGTATCAGGCACGCTGAATTTGTCGATCGCAATATTTCGCGGTGGATGGAAGCGTTTGATATTTTAGAGCTGCATATTGAAATTGCCATTGAAGCTGGAGAATCATTTAATAAACGACTTCGGCCAGAAGCAGCATCAAATGGGAACCTCCTGTTTGACCTCTTGGTGCGGTTACACGCGAAGGGCTGTTTGGTGAGTAAAGAAATTCTTACCCTGCTTAAGAACGGATATGCGGACGGTGCTCATGCGCGGTGGAGAGCCCTCCATGAGATTTCCGTTACCGCAATGTTCTTCGCAAACCATGGAAACAATGCCGCACGACGGTATCTAGATCACGAATTTGTGGAAAACTATAACGGTGCGTCACAGCTCAATAAATATCAGTCCAGAATTAACGAGTCAGGATTCAGCGACGAAGAGCTGGCACAATTCAAAGACCGGTATGACGCTGTAATTGATAAATATGGCAAGGAATTCAAAAGCCAGTATGGATGGGCTAAGCCTTTCTTGCTCAAAGGAAATGCGTCTTTTTTTGCGCTTGAGGAAGCCGTAAACTTGGACCACTGGCGCCCCTACTACAAATGGGCAAGTCAAAACGTCCATGCAAACGTAAAAACAATCAGAAATTCCTTAGGGCTATGCGAAGCGGTGAGCGGCTTGCTGCAAGTAGGTCCTAGCAACTCGGGCATGACCGATCCTGCGCATTCAACCGCCATCTCACTTACTCAGCTGACTTGCACCTTGCTGTCCTCATCTCTCAATCTTGACGGCATCGTGATGATGAAAATACTGCTGGCACTTTCAGATGAAGTCGGTAACCCGTTTGCAACATGCAGTAAAAAAAAGACAATATAACAATGCGTCACTTGAAACTTCTGGCCCAACTGTGTGTGCCCGTCGTACCCGAATACTGAGCCTGATTTCTAATTGTGGACACATAAACGAAATGAAAATTACAGCTAAAAATGATTGTGTTGGAGTCAATTGGCAAGCAGTGTCGGAAACACTGAAGTCGGTCGGAATGGCTTACCATGAACCTGAAAAGCATAGAAAGGCGTTTGAGGCCAGCCACACAAAAGTTTTTTTGTATAACGCCGACAAATTAGTTGGCTTTGGTCGTGCCCTTTCAGATGGCGCCTATCAGGCAGCAGTGTATGACTGTGCCGTGGCTGTGGAGTATCAAGGGAAAGGCCTTGGACGAATGCTAATGGAAAACATTTTATCCAGGCTGCAAGATTGCAATGTCATCCTTTACGCCTCCCCTGGCAAGGAAGGCTTCTACGAAAAACTTGATTTTCGAAAAATGAAGACTGGGATGGCCAAATTTACAAAAAGTGAATCAATGCAACAACGGGGTTTCACAGAGTAACTACCGAAGAACACGTTGATCGTGGCTTGCGGGAACAGCCCCGCAACCAATCAACTCCTCGTTGGGCACACCCTGTTCTTGCATCGGAGCGATACATGACCAAGTCGACCGCCACCTATTGGAACGCCCTGAGTCCGGAAAATCGGGAGCGCTGGACTCCCATCAAGGGAATGGAAGGAATGGCTGAAGAACTGACTTTCAGCATCGATCAGGTAACAGGTGAGTACACACGACTGACCCGCTTTCTTCCGGGAGCTGACACAACGGCATTTGACGGTAAAACCCATCCCTACCCGGAAGAAGTATTCATCGTCAGTGGTCGCCTCTACGACAAGGCGTTTAATGTTTATTTGGAGTCTGGGCATTACGCCAGCCGGCCTCCGGGTGAACTTCACGGACCATTCAAGACCAACATTGGATGTGTGGTATTGGAAATATCGTTTCCCAATCGCATTGCCGACAACAATGTCGCCCAACCCATTACCCCCTAGCCGAAAGGCTATCCTGCAACATCAGCTTCGCAATCCTTGCGATGGAGAAACGCATGCTCCGTTTCCTGCTCCTCTATCTCTCCATCTATCCCCTGGTCCACTACTATGCCTTCCGCAAGATCCGGGCGGCTTTTCTCCCCGGCAGGAAGGCCGAAACAGGCATACTCCTGTTCATGGCGGTCATGATCGCGGCGCCTATCGTGGTCCGGCTGGCCGAACGGGCTGGGATTGCAACCGGAGCCCGGTTCTGGGCCTATGTGAGCTTCAGCTGGATGGGGCTGCTTTTCCTTTTCTTCGCCCTTGCCGCAGCGGTTGACCTCGGTCGCCTTGCCTTTCTGGCCGCGGAAAAAATCCGCAATCGAAGACTTGCCGGGCCACGGATCTCCCTGCGCCGGCTGCTTGCCATGCAGACGATCCTGGTGGTTGGGGTGTACGGCTACGGCATGTTCGAGGCAGCGGATATCCGTTTGGAACACATCGAAATCCCCAGCCCCAAGATTACGAAACAGACCGGCCGAATACGCATTGCCCAGATCTCTGACGTGCATCTGGGGCTCATTATTAGGGAGGGAAGGCTCAACCGGATTCTTGCCCGAGTCCGGGAGGCGCAGCCCGACATCCTGGTCTCCACCGGCGATCTGCTCGACGGCCAGCTCAACCACCTCAACAAGGAGGCCGGGCTGCTGGCCGCACTCAATCCGCCCCTGGGCAAGTTCGCCATCACCGGCAACCATGAGTTCTACGCCGGATTGCAGGATGCCCTGGATTTTACCCGAAGATCCGGCTTCACCCTGCTGCGCCACCAAGGGATCGCGGTCGGCGGCATCACTGTTGTCGGGGTGGACGACCCCACGGTCAGGGCCTTTGGCAAGGAACCGGCCAGGTCGGAGCACGATCTTCTTGCCGCCTTGCCCAAGGGAAATTTCACCCTCCTGCTCAAACACCGGCCGGATATCGATCCGGACAGTGTGGGTTTTTTCGATCTCCAGCTTTCCGGCCACACCCACAAGGGGCAGATCTTTCCCTTCAACCTACTCACCTGGTTTTTTTATCCCCAACGGGCCGGTGAGTTGACCGGGCTCAAGAGCGGCTTTCTCTACCTGAGCCGGGGCACCGGCACCTGGGGGCCGCCCATCCGCTTTCTGGCCCCGCCGGAGGTGACCATCATCGATCTAGTGCCCGCGAAATAAAAAATCCCAACCTCTCCCGACATTGCATTGAACCAAGAGGATCGAATCGAGGTGTTCTCCATGCAACCCAATGACCATCATCCCACGGCGGCCGCCAAACATGTCGTTATCGTCGGCGGCGGCTTTGCCGGGCTCAATGCCGCCAAGGTGCTCGGCAACCAGGCGGGCATCCGGGTCACCCTGGTCGACCGCCTCAACCACCACCTCTTCCAGCCCCTGCTTTACCAGGTGGCCATGGCCGCCTTGAGTCCGGCGGAGATCGCCGCGCCGATCCGCCACATCCTGGCCAAAGCCCGTAATGTCACGGTGTTGCAGGATGAGGTGATTGCCGTCGATCTCGCCGCCCGGCAGGTGGTGGCCAGGGAGTGCACCCTGGGCTACGACTATCTGCTCCTGGCCTGCGGCGCCCGCCACTCCTACTTCGGCCATGAAGAATGGGAGGAGTTTGCGCCGGGACTCAAGACCATCGAACAGGCCACCGAGATCCGGCGGCGGGTGCTCACCGCCTTCGAGGCGGCGGAACGCACCGTTGACCCGGCCGAGCAGCGGCGACACCTCACCTTCGTCATCGTGGGCGGCGGCCCAACCGGGGTGGAACTGGCCGGGGCCATCGGCGAGATGAGCCGCTTCACCCTGGCCCAGGACTTCCGCAACATCAATCCCAAGCTGGCCCGCATCATCCTCATCGAGGCCGGGCCGCGTATCCTGCCCTCCTTCAACGAGGCTCTGGCGGGTGAGGCGACCCGGGATCTCGAACGGCTGGGGGTGCAGGTCTGGACTGCCAGCCCGGTTACCGGCATGGACCGCGACGGGGTGCAGGTCGGCCGGGAGCGGGTGGAGACGGCCACCATTCTCTGGGCCGCCGGGGTGGAAGCCGCGAGCCTCGGCGGCCACCTGGGGGTGGCCGCCGACCGGCTGGGCCGCATTGTGGTGGAACCCGACCTCAGCCTCCCCGGTCACTCCGAGGTCTTTGTCGCCGGGGATCAGGCCTGCTTCAGGCATGGCCGCGCTACGCCGCTGCCCGGACTGGCCCCGGTGGCGTTGCAGCAGGGACGCGCCATCGCCGGAAACATCCTCCGCGAACTTGGCGGCAAAAAACGTCTGCCGTTTCACTATCTCGACAAGGGCCAGCTGGCCACCATCGGCCGCAGCAAGGCTATCGTCGAGATCGGCCGGCTGCGGTTCGGCGGCTTTTTCGCCTGGATCACCTGGCTTATTATCCACATCTACTACCTGATCGGCTTTGAAAATCGGCTCTTTGTAACCATGCGCTGGGCCTGGTCCTTCTTCAACTTCCGGCGCGGAGCGCGGCTCATCGTCAACAAGGAGTGGCGCTTCTACCCGCGGGACAAGGACGGAAACCAGCCATGACCTCGTCCGCCGCCAAAGTCCTCCCCCATCTTTTTTTGCCGGGCAACAAAACCCTGCGGAACCTGTTGACGCCCACCCCCTTTTTTCCCTAGAGTAAGGAGAGCATCCGTTTTTCCTCCTCCCTGCCTGCCGGTTATACGGACCGGAAGGAGGAAACTGCCTGCAAAACCCTTGAGGGAGAACTCTTTTGCCACGCGCCACCCCCCCCAAAAACCAACTCAAGCAGTTTGAAGCCATCCGCAGGGAACTGAAAAAAACCGTTCTCGACCAGGACGACGCCATCGACGAGGTGGTGGACGCCTTCATCCACATGGCCTTCCGCCCGCCCAAGGAGACGCCGCCCAAGGCGATCTTCACCTTCCTCGGGCCCCAGGCCGTGGGCAAAATCTATCTGGCCCGGGTGCTCTGCTCCATGCTCAAGGGGTATGAGGGGTTCAAGCATTTTGACCTGGAACGCTACAGCGAAGCGGAAAGCGCCGACCAGCTCCTCGCCCCCCAGGTGGTGGGCGAGGAAATCAAGGAAGGCGAGCTGATCCGCTTTCTCCGCGCCAACCCGCGCGCCATCATCCTTTTCGAGTCCATCGAAATGGCGAGCAATCAGCTGCAGATGGCGCTGCTCGACCTGATCACCAAGGAGGAACCGGACAGCGGCATCAACTGCCGGGAGGTGATCTTCATCTTCACCTCCACCCTGGGCAGCACCCTGTACCAGAGCAAGGAGTTCCTGGCCACCTTCCGGCGCAGCAAGGCCAGGGCCCAGGGGTTGATCATGGAGACCATCGCCAAGGAAAAAAAGGTGGCGGGCGAGGTGATTCAGGAGGCGATCACCCCCAAGCTCCTGGCCACCCTGGCCCAGAACTACATCATCCTTTTCAACCGGCTGGGCATCAAGGCCATGGTCCGCATCGGCACCGATTCCCTGTTACAGCTGGCGGGACACTTCCGGGAAAAGGGCATTGCCATGGAGTTTCCGGAGATCAAGGATCTGGTTTCCCTCCTGGTCCTCTCCCTGGGCCCGGCGATTACCGCCAAAAAGGTGAAGCAGAAGCTGCCCGACGAGGTGCTTTTCAAGATCACCCGGTGCCTGCGGCGCTTGCCCGGCGCGCCGGCAAAAATCATCTTCAAGCTGACCAAGAAGGCCGAAGATTCGCTGCGCAAACTCTCGGCTGCCGGCGACCAGCTCCTGCCCCAGCTTTACAAGAACAACCAGACCGTGGAACTGAGCTGGACCGAGTACCAGCGGGGCGACAGCCTGATCTTCAGCCTGGCCAAGGCGGAAACCCGGGCTCTGCCCGTGAGCAAGGGGCTGTTGCGCAGCGAGCGGCCGGCCATCGAGTTTTCCGAAATCGGTTTTGAAAACATCGCCGGCAACCGCCAGACCAAGACCACCCTGAAGCAGATCATCAACACCCTGAAAAACCCGGAGTTGGTAAAGAAATTTTCCATCAGCATGCCCAAGGGCATGTTGCTGCACGGCCCGTCCGGGGTCGGCAAAACCCTTATGGGCAAGGCCTTTGCCAAGGAGGCCGGCCGCCCATACATCTATGTCTCCCGCACCGAACTCTTTGATCAGGAGTACCTCAGGCAGGTCTATCTCAAGGCGCGGGAATACGCGCCCAGCATCGTTTTCCTGGACGGCATCGACATCAAGGCGCTGATAGAAGGGGCGCTGACCAGCGTGCCCTCGGATCAGATCGCTCTTGAAATCGACGCCCTTTCCGACGACCCGGAGGAGTCGGTGTTCACCGTGGCCACCGCGATCAGCCGGGATGAGGTGCCGCCGTTGCTCATCGAACCCGAGCGGATCGACACCTTTGTCGAGGCGCCGGAGCTGGACCGGGAGGCGCGGCGTTTCTTCATCGAGCAGATCCTCAAAAAGCCCAACGACGGCAAGATCGACGTGGACAAGGTGGTCCGCTACATCTCGGGCATGAACGGCTACGAGTTGCAGCGCATCGGCAAGGAGGCCTCCCTCCATGCCATCCGCCACGGCTTGGATTGCATCAGCGAGGAGATCCTCATCGAGCAGATCAACATCATCAAGTACGGCTCCAAGCTTGAGAAAAAGCATATCCGCAATCTGGAGGAAGACCTGCGCATGACCGCCTTCCACGAGGCCGGGCATGCGGTGCTCTCCTACCTGCTGCTCCCGAACACCAAGATCGAGCAGGTGACCATTGCCCCGCGCTTGCGGGTTCTGGGGTTCATCTCTTACAGCTTCGAGGATTTCCCCAGCAACCTCTCGAAAGACGAGGTGTTCAACAACGTCTGCGTGCTCATGGCGGGCAGGACGGCGAGCATGAAAAAATTCGGCGCCAAGGGCATGGACACCGGCGCGGCCAGCGACCTTGAGGAGGCGACGCACCAGGCCTACACCGCCATCGCCAACCTGGGGATGGACGAGGAGCTGGGTTTTGTCCACACCGACACCCTGAGCCGCAACATAAACAGAGAGTTTTTCCGGGAGGCGGTGGAGCGCCAGGTCCGCCTCTGGATCGACAAGGCCACACGCAAGGCCGGGGAAATGGTGGAGGCCCATTGGCAGCAGATAGACACCCTGGCCAACATCCTGATCCGGCAGGAGATCGTCGATGGCGGCGAGCTTGAAAAGATCATGCAGAAGAAGCGGGGCGCGAAGTAAGCGAAACGTATAATTTGGCCTGTTTTTCAAGAGGATAGGAAAACCATGCACCGCATTCTTGTCACAGGCGCAACGGGCCAGATCGGTTCGGAACTGGTGCCCGCCCTGCGCGCACGGTATGGCGCGGCCAATGTCGTCGCCGCGGGCCACAAGAAAACCCCGCCGCCGGAACTGCGCGAGGCCGGCCCCTATGCCGCGCTGGACATCCGTGAGCGCGGTGCGCTTGCTGCCCTGGTTGAGCAAGAGCGGATCGACACCATCTACCACCTGGCCGCCCTGCTCTCCGCCACGGCCGAGGCGGATCCCCAGCTCGCCTGGGAGATCAACATGACCGGCCTGGTCAATGTGCTGGAGGTGGCCCGCCTTTTTAACTGCGCGGTCTTCCACCCCAGTTCCATCGGGGCCTTCGGCCCCTCCACCCCGCCCGACCGTACCCCCCAGGTGACCATCCAGCGCCCCAACACCATGTACGGGGTGACCAAGGTGAGCGGCGAGCTGCTCTGCGATTATTACCATTGCCGCTTCGGCCTGGACACCAGGGGCATCCGCTTTCCCGGCCTCATCTCCCACACGACTCCGCCCGGCGGCGGCACCACCGACTATGCGGTGGAGATCTTTTCCGCCGCCATCAGCCAAAAACAATACACCTGCTTCCTGCAACCGGGAACCTGTCTGGACATGATGTACATGCCCGACGCCATCCGGGCGGCCATGGAAATCATGGAGGCGGAGCCGGGCCGCTTTCGCCATCGCAACGCATACAACCTTACGGCCATGAGCTTTGCCCCGGAAGAGCTGGCTGCGGAAATCGCCCGCCACATCCCGGACTTTGCCATGCTTTATCAGCCGGATCCTGTCCGCCAGGCCATTGCCGACTCCTGGCCCAACAGCCTGGACGACAGCGCCGCCCGCGAGGACTGGGACTGGCAACCGCGATATGGCCTTGCCGAAATGACCGGGGAGATGCTTGCCGCCCTCTCCGCCTAATGTACGGCCAACCAGGAGACACCCATGAGCCTTGACAAGATCAGGCCGCAGCTTGCCGATACCCTTGCCATCCTGGATAAACAAGCGGCCCGCAAGGGCAATGAGCGGGTGCTCGCCGCCATCATCCCGGCACAATCAGGCTTCGGCCCCCGCTGCCTCTTGGCAGGCCATGGCGACAGGGAGTTTCTGCGGATGAACTCCAACTCCTACCTAGGCCTCTCCCAGCACCCGGCCGTAATCAAAGCGGCGGAGGAGGCGGCCCGGCGTTTCGGCGCAGGCCCTGGGGCGGTGCGCTTTATCAGCGGCACCTGCCTGGCGCACACGGAACTGGAAGAAAAGCTGGCCCGCTTCCATGGCCGCGAGGCAGGGATGCTCATGAGTTCCGCCTATGCCACGGTCATGGGGGTGCTGCCCCGGCTGGTCACGGAAGAAACCGTGGTTATCAGCGATGCGTTGAACCACAACTGCATCATCAACGGTATCCGCTTGGCGCAGCCCGCGGCCAAGGCGATATACCGCCATCTGGACCTGGAGGATCTTGAGGCAAGGCTGGAGGAATTCCGGGGGAAGGTCAAGCGGGTGGTGGTGGTTACGGACGGTGTTTTCAGCATGCGGGGCGATCACGCGCCGCTGGCCGATTTGAGTGCGCTCTGCTCCCGGTTTGAGGACGACTTTCCCGAGGGCATCATCTCCATGGCCGACGACTCGCACGGAGTCGGCGCCTTTGGCCAAAGCGGCCGGGGCACAGAGGAGCACACCCATGGCCGGGTGGATATCCTGATCGGCACCCTGGGCAAGGGTTTCGGCGTCAACGGCGGCTATGTGGTGGGGGAGGCACTCTTCATCGACTATCTGCGGGAAACCGCGCCCTTCTACATCTACTCAAACCCCATCACCCCGGCGGAAGCCGCGGCGGCGGGCAAGGCGCTGGACATCATCGACAGCGACGAAGGCTTGCTCCTGCTTGAAAAATTGCAAACCTTAAGAACATTCCTTGCCGACGGCCTTCACGCCCTGGGCTGCGAGAGCATTGCCGGAGCCCACCCCATTGTGCCGCTCCTGGTCCGCGACACCGCCAAGACCGCAAGGTTGGTGGCCCACCTCTTCAACCACGGCATCCTTGCCACCGGCCTCAACTACCCCGTGGTTCCCAAGGGCGACGAGGAGATCCGCTTCCAGCTCAATGCCGGCCACACCCAAAAGGATATCGAGTTTCTCCTTGGGGCGCTGCAATCCTTCCGCGCGCACACATAACTCACCCCTTGATCACCGCCAGGGGCCGCAATTCCACCAACACCTCCACCAGATCCAGCTGATTATCGATGACCTCGTCGATGTCCTTGTAGGCGCCGGCCGCCTCTTCCAGATCGCTGACCGAGCGGACGGCATGGATAATCCCCTGCTCGTCCAACCGCTTCTTTTCCTGGTCCAGGTCCAGCTGCCGCTGGGCCTGCTTGCGCCCCATCTTTCTCCCGGCCCCGTGGGCGCACGATTCGAAGCTCTCCTTGTTGCCCCTGCCCCGCACGATATAGCTGGGCGTGCCCTGGGAGCCCGGGACAATGCCGATCTCCCCGGCCTGGGCTCGGGTCGCCCCCTTGCGGTGCACCATGACATGCTTGCCGAAATGCTCCTCCATGGCCGCATAGTTGTGGGCGATATTGATCATGGGCTCAAAGGACACCGGCTGGACCACGGAAAGGATGGCATCCTTGACCCGCTCCATCATCATCTTCCGGTTGGCATAGGCGAACTCGACGCAGAAGCGCATTTCATGCAAATAGATCTGCCCGGCCGGACTGTTGATGGGCAAAAAGGCCAGCTGCCAGTTGGGCGGGATCCTGGAGCCCCACTTCCTGTTCAGCTCCATGGCCAACCGGTTGTAATAGTTGGCAACCTTAAAGCCGAGGTTGCGGCTGCCGGAATGCACCATCAGCCAGACATGGCCGTCATTGCCCTTCTGGATCTCGATGAAATGGTTGCCGCCGCCCAGGGTGCCGAGCTGGGTAAGGGCGCTTTGATACTCCCTGGCGATAACCGTCAGTTCATTCAGGGGGATTTCCGCCTTGGGCATGAGCCCGCGATCCTGCGCCCTGTTATGATGCTTGAAGCCAAGGGGGATGGTCCGCCTGATCTCGGTCAGGACCGCTTTGAGTTTTTCAGCGGATAGACCGGTGAGCGAGGTCCGCACGGCGCACATGCCGCAACCGATATCAACCCCGACCGCATTGGGGATAACCATCTCTTCCGAGGCCATCACCCCGCCGATGGGCATGCCATACCCCTGATGGGCATCGGGCATTACGGCGACATGTTTGAAGATAAAGGGAAGATTGGCGAGGTTCTTGACCTGGGCCAGGGCCCCGGAATCCATGTCGTCAAGCCAGAGCTTGATCGCGGTTTTTTCCGAGGTAATTACCTTTTTCATTGTTCCGCCCCAGTTTGTTGACCACACATCATGGCAGGACCAATTCGCATTGCGTGATGGTTCAGTGACCTAATTCCAATTTAGTCCTCATCGCTTACATCCGCAAAGTGAAATAATCGAGTCCTGCGAACCAGAGACCTATCTTATTAATTTTACAGTATTTTCCAATTTATTGCCGCTTGACTGCGTGGTTGGCCTGGGAATGATCCGGCCCCGCATCCGCATTGAGCGCCCAAACCGGACCGTTCCCAAGCCAATATCAGCAGCAACACGCCGGTTGTGTTTTTAAAAAATTTGCCTTTGGGGATTTCAACGGGTTTATGCTAGCATATGATAGGAAGAGGAAGATAAAGGAAGAAAAAGTGGATGCAAAACACAGAACCTGAACTTCCCAAACCGGCACAACGAGATACCCGCCAGGAGGCCGGCACGACCGGTTCCGAGCGAGTATTGCAGCCGATACCCCTGCTGCTGGGCGCACTGTCCGTCTGCGCCGGCGGCGCTGTCCTCGTTGGCTGGGTTTTTGGCCCCGCTTTCCTGAGAGGACTCCTGCCCGGCTGGGGGGCCATGAAGGCGAACACCGCCCTGGCCTTTATCCTGGCCGGGATGGGGTTGCTGGCCTCTTCCCTGCCCCCCGCCACGCTGCCGGTTCGCCTGGCAAGGCTCTGCGCCCTGTTCTGCGGCCTGATCGGACTGCTGACCCTGGGCGAATACCTCCTCGCCTGGAACCCCGGCTTTGATCAGTGGCTGATTTCCGCGCCTGTCCACGCGGTGGGCACTTCGCATCCAAGCCGCATGGCACCCGACAGCGCGGCCTGTTTCGTGTTGCTGGCGGCGGAACTGATGCTTGCCTGTGGACCGCGCAAGACAACGATGCGATTCTGGCTCACCACGATCCTCGGTTCGCTGATCATGGCCGTGGCCCTGACAGTCCTCCTGACTTACTTCACAAAGACCATCACCACCTTTGGCGTTTGGGGCAGACCTCTCATGGCGACTCCCACCGCCACCCTGTTTCTTCTCCTGAGCACGGGAATGGTCCGGTGCGCCTGGCCGAAAGGCGTTTCGCTCGAATCCCCCAGCGGAAGAGCCGCCATGGGCTTTGGCCTCTGGAGCTTGCTGGTAATCGGCTCCCTCAGCTGGGGGTTGCACCAGCAGGGGCACCACCTTCTGGAATCCGCCACGGTGGCCGCCCGGGCCAACGTCAACAAGGACATCGGTTTCCGGAAGTGGGGCGCCTCCCATGGGGGCGTTTATGTCCCGCCCACCGAGCGCACCCCGCCCAACCCCTACCTCAAAATCCCGCACCGCGATGTGGTCACCGCCAACGGCCAAGCCCTCACCCTGATGAATCCGGCTTACATGCTGCGCGAGATGCAGCAGAATTTCGGCGACGAGTACGGCACCAGGTGCCGTATCACCAGCCTGAAACCGCTCAACCCGGCCAACGCCGCCGATCCCTGGCAAGCCAAGGCTTTGGCCGGCTTCGCGCGAGGCGACCAGGAGTTGCTGGAAGCGCAGTATCTGAACGACCAACCCTATCTCAGGTTGATCCGGCCTTTCATCGTCGAGGCCAATTGCCTCAACTGCCATGCCCATCAGGGCTACAAACTGGGTGATGTCCGCGGCGGCATCGACAGTTCCATCCCCTTGGGCCCGTTTCTGGAACGGGCCATGGAAAACAGCACCACCCTGGCCTTGTCCCATGCCGTGATCTGGCTTCTCGGCATCTCAAGCCTGTTGCTTTTTTCCCGGCGGGAGCATTTTCTGGATGCCGAGAACCAGCGGGCGGTTGCCGCCTTGGGCGAGAGCGAGGAACGCTTTCGCCTTGCCGCCGAAACGGCAAATGATCTGGTGTATGAATGGGACTTGCAGGAGGGCGTCCTGTGGTCCGGCAGGGTTGACGAAATGCTTGGCTATGGCGTGGGCGAGTTCCCGAGAACCATGACCGGATGGGCGGAATCGCTGCATCCGGAGGACCACGACCGCGTGTTGGCCGCGGTTCAGGCGCATCTGGCAGGAAAAGCGCCCTATGCGGCTGAATACCGCATCCGCAAAAAAGACGGCGAATACCAGTGGTGGTCGGCCCGGGGGGCTACGATCAAGACGCCCGAGGGAACTCCCCTGCGATGGATCGGCACGGTCACCGATATTACCGAGCGCAAGGAGGCGGAAGAAGAAAAACTCAAACTTGAATCCCAGCTGCGCCAGGCCCAAAAGATGGAGGCCATCGGTACCTTGGCCGGCGGCATTGCCCATGATTTCAACAACATCCTCTCAATCATCTTCGGCTATAACGAACTGGCCATGGAGGAAAAAGATCCGGAAAATCGCCGGCACCATCTTGAGGAACTCCAAAGAGGGGCGCAAAGGGCCAAGGAGCTTGTTTCCCAGATCCTGGCTTTCAGCCGCAAGGCGGAGCAGCAAAAACAGCCGCTGCAGGTATCACTGATCATCAAGGAAGCCCTCAAGATGCTGCGCGCCTCCATCCCGACCACCATCGAGATCCGGCAGGACATCGCCTCCAATGGCTTGGTCTTGGCCGATCCCACCCAGATCCACCAGGTCATCATGAATCTCTGCACCAATGCCTACCATGCCATGCGCGAGACAGGGGGAATCCTTGCCGTTTCCCTCGACGAGGTAAAAATAGGCGCGGAGGACTACGGCTATGCCAATCTCTCTCCAGGCAACTATCTCAAGCTTGCGATAAGCGATACCGGCTGCGGCATCGAGCCGAAGATCCAGGAGAAGATATTTGAGCCCTACTTCACAACCAAAAAGGCAGGGGAAGGAACCGGAATGGGGCTTGCCGTGGTGCACGGCATAGTGAAAAGCCACCATGGCCATATTACAGTGTACAGCGAGCTGGGGAAAGGCACGAGCTTCCATGTCTATCTGCCGCTGACCGCCGAGGAAGCCGCACCATTAGCCGACGAAAAAGAGCCGGAAGAGCTGCGGGGGAAAGGGGAACGAATCCTGCTGGTTGATGACGAGGAACAAATTGGTGCGGTCATTGACGCCATTTTATCAAAAAACGGCTATCAGGTGACGACCTTTGCCGATGGGGTACAGGCACTGGAGGAATTCCGGAAAAATCCCGAGCAATTTGATCTGGTGATCACCGACATGACCATGCCTTCCATTACCGGAACCGAACTGGCACGGAAAATCATGGCCTTACGCCCCAAGACCCCTGTAATCCTCTGTACGGGCCAGAGCGAACTCATAAACAGAGAAAAAGCGCTGGCCATGGGAATTTGCGACTACCTGACCAAACCCCTCCTCACGGAACCGCTTCTTGTTGCGGTAAAGAAGGCCTTTGAGAAAGGATAGCGGGCTAATGGGGTTTCGATTTCATCCCGCCCCTCGATGAAGTTCTAGCCCGAACTCACTAACTTCGCAATGGCTCAGTTTTTAGGGGGAAGGTCACCCCGGCAGAGCCGGGGGTTTACCTGTTTGTTATTATATGCGTATATCCTTAGCCCACAAAAATTTACCGGCATGATAGTCCAGCTCAAAATAATAATCAGTGGCGATAAAAAAATAGTCATCGGCACTTTCAATACAGGCAGATACGCCAAATTTACCTTTTTGGCCGGTTGTTGGATCATCAAATGGGCCACCCATGCCGACAAAAAACATTTTCGCATTTTGGGAGATGTCGCGTCCGGTCAACTCCCAAGGAACCGTAAGCCGAATGCGTTCTTTGCCGTAAGCGTCAAGAAGAACGCAGTTATCCGGCTTATAGTCTTTCTCGAAGCAGATGAAGCCAGAGGAGTCGGGGAGCTTGGAAATGGATTTTGTTGGTTTTCCTCCCTTGACATTGATATCCAGGCTAAACAATTTATCGTCACAGACCCAAGTTAATTTAACAAGAGGGCTTGGTGCCCGGAATTGTATTAATTTAGATTTTTCTCCAAGAGAGATATCGTCATCGAAACTTAAACCATCCAAAAAATGCCGTCTCAACTTCATGATTATGGCGCTCATTTCAGCTTCCTTTCACCAATCACTTTGAATACACTGGATCTATCTGTGGGAGGAATAATAAATTGCAGTTGATTTCCGCCCCCTGCCGCGCCTCCTTGTGCGCCGACAATACCGACCTTGGCTTGTACAGGTTCGACAAGTTCCAACTCTACAACGTAGCTCACATCTTCTTTCATGCCTTGGGTAATTGCAAGCTGATTGCGGGCATAGGCTTTGCTTGGCACATCGTCAAAAGTTGCCCAGCCACCGAATCGCATACCAACCCTGTCGTTATTCACGTACTCTAAATATGCGGCTTTATCCATTACCATATTTACCTTTGTCCCTGGGGCTATAATCGTATCCGCCACTGTGGTTCCTGTTTTCCAAGAGGGATCTTTGCCATAATTTTTCATCACAGCATTTAGCTCTTCCGCGCTACTGAATCCTTTTATTGTGCTTGCATTCTGTTCCAGAAAATGGACCGCCGCACTGTTCAGGGCTTTATCACTTATGTTACCGGCGGTCTTCGCCAGTGTCGGCCCAACCTTCTCCAAAACCTCTTCGCCAATCGTTTTAACGACTTTAGTCGTACCGACGGCCTCCGCGCCAGCCAAGACGGTACGCACCCCCAGCAGAGCTCGTTGTTCAGTGGAAACATCTACGCCGTAAAGGGAGTTGAGCTTTCGCGTCAGCTCGTTATCGACTGCCACTGCCGCGCCCTGGCCAATGGCTTCGCCGGTTTCCTTGAAACCGTCAACCACAGCGCCGGGCAGGCTCATGACAATGCCGGGCATGCTTTTGGCGACGTCCCACACAGCCTTGTCAAGCGCGTCGGAAACAGCTTGGGGAGATTTGATGTAGGCTTGGAGCCCGGCTTTCGCTCCAGCCACCATTTTCCCGCCCAGACTGTAGCTGTAGTCCTTGAGTACCTGAGTCATTCCATCTCTCAAGCTCCGGTTGATGCCGGGTTGAGCGTACAGCTTGTAGAAGGCTGTGTCGGCTGTGTCGGCAAACAATTCCGGACGGAAAAATTGATGGGTTGAGGCGGTGAAGAGGGATTGCCGTTCTCCCAGTTCGTTGATGAAAGTTTGTTGTTTGGCTGTGCTTAGAAACGCTCGCGCCTCCGCATCGTTGCCAGCAGATAAGGCACGCCAGGCCACATCCACATCCCGCAGGACTTGCTGAGTCAGGCGTGCAAGGGCTTCGTCCTCGGTGATGTTGTTGCCTTGTTGTTTTTGTTGTTTAGCGAATAGCTTGGCCTTGTCCTTGAGCCATTTCTCTTCACTCGGATGCAACTGCCTGTTATTCGTATCCACATTAAAGGCCATTGCCGCGCCTGCGGTGCTGCCGCCGCTGACTGCCGCGCCGAGGCCGGTAGCCGCGCCCTGGGTAATCAGTTGCCCGGCTGCCCTGGCCACGGTTTCGTTTGCCCCGGCATTGCTCAGGGCGGTTTGCACGTTGGTCTGCAACTGCTCCATGAGCGGGGCCGCGCCTGCTGCCGCGCCCGCACCCAACGCGCCTTGTGCTCCGCCGGTCAGCGCGCCGGTGGCCGTGTGCAGGGCCACCCGGTACGCGCCGCCTTCCTTCCACAGGTCGTACTGGGATTGGTTGTCTGCCATGGTCTGGTCGGCCTGGGCAATGGCCTGTTCTATTTGCGCCCGGTTCTGCGGATCGCTGGTGTTGGCAAGAGCCGCCTCCGCCGCCTGCTTTTGCAGCTTGGCGCTGGTGTAGTCCTTGGTCTGGCTGTCAGCGTAGTCAGCAATCGCTTTTGGCGCAACCTGACCGAATGCCTGGGTGATCTGCGTCTGGGCGTCCACTTCCTTCTGAACCTTGTCCGCGTCGAAGATCCTGGCGATGCCGGTTTCCTTGTCTCCGGTGCGCACGTCCTTGTTGCCCGCGATGCCGCTTACGCCGCTTCTGGTCGTGCTGGCCGCGCTGCCCGTGTCATGGCCAAAGCCTGCGCTGCCTGTGGGTTTGCCGCCGCTGACCGGGGCTGTCACGACGTTCGCGCCCTCTGCGCCTGCGCCGCTTGCCGGAGCCGCCGCCGGGGCGCTGCCGCCGCCGAGCGGGATGGTTGAGGAACCAACGCCGCCACTGCCGCCGATACCGAAACTACTGGCCTTGTAATCCGCCCGGTTCTCGACGTCGCTCATCATCAGACTGGCGGTGACCAGGGTGTTCTTCCCGTCTTCAACCGCCTTGTCCGTACTGGCGATCACCGCACCCTTAAGACCGGTATTGCCCGCTACATTTACCTGAAATCCCTCATCCCCGGCCTTGATCCCGCTCTGTTCGGTTACGCTGGCGTAATCGGAGTTGATGTTCGACTTGCTGGCGTTGGCGCTCGCTGAAAAGCCATAGCCTATGGTCACCGAGCCGCCTATGCTCTGCTGCTTGGAGTCGTACTTGCTCGTGTCTTGCAGGCTCTCGATCTTGAGATCACCGCCGATGTCAGCCACCACCTGCTTGCCGCTGGCCACCGCGCCCTTCAGCGTGGTGTCGCCGCCGGATTCCATGGTGAGTTTGTTGTCTGCTTCGACATGAGTGTTGGTCCAGGTCTCGTCCTTGCCGTCCGCCTTGCCCCGCGCTCCGCTGGCGCTCAGGGTCACGCCCGCGGCAAAGCCGTTCGAACCGTAGGTGACACTCACGCCCACCCCGCCGCTGCTCGACTTGTTGGTGCTGTACTGCTCCGCCGTGTTCTTCGCCGCCAGCAGGGTGATGTCGTCATCGGCCTTGAGGGTGATGTCGTTGCCTGCGGTGACGTTGCCGCCTTGGATGGTCAGATCGCTGTCCTTGCCCGCCCCGGTAGCGGTGAGGTTGATGTCGTGGCCTGCCGCCACGGTGGAGCCTGCCGCAACGCTGCTGGATTGGATCTCTTTGCTTTCACTTTTTGAGCCGCCAAACATGATCGAGACGCCGACCCCGCCGCCTGCGCTTGGGTCGGCCGTTACCGCATCATAGGCATTTTTGGCCGACAGCCCGGCAGTGGCACCGGCCAGCGCTTTCATCCGGCCATCCTTGGTCTGGCTCGCCGCCTTGCCCATCTGGCTTGCCGTCTGGATCGCACTTACCACCGGGCTGGTGATGGCTATGGTCACGCCGCTTTTGCTGAACTTTGTCTCGGTTTCGGTCTTGTTGGTGTTCTGCGCCTCGACAATATCGATCTTTTGGGCGCTGATGTCAATATCGCTCTGGGGTGCGAGTACCTCGCTGCCAGTTTGCTTGTAGTTTTTCCCCGCCTCGATTGTCACGTTGCCTGCCGTGCTGCCCACGGTGGAGGCGGAGGCTGTGGTGCTTTCCCCTTTGCTGTCAGTGCTTTGCTTCTGGGTGCCGATGGTAAAGCCGATGCCGCCCCCAAGCAGGCCGCTCTTCTTTTCCTGCACAAAATGGCTTTCGGCCCTGCTGTTGCTGGCAGCCTCTATGTTGATGTTGTTGCCCGCCGCAATATTCACATCGCGGGTGGCCACCACATTGCTGCCCTTGAGACTGATGTCCTGATCAGCCAGCACGGTAGTGGTGTCGCCCGACAGGGTGGTACCCAGGGCCGTGGTCTCGTTTAAAGTGTCGCGGGTGGTGGTGGTCTTTTTGGAAAGAAAGCCTTTGCTGCTGTGCTGATGCGCTTCATCCACACTATTATTTGCCTCGCCCGCCGTTAGGTTGACGCTGCCTCCAGCCATGGCCAGCAACACGCCTTGATCGCTGGTAACGCTGACCGCCCTGGCGTTGAGGTCATGACCTGCCTGCAAGGTCAAGTCGCCCTGGGTTTGGATGGTTGTGCCCACGTCGGTGCGGCTTGCGTCACTACGATAGTTTTTGGCATCCCAAACAATCGTATTACTGGCGCTTTCGCTTACTGTACCGAGGTTGAGGTTGTTGCCCGCCGCAATGGTGGTGCTGCCTGCGGGTTGGCCTGCGACTGCGGGCGCGGTATTGAGGATGCCTGCGGCGATGAGGTTGACGTCATTACCCGCTGATGCCAGCAGGGTGCCGCCTGCGCTGGTCACATAGAGACCGGCAACCCGGCTGACATTGGTGCGGCTGCCCTGGGCGCTACGCTGGTTGCTGGTGGTGGAGATAACATTGAGGTCGCGCCCGGCAATGGCCGCAAGGCTGTTACCCCCTTCGATCACCCCGCCGATGTTGTCAAGATCGTTGCGCGCGGACACCGCCACGTCGTTGGCAGCCAGGCGGCCGCCGAGATTCTTGACGTTCTCCGCAGTGAGCGCCACCACGTCGCGGCCGACAATGGTCCCGCTGTTGCTCAGGTCGCCCGCAAGGTTGAGGTTGATATTGCGGCCTGCAATCAAGGCGCCGGAGGCGGAAAGATCGCCGTCCTGCACCCGGGCGTACACCTGCGGCACCATGGCCCTGGTGGTCTGGCCGCTGGCCAGGGTGATCTCCTTCTCCACCAACCAGACGATGTCGCTGGTCAATTGAACCATCTGCTCGGCGGTAAGGGCAATGCCGGGCCTCAGCTGGTGCGCCTGGGCAAAGGTCGCCCCGTTGCTCATCAGGGCCCGGAACTGCGCCTCGTCATCGGCATAGCCTTCAAGAAGCCTCCGGCCGGTGAGCATGGCCACCTGTTCCCGGATAAGGCGCTGCTCGTAAAAGCCGTCGCCCAGGCGTTTCTGCATGGTGTCCGGGTCGATGGCCATGGCGTTGAGCAGGTAGTCCGAGCTCAGCCATTGCCGGTAGTCGGCGAAACGCTGATCGGTTTCGACCAGGTAGCTGGAATTCGGGGTGGCGCTGACCCCGAACAGGCTGTTGTTGGGCATGCTGATGTTGACCCCGCCGCTGCGCACCACCGTGGCCGGGCCGCTGGCGTTATTGCCGTTAAGCGCCGCCACCTGGGTGATCGGCGTGATGACCTGGCTGTGGCTGATCGTCACCCCGGCCGCATGTGCACCGTCTGCCGACTGGTTAAGGCTGTCGATGGTCAGGGACGAGACCTGGAGGCCGGTGCCGGTTGGCGCGGTATTCTGTTTATACACCGTGGGGTTAATGCTGATCGCTTGAATGATCGGCGCGGGAGAATATCCAGAGGTACTGCTGCCGGTTTCGTCACGTCCTTTCTGGTTATCTCGCCAGTATGAAGTGACGGTGCCGATGTCGGTGAAGGTGCGGTTGCCGGATACTTCGGTGTTGTTAAACGTGCCAAGAGTACCGGTCAGCGTTCCCCCCGCGATAACGCGGCTTTTATCGTTGAGCAGGGTGGCTGCGGTGATGCGCATGGCAGCGCCAGAGAGAATTTGCGCCGGGTCTGAGCTTTGCACCTTGGTTTCGGTGGTCGACCGGCTGTAGTTGTAACTCAACCAGCTTTCATAATTACCTTCCGGTGTGTGGAGTTGAAGGGATTCGTCAACATAGAGGTACACCCCTGGCGTTCCTGCCTTGTAGCGACTCGACGCACCACCGCCCTGATACTCCACAATAGACTCGGTGCCCATAAATTCCACGTAGGCGCTGAAATGATCGTTGGTGTTGTTGACCGTGGCTGCCGAGATCGCCATGTCGCCCAGGACCTCGATGGTGGCGCTGTTGTTGTTGAGGATGGCGGCCTGGCCTGTGGCGTGCTTGTTGGCGTCCAGCCCGCCGCCGATGAACATGTCCCCGGCGGAAAAGAGCAGGGCGTGCTCACGGTTGGTGATGGTGGTTGCGCCAATATCCAGCCGGTCGCGGGCCGCGATTACCGGAGCCGCGCCGTTCTCGGCGCTGTTGGTCACGGTGGTGGCGCCGATCGCCAGATGGTCGCCGTAGATGCGGCCTGTGCCGAGGTTGTTGAGGGAGGGTGTCTCGATGACCGTGTCATGACCGTCGATAAGCCCCCGGTTGGTCAGGGTCTGGCTGCTGGTGGCCTTGAGATTGACCTGGTTGGCCTTGATCTGGCCATTGGCCTGGTTGTCGATGCTGGCGGCCTTGAGGTTCAACGCCGTACCAGCCAGCAGGGTGGACTGGTTGGTCAGGGTGCCGGCGGTTTCAAGGCTGGCTGTGCCCGTGGCCTGCAACTCGCCGGTGTGGGTGTAGTTCTGGGTGAGCTTGACGTTTAAATCGCCTTGGCTCAACACCTTGCCGTCACCGGTCAGGCCGGCGCCGTCGATATCGAGCTGCTGGCCTGCGATCACGGTGCCGCTGGTGTTGGTGACGGTCAGAGTCTTGGCGGCAAGATTGCTGTCTTGCAGAGTGACGGAGTCACCGGAAGAGATCAGGCCCTGGGTATTGTTGATACTGCCGTGACTGGTCATGGTCAGGGCGTTATCAGCCCGCACCGCGCCTTGCTGGTTATTGATCTGCGCTGCTGTCAGGCTAACGGACTGGCCTTCCAGACCTTGATTGTTGCCCTGGGTGTTGGCGTTGACGATGCTGCCAGCAGCAATATCCAAGGCCTGGCCGGAACGCACCAAGCTGGCCGTGTTGTTCAGCGCGCCGCTCAGGCTGAGGTCAATATCACTTACAGCCTGGATTTGCCCGCCTTGGTTGTCAAGGGAGCTGCCGCTTAAACTCATCTGCCCGACGCTGGTCAGAATACCGCCCTGGGTGTTGCTGATGGCCGTGTTGACGCTGCTAAGCTGGCCGTTGCTGCCGATGTAGCCTGCGAGATTGTTCAAGGCGCCAGTGGTCAGGCTGACGCTGCTTTGTCCTATGATGCCGCCGCTGTTGCCGGAATGGGTGTTGGTCAGAACATGGCCGCGGGTGTTGACGCCAAGCGCACCTGCTGCCTGAATCAACCCCTCTTCGTTGGTCAGCGCGCCGCTGTCAATGTCGAGTGCCCCGCTGTCGCTTGCGCCGGTGGTGGCAAGTTTGCCCCGGGTATTGTCAAAGGCCAGGGCGTTGCTGTTGGCGCTTACGCTGCTGCCGCTGATAACGCCGTCGGTATTGTTGACGCCGAAAGCAGAGACCTCAAGCGCCTGCGCGGCTTCGATGTGTCCGGCACTATTGTTAAGCGCCCCTGTGGCGGTGACCTTAGTCTGGCCTTGCACCGAACCGATGGTGCCCTGGCTGTTGTCGATCTGGCTGGCGCTGATGCTCACCTGCTGGTTGGCGGCCAACAGACCTTGGGCGTTGGTCAGGGTCTGGCTGGTGGCCACGCTTAAGCCCTGGCCTGCGGTGATCTGCCCGAGGGTATTGTTCAGGCTGTTAGCGGTGATGGTGTTGCCGCCGCTGGCCGCAATGTTTCCAACCGCGCTGTTGTCGATAGCGCCGGTGGCGTTGATCTGGAGACTGGCGGCTGCGTTGCCTACTGCCTGAATCGTGCCGCCCTGATTGGCAAGATCGCCTACTGTCAGGGTGGTCGGCCCGTTGCTGACAATGTCGCCGCCGGTGTTGTCAAGCTGGGTAGCGGCGCTGATGCTGGCCGCACCTGTACCGGTCTGCACCATTATACCGCCCCGGTTGGAAAGCGTGCTGGTGTTGATCTGCACCTGTTCGACGCTGGTCGTGCCGTTATCGAGCGTGGCGATGGTGGCCGCAAGATTCAACAGGCCGTTACTGCTGATCTGCCCGCCAACGCCGTTAAAAGTCGTGGCCGCGATCGTGAGCGCGCCTGTGCCAGCGTGTTCGAGGCTGCCGCCGGTGTTGGTCAGGGTAACAGCGCCAAGGTTGAGGTTTGCGCTGTTGGTGGCGATCCGCCCTTGGCTGTTGTCCAGATTACCGAGCAGGGCAAGAGTCATGTCGCCTGAGCCAACCTGAACGATCTCGCCCTGCACGTTGGAGAGATCATGCGCTGCGGCGTTGATCTGCCAAGCCGAAAGCGAGGCCTGATCGGCGCGCAGGGTTTGCCCTGCATTGGCGGTCAGGGTCTGGCTGGCGGAAACGATTGCGCCGGTCAGATTAACGTCGGCCTGGCTGGCAGCGAGGTTCAGGTTGCCAGCGCTAGTCTGACTGCCGGAAAGATCAATGGCTTTTGAGGTCATGCTCTGGTCGCCGCCGCTTAGGTTCTGGCCTAGGGCAACGATGCTCTGAGTGGCGTTGACCCCAAGCGCTCCGCTATTGCCAAGACTGCCGTCGCTTTGCACCCCTGCGCCGAGCACCGAGCTGTTCGTGCTGGTTATCTGGCTGATTGCGCCCGTGGCGGCGAGGGTGACATTGCAGAGGGCTGCGATCACGCCGCTGTTGTCGATATTGTCACGGGTGCCAACACTGGCGTTGCCCTGGGCATAGATTGTGCCGCTGTTGTCGATGATGCCGGAGGTATCGATCTGGGTATGGCTGGCGCTCGTGATGCGGCCCGCGTTTTCCAGCCAACCTTCGGCGGTGACGATCACTTCCCCGACGCTGGCGCCGATGTTGCCTGCGTTGCGCACGCCCACCCCTGTTTCGGTGCCGACCAGGGTGATCTTGCCTGCATACATCCCGCCGAGCTGGACAACATCAATGGCAAAAGCAGGCGCGGCGCCGGTTCCGGCAATCGGGGTCGCCGCGGTGTGCTCCGCGTCAACCTGATTGGCGCCCGCCGTAACTTTAAGTTGATTCGCCCAGATACCCGCATTGACTTGCACCGAGCGGGCAATCAGATCGGTGTAGTCGGCGGTGCTGGTGTCGAGCCCTGCACCGGCGATATTGATGACCCCGTCCTGCACGCGATACCCGTCGAGATTGCCTCCATTCAGGATAGGGGTGCCAGTCGTCACAGTGGCGCGGCTGGCATTGATGAAGCCGCAGCCATCGCAAGTGACGCCCGCCGGGTTGGCAATGACCACCTGCGCACGGCTGCCTGCAACTTCGACATACCCTTGCAGCAGGCTCGGGTTGCTGGAGTTAACTTCATTGAGAATGACACGCGCGCTGCCGGTGGCAAGCCAGGGATTGCCTTGCACCCAACCGCCAAGTTGGGTCTGGGCATTGATGCGCGAATTGTTGAGAATCGCCCCCTGTTGCTGGACATCGAACTGACTGTAAGTGTTGCGGGAGACTCCGGCCGCGCTGGGGGTTTGAATATTGACCAGCGGCACCCCATTGGGCGCGGCCAGGATAGTTGGACGTTGGGTGGCCGGGGCGCTGGGGTCGGCTGTGATCTGCGCCTGCCCGATGACTGGCCAGATGACCAGGCCAAGCATGGCCAGGGCCCTGACAGTCGCTGCCTGCACAGCCCAGGGCTTGATGGTTCTGCCAGAGGTTTCGCCGCTCGATCTGCTGTGACTGGTGGCAATTTCAGCCACGGCCATCAGAATGCCGCGAACCTTATTGAAAACCATCCGGTAACAATGCCTGTTCATGTAATCCCCCCCTCCGCATTTCTAAATCAGGTATTATTTCGCTTTTGCAAGCCCCCCCCCCCCAGGGGAGGGCACTTGCAAAAGTTAGAAAATCAAAAACGGTATCCCAGATACACTACGGCTTCATTGATTTCTGGTTTGCCATCCGACAGATTGGCTGACTTGCGGTTGAAGTCGATATGCTGAACTTCAAAACGCGCTTCGATTTGTTTCGCCAGTACAGTGCTGACTCCTAAGCCATAGCCCACCCCGTTATGCGTGGTCTCTCCCCTGCCAAACTGACTATCGTTAAATTCTCCCTTGGCGTGGTGCCAGCCGAGCTTTGCGTAGCCGAGCCAGTTGGGAGACAGCCGATAGCCAGGCGCCACATAGAGGGAAAAATGATTTTTGAGTTGAACATCAACGGAAGTGTTTACGCCGGCAACGTAGGTTACTGTGCCGAAATCAGTTTTGTTCAGGTCATAGGTCGCACCAAGCGCGACAACCCATTGTGGCGCAAGATTAAAGCCATAGGACGCATCAAGTATGCCGACGGCATCAGTCTCTTTGCTGGTTTGCCCAGCCAAAAATCCCCCATAATCGAGTCGATTGCGTGCCGCGCCAAGCCCGAGGGCAAACGACGCCCCGGTAAAACTGGACTCTTCTGCTTGCACAGTTGCGCTGGCGCCCAGCAACAGCATTACGGTGGTACAGGTCAGGAAAGAACGAAATGCAGGTTTCATAAAAATGTCCTCATTGAGAAATAATAGGGTTTTCCGTCACATTTAACGCAAGGGGATGGTGCTGAAACCAGGCTTGCGCTTCTTCGGGCAAGACGGCCATGCCACGAAAGGTTTTGATCTTCAGACCTCGTTCATCTCCACGGTGGTAGAGGGCCCGCATACAGCGATTGGCAAACAATTGCCGTTCGAGCAATCTGTGCATGATTCGGGTATGCCCGAAAGGCGCGACCCAATCGAGAACCCACATGCGCTCACCGCTGTTCCAGTCGGCTTCCGGCATGAATACGGGATGCTGTTGTAAATAGCGCTGCTCTGCTTCCAGGCTCAAGTTGGCCCACGCCAGATAAAACACCGGCTGCCCTACCTCAGAAGCCAGGATAAATTGTTGCTGCTTAATAGCTGGCAACAGCAGGGCCGAGAGCGTGTGCAAAGGTCTTTCACGGTGCGACGAAGAATGCATCCACAGCCAAGCCGCACTGCCGAAGACCTCGGCTTCAGTCCAATTTTCTTCAATCAATCCCGGAGCGATAATATCCAGTGAGTTTGGCGTGTTGAAACGCATGATTTCTCCTTTAAAATGACCAGTTGAGATTGAAGCCTACTATGCTGGAAACCGCATTGAAGCCATCGGGTTTGCCCAACGGCTGCCCGATAAACAGATCATAGGCCATCCCCTTGTATCCTCCACGCAGTCCCAACACCCCGCCGCTCAACCGGGTGCCGATCAAGGTTTCGCTGCTCTGGCCCGCCACCTCTCCGTGATCAACCCCTAGATACAACTCCTGCCCCGTTTGCCACAACGCCAACCCCAGATCATTGCGAACCAGCCAGCCCCGGTCGGCGGAGAGCAGATTTTCCCCGTCAAATCCGCGCACGGTGTAGCGCCCGCCGATGGCAAAACGGTCTTGCGACACCAACGGTGTCTGATTCCACTGCGCACGCCAGGTGCCGGTATAACGCAGATGTTGCTCGACAACGACAAAGGGGACATTCAATTGCGCATCGGCCAGGACGATTTCAGGGCGCGAAGTGCCTTCGTCAAAAGCTTCTTCCGGAGCGGGCAAGGCGTCCATCGCACCCGTGCCCCGGCGGTATTTGATGTTCAAATCGAGGGTGGAGGAATTGATAAATTCCCGATGTCCAAGACCAGCGTCCCAACCGGCCATGCGCCGGCGCTGCACTTCAACCTCGGTGTCATCGATATAGTTCTGCGAGGTTCGCGTCCAGCCGCTCAAAGAGAGCGTGGTTTTACGCACGGCATCGCGATACACAAGACGCGACAGTTTGAGATCGCTGTTCCGGCTCTCGCCGCTATAAACATAGTCTTGACTGGCCCCCGCCACGGTCTGGTGGTAACGACTGCTGCCGGTGGTGAACCCCAGCAGCCAATAGCCGAAGGGCAACGAATAGTGGGCAGTGAACCCGCGCGTACCGAAAGGATCTGAGCCGTCCCCCTCCAGATCGTGGTTGAAACTCACGTAGCCCAGGTCATTCATGGTCAACCAATGGTCAAGGGAGATCGTTGCTCCGCCTTGATATTTTCCCGTTGCCTTGGCACCGGCGTCATCGGCAAAAAGACTCAGGCGAAGGGGAACGTCTTGCTTCCATTGGATGACCAGGTCACTGTCGCCCGGCTGCACATCAACCCCTTCGGCTGGAACAATCTGAATATCCGCTTCCGCGGTCGGCACTCGCTTGAAATTCTCCAACGCCTGTTCGATATCGCGCAGGTTGAGCAAATCGCCCGGGGCAGCAGGCATGGCATTCCATTGCGTAGCGCGTGAATCAGTTCCTGGCGCAAAACGGATACTGCGAATACGCCCTGGAATCAGGGTGAGCTTGAGCGTGCCGGAATCTAATTTTTGAGGTTCAGCCAAAACGCGCGCGGTAACATACCCACGATTCACGATGGCATTCTGCACGCGCCGCATCACCAGATTTATGCCGCGCGTGCCTAAACAGCGACCGATGGCGACGTCCTCCTGACCATCTTCCGCTTGGTCCGCCGTCGCCAACGCCCACTGAAATTTTTCGGAGGTCTCCCCCTCCAACAGAATGCGCTCAATCGTGAAGCAGGGCGATTCATCCAAAGGCAAAAGGTTTGCATCGGCTTCACTCGGAACAGGTTGCAACCGCACATCGGGGTGTTCTTCCTGCTGCCGGCGCAAGACACGTTCGCGTTCTTGCCGACGCAGGAATTCTTGGTTGGCTGCATCCGTGGGCGAAACGGTCTGTGCCTGGGCATAAACCGGCCACCCACTTGCCAAAAGCCCAATAGCACATACCACTCCCCACCGAATCCACGGTTTACCACCTTGCCTGAATGCCATTGTTTTCCACCAAATCAGCTTTGGAGATGAAAGCGAGTGCTTCATCAAAATGTTACAAGTGCACAGTGCGTATCATCTGATTGTCAGGAAGTCAACGCCTAAAATCAGCCCTCGGGCGTTTTTCATCATTCACCGGTTATATTGACCCGCACGGCGGGGAAGAGGATCCCCGGCCCGGGTGCGGAACCACAAGAGCGCCGCCGGCACATTATCCGGCTTGCCGAACGCGCTTCGATACAGAAGGCTGAACCTTCCAAGATCCTGTTGTTACGAGCATCAAAGCATGATACGGTTGTGAGGCAAGCAAGACCACTCCTGCCCAAATGGATACTGTTCCATGCAAGATGCCCCCAAACAACCGGCCCGTTGCCAACCATCACTGGGCCGGTTGTTTTTCTCCTTCCTGCGGTTGGGAATAACCGCCTTCGGCGGACCGGCCATGATTGCCCATATCCGCGAACTGGCGGTTGAGAAGGAACGCTGGCTCGATCAGAAAACCTTTCGGGATGGCATGGCGCTTTGCCAGACAATTCCCGGCGCCACCGCCATGCAGATGGCTGCGTACGTCGGCCTGTGGCTTCGGGGGGTGCGCGGGGCCATCATAGGCTATCTTGGCTTCGGCCTCCCGGCCTTTCTCCTCATGACGGTGCTTTCGGTGCTCTACGCCCGTTCGCATGCACTGCCCGCCGTGGTTGCGGCTTTCAGCGGCTTGCAGGCCATTATTGTCGTCATTGTCGCCAACGCCGCCATCTCCTTTGGCCGCAGTTCCCTTACTACTTGGCAAAATGGCGTTGTGGCCCTCATGGCTGCGGGATTGTTCGGACTTGCGGCGCATCCGGTCCTCATCCTGATCCTTGCCGCGCTGCTCAGCCTGTTGCTAAACAGCGGCCAACCAGTTGCCCAGCAAACCGAATCCCGGACACACCTGCCTGCCGCCATCCTGCCGCTTCTCTTCCTGCTGGTTGCCACTGCCGCGGGCTTTGCCCTGCTCGCCTTCTTCCGCTCCGACCTCGCGCAACTGGCCCTGCTCATGGCCAGAATCGACCTCATTGCCTTTGGCGGCGGCTTTGCCTCGGTGCCCCTCCTGTTCCATGAAATCGTCGAAACCCGGGCCTGGCTGGATGCCACGACCTTCCTGGACGGCATCGCCCTGGGCCAGCTCACCCCCGGCCCCATCGTGATCACGGCGACCTTTGTCGGCTACCTGCTCCATGGCCTTACCGGCGCGTTCATCGCCACAGTGGCCATGTTCCTCCCCTCCCTGCTGCTGCTGATCGGAACCGCTCCCTACTTTGCCCGGCTGTGCGCCGCCCCCCTGTTCAAGCGGGGTGTCGACGGCGTGCTCTGCTCCTTTGTCGGGCTGCTCTGCACGGTTACCATCCGCCTTGGCCTGCATGTCCACTGGGATTGGCCCCACCTGCTTCTCGCCGGGGCAGCCTTCGCAGCCCTGCTCAAAAAAGTTGATCTCCTCTGGGTGGTTCTTGCAGGCGCCGTTGTGGCCATGCTTGTTTTTTAGGGCTATCCATCTGCTTCCCATCTGGACAAAATGAGCCGCCGGGGTGTATAGAGAAAAAATCATCCTCCCCGGATGACCTGCGCCTGTCGGCAAAGCTTACATCATCCCGCTTCGGAGGACTTTCATGCCGCGTCTGATCTGTTACTGCTTTGGATACACCGAAGAGGATCTCCGCCGAGATGTCTTGGAACATGGCCGTTCGCTGATCATGGAGCGCATCATCTCCGAGAAGAAAGGCGGCCGCTGCCGATGCGCGGAGAAAAACCCCGCGGGCCGCTGATGCCTGGCCGAGGTCCGCCAGGTGGTGGACGCGACACTGCAATCCGTTTCTCAAGAAAAGGTGGACTGATGTATTTCCCTGTTGCCAATATCGAGGTCAACCCGCTGGTGCCGCCGCTGGTCGCCTTTGCCATCTCCTTTTTCACCTCCATGGGCGGGGTGAGTGGGGCCTTTTTGCTCTTGCCCTTTCAGGTCAGCGTGCTGGGCTTCACCAGTCCGGCGGTCAGCTCGACCAACCAGCTGTTCAACATCGTGGCCATCCCCAGCGGCGTGTACCGCTATATCAAGGAAGGCCGCATGCTTTGGCCCCTGACCTGGATCGTGATCATCGGCACCCTGCCCGGGGTTTTGGTCGGGGCCATCGTCCGGATCAAATACCTGCCCGACCCAAAAAACTTCAAGCTCTTTGCCGGGCTGGTCCTGCTCTATATGGGGGGAAGGCTGCTCAAGGATCTGGCGTGCAAAACAAAAAGGGACACGCCCACCACCGAGGAGCGGTTCCAGCAACGACACAAAAAACAAGGCCGGACAACGGGGAGCGGAGCCGTCTCGCCCGAACACTCGTCCCGGGTCACGGTTCGCCACTGGAGTCTGATCCGGCTCGTCTACGAATTCTACGGGGAAACCTTCACGGTCAACGCCCTTGGCCTCATGGCCTTGAGCCTCGTTGTCGGCATGGTTGGCGGGGTGTACGGCATCGGGGGCGGGGCGATCATTGCCCCGTTTTTGGTCAGTTTCTTCGGGCTGCCGGTTTACACCGTGGCCGGGGCCGCATTGATGGGAACCTTTGTCACCTCGGTGGCCGGGGTGGTCTTTTACCAGATCCTTGCCCCCTGCTACCCGGGCATGGTCATCGCCCCGGATTGGCTGCTGGGCTTTCTCTTCGGGATCGGCGGTTTCGCGGGCATGTATTGCGGGGCGCGGCTGCAAAAATTCGTGCCCGCCGGATTCATCAAGTGGATTCTGGTGGTGTGCCTGCTGTTCACGGCGGGCAAGTATATCTGGTCCTTCCTCTTTTAGAGGCTACGCACAACCGCTTACACGGAAAAAATCAGGCGGCCCTGTTGGCCTGAAATCTCCGGCACGGCAGCCGCGGGCTGCTCTTCCATCTTCTCAAGCAGACGGAGGCTGGCGATGCCATGCCAGGAGGCGTCAAGAAAGGGCGCAGCCCGCTGGCTCCGTCCAAAACCGCCTCTTCCGGTCTGGCAGCTCACGACAAACGCCTTGGCGCCGTCCAGATCAATGGGCCTTGCCCCCAAAAGGCTTAAGGCCGCAAGCCCGGCATGGCAGTTTTCGATGAAAGAGGTGGTTCCCGGGAAAAAACCGAAACCGCCGTCGCCATTCTGCGTGCGCTGGAGCCAGGCGACCAGTTCCCCCGCGCCAGCGACCGGCCGGCCATCCATCTTTTTCACGAAAAGATATCGGGCCACATCCCCCACCGCGCAAGGAGCCGGCAGCATCAAGGACCTTCCGGAACCACGGAAATCCGGCTCCTCTCCAAGGATCTCCCTGGCTATTCGGCTCGCATAATAGGTGGCGGCAAGGGAATCGTCCCAGTTCAGGCAGGCGGCAAGATGGGAGCGGATCCGTGCACCATCCATGGCAAGCCCGCAGATATGGCAGGTGGTCAGCAGACGGAAGGTGGTGCCAATCCCCAGCCAGGGCACGGCCAGCATCCGGGCAAGATATGCGGCCAAGGCGGGCTCTGATTGAAGGGTGGGCGGTTCTTCCCCAAGAACAAGGCCGATGGCCACGGCCTGAAAGGTATCCTGGATAGTGGCGGGCAGCCGTGGGGTGGCGCCATAGCCGCCCGTGGCCTTGCGCCGTTTGAGCACGAACTCCATGAGCGCGTCATAATCAACCTGACGAGGCATTGTTCCCTCCGTTGCGGCAGAACCTCACATCCTCATTGCTCTTCCTTGCCCCGGTACGAAATCACCCGAACCTTTTCCAGGGTGACCATCCCCTTGCCGATCATCCCGTCCAGGTCCGGGAGAAAGGCGGCGATCCGGTCAGGCTTGTCAACGATCTCGATGACCAGCGGCAGGTCTTCGGACAACCGCAGTATCTTGGCCGTATGGATGCGGCTGTTCTTGCCGAAACCCATGATCCCGCGAGTGACGGTGGCCCCGGCCAGGCCGCGCTTCCGGGCCTCCTCGACAATGAGTTCGTACAGGGGGCGATGGCCGAGTTTGCTGGTTTCGCCGATAAAGATGCGGAGCAGTTCCGCTTCCGAGGGGAGTTCCATATTCATGTCTCCTTCTTAATGCTAGATCAATCTGCCCAAGGCCATGCCCAGAAAAAACAGCGCCAGCCCCACCCCGTTCTGCAGCAGGATGTTGCCAAACCCGTACAAGTATTCGCCGTCGGCCAGAAGATGCCCGCTCTCGGCGACAAAGGTGGAAAAGGTCGTGAAGGCACCCATGAAGCCGGTGAGCAGGATAATCCGCACCTCGCCGGTGCCTGCGAAACGCTCGCTGGTAATGGCCCAGATCGCCCCGAAAAGCAGGCAACCCAACGCATTCACCGACACAGTGCCCCAAGGGAAACTTGCCCCGGCCACCCGCTGCACCAAACCGGCCAGACCGTAGCGGGCCAGGGTGCCGCAGGCTCCGGCCACGGCGAGACAGATCAATTTTTGTAGCATCCCGTTACTCCTTCCACACCGCCAGGGCCTTCTGATACACCTCGGAGCGGGAGAGGTCCAGATCCTTGGCAATGCTCGCCACCGCGTCTTTCAGGCTGACCCCGGACTGCCCCCGATACCAGCGCAGCAGATCCTCAAGATTATCAGGCCGCTGCGGCGCCGCTGCGCGCACCCCTTCGATGAGCACCACGAACTCCCCCTTGATCGCCTCCTTGGCCTTGAGCCCGGCCAAAAGCTGCGCCAAGTCGCCCGAGGCAATCTCCTCATGCACCTTGGTCAATTCCCTGCCGATCACCGCCCGCCGCTCCCCCAGCTCCGCCAGGCAATCACCAAGGCTGGCGGTTATCCTTCGGGGCGATTCATAAAAAACCAGGGGATGAACATCATTCTTGAACCCTCGCAGCAATTTCCGCCGCTCCGTTCCCTTGGCCGGAAGAAAGCCCAGGAAAAGATGGGAGGGCTCTGTCAACCCGGCAACGCTGAGGAGGGTGGCGAGGGCGGAAACCCCGGGCACCGGCACCACCGCAATGTTGTTGGCCTGGGCGCTGTGCACCAGAATCCCGCCAGGGTCCGAGATGCCCGGCGTTCCGGCATCGGAAACCAGGGCCACCTGCGCCCCGGAAAGCAGCCGGGCGACAATCTCCTGGGATCGGCTCGCCTCTTTTTCCTTATAATAGCTGATGAGCGGGGTATGGATATCGAAATGGCTGAGGAGCTTTCTGGTGTGCCGGGTGTCCTCGGCGGCGATCAGATCCACCTCCCGAAGGATGCGCAGGGCCCGAAGGGTGATATCCTCCAGATTGCCGATGGGGGTGGCCACCACAAACAGGGTGCCAGGCCGGCTGCTGCCTCCGGCGGCGGGCTTGTTGTTTTTTTCGCTGGTCTGCCTCATGCCTGCACGGCCTCCGGGGGAATAAACAGATGGAAGCTGGCGCCGCCGGGGCTGCTTTCGCAGGAAATC
>Ga0172380_10001059_pt1 | contig 48997 bp, 45 predicted proteins | sample Leawe162metaG_FD_119747 | JGI IMG/M metagenome (GOLD analysis project Ga0172380, IMG submission 119747) | Leachate microbial communities from a municipal landfill in Southern Ontario, Canada - Leachate well 162 metaG | ecosystem: Engineered > Solid waste > Landfill > Unclassified | place... | reverse complement strand
GAACGGCTTGGTCATGTAGTCGTCGGCGCCGCCGCCCAGGGTCTTGACCTTGGTGTCGATCTCGGCCGAGCCCGACAGGATCATGATCGGGGTGTTGATCTTGTGATTGCGCAGGGTGCGCAGGACATCCATGCCGCTCATGTCGGGCAGGTTCAGGTCCAGCAGGATCAGGTCGTAGTCGTAGATCTTGCCCAGATCCACGCCCTCCTCGCCCAGGTCCGTCGTATAGACGTTGAAGCCCTCGGACTTCAGCATCAGCTCGATGGTCTGCGCCGTCGCGCTGTCATCCTCGATCAACAGTACGCGCATCGATCCCCTCCCCGCGGCATCCGCGGCAACATTTCAGGCGAGGCGGAATCCGCCTCCGAAGCTCAATTCCGACATTGGAATTAAGCTGCTTTAAGACTGGTTAATGGTGAACGGCCCTTCGAAAAGAATCGTTAAGCCGATTTGCGAATCGCCGGCAAGCGGCCATCGCGTTGGCGGGACTCAGGGTTGGGATGACTCTTTCGTGATCGCCGAATCCCCAGTGAATCCCGTGGGATTCCGCGAGGCCTTGCCGCAGTGGGGGAATGGAGTCGCTGGGGCGCCCGGGGGCCGGCTGCATTCGGGGCGACGCCCGCCCCGTGAGTCAATCTGACGCGGTCGGGTTACGCGACGGCCCGGCCGCGCGCGACAAGATCTCGCGGCGTCACCGACAGAGTCACGTCAACGTCCCGGCCCAGACGGTCGAGGATCATCATCAGCCGGTCGATGGTGAAACGGTCCAGTCTGACGTTCCGGATACGGGAGAAATCGGCGGCGGCGATGCCGGTCAGGGCTTCCGCCGCGCGAACGGTCAGCTTGTCCGCGTCGAGCGCCTTGATGATTTCGCCGGCGAGCCGGGCCTGGAGCAGGCGGCGGTCCGGGTGCTCCATGCCGAAGTCGCGGAAGATGTTGTCTGTGCCGCGGACAATCTCGATCGGTTCGTCGCTCATTTCAGCATCTCCTTGAGGCACCCTATTCGCCGCGCTTGATTAGGCGACACGCAAGTTCCCGCTCACCCCACCTGGTCGCGAACGCATCCGACACCACCTTCCAGCCGCTGCCGGGATGCCCGGAGCCATGATTCGCGCCCATGCAGGAGCACTCGCAAATCTCGCCAGCGGCGTTCCAGCAGGCTGGGGCACACGTCTCGTGCTGATGGTAGGGTTGAATGACGTAAACTTGGCCGAACTTCTCAACGCATCGCTTAACTAGGCCGTTGAACCAAGCCTGCGGCAACTCCCAGCACTTCTCTTTGTGAAGCCAGACTGGGTTAGTGCGGCCAGATGCCTGGAGCCATGGCCGGTTTGTGAAATGATAAGGCAGGCGGGCCAATAGGCGATGCCCGGGGCCACGACGGTAGAGGACCGGTATCGTTCCTTGCTTCCAGATACCGACCAGCCGCTCGCGCTCGCCTTCGTCCACTGCCTGGGCTCCATAACAATGCTGAACTCGACGCGCCGTTAAGGGGCGGTCGGACATTCAGCAACTTAAAGGGCATGTGGGGAGAGCCCGAGACAGGTGCAAGTTCACTTCGTAGCGCCAAGGCTTTCTAAGCGGCCTTCAATCAGCCCGCCCGCACCGCCGTCGCGATAAACCCGCCGCCCAGCACGCGGCTCGGCGCTTCCGGCGCGTAGAGGACGCAGGCCTGGCCCGGCGCCACGCCTTCTTCCAGCACATCCAGCGTCACGCCGACGGCGCCGTCGATCATCGCCAGCCGCCCGGCGACCGGCTCGCGGGTCGAGCGGACGCGGGCCAGCACGGGTCGGCCGGCGAGGGCGGCGGCCTCGAGGGTCGCCTCGTCGCCCAGCCAGTTTCCCTCTTTCAGGGTCAGGGCGCGGGTCAACAGCGCCTCGCGCGGGCCGACGATCACCTGGCGCGCGTCGGCGTCGATGCGCACGACGAACAGCGGATCGCCGCCGCCGATGTTCAGGCCCCGGCGCTGGCCGATGGTGTAGCGGGTCACGCCCTCGTGGCGGCCCAGCACCCGGCCGTCCAGGTGCACGACGTCGCCCGGCTCCGCGCCATGTGGGCGCAGGCGGTCGATGACCGTGTGATACTTGCCCTCGGGCACGAAACAGATGTCCTGGCTGTCGGGCTTGTCGGCCGCCGCGAGATTCATGCCGGCCGCCACGCCGCGCACGGCCGGCTTGGGCAGGCCGCCGAGCGGAAAGCGCAGGTAGCCCAGCTGCTCGCGCGTCGTGGCGAACAGGAAATAGCTCTGGTCGCGGTTCGCATCGACCGCGCGGTGCAGGGTCGGGCCGCCGGGCCCGTCCTCGCGTCGCACATAGTGGCCGGTGGCCATGGCCGCGGCGCCCAGGTCCCGCGCCACGTCCAGCAGGTCGCGGAACTTGACGGTCTGGTTGCAGCGCACACAGGGGATCGGCGTCTCGCCGCGCAGATAGGCGTCGGCGAACTCCTCGATCACCTGGTCGCGAAAGCGGCTCTCGTAGTCGAGCACATAATGGGGAATGCCGATGGCCTCGGCGGCCTGGCGCGCGTCGAGGATGTCCTGGCCGGCGCAGCAGGCGCCCTTCTTCTGGATCGCGGCGCCGTGGTCATAGAGCTGCAGCGTCACCCCGACCACATCGTAGCCGGCGCGGGCCATCAGCGCGGCCGTGACCGTCGAGTCCACCCCGCCCGACATGGCCGCGACCACCCGCGAGCCGGTCGGCAGCCCGACGGCCGCGCGCACGACGTCGTCGGCGATGTCCGTGAGGGGCAGGAGCGCGTTCATGGGCCGCTATGTAGAGGCTCGGGCCGGAAATTGCGACAGCAGCCCCGGGGACATGCACTTCAGTGCGTGTCCCCTCGGGCAGGCAAGGGACACGCACTGAAGCGCATGTCCCTGTTCAGCCCAGCAACCGCGCGGCCTGGTTCCTCGACGCCAGGAGTTCCACGACCGCCTTGTCGAAGGACACGAAGACATCCCCGCCAAGACGCCGGCCCTCAAAGGCGATCACCGCATCGGCGAAGTCGCCGCCGGCATCGAGCGCCTCCAGGCCGGCGTCCACGGCCGGGCCATCAATGACGACCCCGGCGCCGCCAATCAGAACCCGGATGGCCATGGCGATGTGAGCCAGCGGAAACCGGTACAGGCGCGACAATACCCAAACCAGTTCACAAAGTGTCGGGAGGGTGAGGGCAATCGTCTCGGCCCGAAGAAGCGCCGCCTCCGCGATCCTGGCCTGTCGTTTGTCATCCTGGATCAGCATCCTGACCAGCACATTGGTGTCCGGCGTGATTTTCACCGCTCGCCAGCCCAGCCTTTGGCGATCGCTTCATTGATCTCCTCAATCGAGAAGACGGGGCCATCCTCGCGATGCAGAATGCCGAAGGCGTCCGAAATCTTGCCGGTCCGCCGCGCCGCCCGCACTTCGATCCGGCCATCGGGCAGCATGTTCACGTCGATCTTGTCGCCCGGCCGGACGCCCAGATGCTTCAGCAGATCCTTGCGAAACGTGACCTGACCCTTGGCGGTTATGGACAGTGTGCTCATGGGGTAGATGTAAGGCAAAACCGCCTTACCTACAAGCTGGCCGCGGGGACATGCACTTCAGTGCGTGTCCCCTTCGACAGGCCGTCGAGCCTTTGACAAACATCAACCCCGGGCGCTGGCTGGCGACTTGGACAATTTCGCCAGTCCGCCGGATCCTCCATCATGAACGCCAGTCCTTCGGCCCCGCCTGTCTGGAGCGTGCCTGCGGAGACGCTGCTGGCTGAGCTCGGCGCTTCGCCGTCCGGCCTCACCGTCGCGGAGGCGGCCGCCCGGCTGGCGCGCGATGGCCCCAACAGCGTCAAGGCCGAGACCCGGCTGTCGGCCGCCGCCCTGCTGTTGCGCCAGTTCCAGAGCCCGCTGGTGCTGATCCTGGTCTTCGCCGCCCTGATCGCCGGCGCGACCCTTCAGTGGCTCGAGGCGGCGATCATCCTGGCCATCGTGCTGGGCAGCACCCTGCTGGGGTTCGCCCAGGAATACCGCGCCTCGGCCGCCGTCGCCGCGCTGCGCCAGCGGCTGGCCCTGATGGCCAAGGTCCGGCGCGGGGGCCAGGTCACGCCCACGCTGTTCAGCAACCTCGTCGTCGGCGACATCGTGTTGCTGGCGGCCGGCGCGGTCGTGCCGGCGGACGCGGTGGTCCTGTCGGCCCAGGACCTGCTGGTCAGCGAGGCGGCGCTGACCGGGGAGTCCTTTCCCGTCGAGAAGCGCCCCGGCGTCAGTCCGGCCGGGGCCGGTGTCGCGGCGCGGACCAACATGGTCTTCCTCGGCGCCTCGGTGCGCAGCGGGACCGCCGAGGTTCTGGTCGTGCAGACCGGCCGCCGGACGCAGTTCGGGGCCATCGCCGAGCGGCTGAAGGTCAAGCCCGCCGAGACCGACTTCGCCCGCGGCGTCCGGCTGTTCGGCGTCATGCTGATCCGCATCATGATCGTGGTCGTGATCTCGGTCCTGATCGTCAACCAGCTGCTGGGCCGGCCGTTCCTCGACTCCCTGCTGTTCGCCGTGGCGCTGGGCGTGGGCCTGTCGCCGGAGCTGCTGCCGGCGATCATCAGCGTCACCCTGTCGGCCGGCGCGCGGCGTCTCGCGGCGAAGGGGGTCATCGTCCGGCGGCTGGACGCGATCGAGAACCTCGGCAGCATGACGGTGTTCTGCACCGACAAGACCGGCACCCTGACCGAGGGCCAGATCCATCTCGAGGAGACGCTCGACCCGCTGGGCGCCCCGTCGCCGGAGGTCGGGCGGCTGGCCTTCCTCAACGCGGCCTTCGAGACCGGCATCGAAAACCCGCTCGACCAGGCGATCCTGGCCTGGGCCGAGGCGGCCGGCCTGAAGACCGACGGCTGGCTGAAGGCCGACGAGATTCCCTACGACTTCACGCGCAAGCGGCTGACCATCGTCGTGCAGCCGCCGGAGACGCCCGACAGTCGGCTGCTGGTCACCAAGGGCGCCTTCGCCAATGTGCACGACCTCTGCACGACCTGGATGACGCCGAAGGGCGAGGCGCCGCTCGATGCCGCCGCCCGCGCCGGGGTCGAGGACTACTTCCGCAAGCGCGGCGAGGAGGGCTTCCGCGTTCTGGCGCTGGCGACCCGGACCCTGCCGAAACGGGCCGACTACGACATCGCCGACGAGGCCGCGATGTGCCTGCGCGGCCTGCTGGTGTTCATGGATCCGCCCAAGCCGGAGGCGGCCTCGGCCATTCGCGGGCTGGCGGACCTGGGCGTGGCGGTGAAGGTCATCAGCGGCGACAACCGGCACGTCGTCGCCTATGTCGCCGGCGCGCTCGGCCTCGACGTCGGCGAGGTGGTCACCGGCGACATGATCGCCCGCCTCAAGGATGAGGCGCTGTGGAACATCGCCGCCCGGACGACCCTGTTCGCCGAGGTCGATCCCCAGGCCAAGGAACGCCTCATCCGCGCCCTGCAGCGCACCGGCCATTCGGTCGGCTATCTCGGCGACGGCATCAACGACGCCCCGGCCCTGTACGCCGCCGACGTCGGCATCTCCGTCAGCGGCGCCGTCGATGTCGCCCGCGAGAGCGCCGACGTCGTCCTGCTGAGCCGCGACCTGGACGTTCTGAAGCAGGGGGTGGAAGGCGGCCGGCGCACCTTCGCCAACACCCTCAAATATATCTGCATCACCATCAGCGCCAATTTCGGCAACATGATCAGCATGGCCATCGCCACGCCGCTGCTGCCGTTCCTGCCGATGACCGCCGCCCAGATCCTGCTGAACAACTTCCTGTCGGACCTGCCCGCCATCACCCTGTCGTCCGATACGGTCGAGCCGGCGCGGGTCGCCCGGGCCCAGCGGCTCAACATCGGCGACATCCAGCGGTTCATGATCGTCTTCGGTCTGGTCAGTTCGGTGTTCGACCTCTTGACCTTCGGCCTGCTGCTGAAGGTGTTCCACGCCGGGGAGGCGGGGTTCCAGACCGCCTGGTTCGTCATCTCGCTGCTGACGGAACTGGCCGTGCTGCTGGTCCTGCGCACCCAGGGACCGGCCTGGCGCAGCCGCCCGGGCAAGCTGCTGGTCTCGACCACCGTCGCGGTCGCGCTGCTGGCGCTGGCGACGCCCTATCTGGGCCCGGTCTCCAGGCTGTTCGACCTGGTCCCGCTGCCGCCGCCGATCATGGCCGCGCTGCTGGCGACTTTGGTCGCCTACGCCGTGACCACCGAGGCGGTGAAGGCCTGGTTCTTCCGTGACACCCGGCGGCGGGAGGCGGCGCCCTGAACCGCCGGCTCGGGTGGCGCTCTTCAACCGTTCGTTCTGGCGCGCGACCTTAAGGCGCAGCTGATCCGCGTCGGCATCAGGCAGTCGGTGGGCCGTCTGCGGAAAGACCGATTGCCACAGGCGCGCCTCGCCGGGTCGGGCGGGGTTATAATGGCGGGATCAGGGGTGTGGCGGGGCGACGCGGCGGCCGTAAACGGTTCGGTGAGTTTTGCGGATGCACCAAGGGACGCACCGATGGCCGGCGCGCCGTTCGAGGAGGGGTCAGGACCATGCAGATCCAGTGGCGTGACGAAATGACCATCGACCATGGTCTGATCGACAACGATCACCGGTACCTCATCTCGATCATGAACGACTTCTGCGAGACCGATCCCCTGGACGGCTCGCCCGACCGCCTGGTCAACATCCTGAGCAAGCTGAACAGCTATACGACGATCCATTTTCGGCGCGAGGAGGCGCTGCAGAGGGCGGTGCACTACGCTTACATCGACGCGCACCATCACGAGCACGGCGACCTGCTGCGGGCGCTGTACAGCATCCACCAGGGCCTGTTTTCACTGAACGCGCCGGTGACCGAGGACACGGAGGACACGGTCGTGATTCCGGGCGCGCCCGATCCGGCGACCCCGGCCGGCCGCGTGGTCAGGGCCCACCGCAAGGTGGCCGAGTTCCTGCGCCACTGGCTGATCGATCACATCATCAAGTCCGACCTGCGCATGAAGCCCTACGCGGAGGCCATGCTGCCGATCGCCCGGGACATGAAGCCGCTGAAACAGATGTCCGCCTGGGTCGAGGACTGAGCGACGCGCCGCCCGTCCCCTACGACAGCAGCTCCAGCAGCGAGCTCTGGCTCAGGGCGCTGAACACCTGGGCGCTGGCCTGGACCGTGGTCTGGGCCTGTTGCAGGCGGCTGATCGCCTGCGCCATATCGACGTCGGTGATGCCGCCGACCATGCCCTTGAGCATCGACTTGCGGGCGTCCTGGGTCTCCAGGGTCTTGTCGACGCGGTTCTGGATCAGGCCGTTCTGGGCCGTGGCGTCGGTCAGGTCGGAACGGGCGGTCTCGAAGTCGTCCAGCATGCCCTGCAGGAAGGCTTCCTGCGTCACGCTGAGCTGGCCGGTGAAGTCGCCGTTGGCGTCGACGAAGGCCTGGACCTGGCGAAAGGCGTCGAACAGGCCCGCGCCCAGGTCGTCGGCGAGGAAGCCCGACTGGATGGTCGTCGACTCGTCCAGCTGGCTGGTCGGGATCAGGTTGTCGTTCTGGAAAAAGGCCGCCACGGTGGGCTGGGTGGTCAGGTCGGCCATGCTGGCGGCCGTCACCGGCTGGGTATCGACCTGACCGCCGGCGAACAGGTAGCGGCCGCCAAACCGGGCGTTGAGCGAGTCCGAGGCCGAGGAGAACCAGCTCGACAGTTCGCTTATCAGCGCGTCGCCCCGGCCGGTGGCCAGGGCCTCGGCGACGGCCTGGCGTGCGCCGGCGGCGGCGTCGGCGGTCTGGGTCAGGGCCAGGTCCTGCGATTCCAGCTTGGCGGTCAGGGTCTTGCCCTGGGTCAGGAAGCCCTCGACCTTGGTCTGGATCGAGCGCGTGGCCAGCAGGGTCTCGGCCTGGCGCGCGAAGCCCTTGAGGTCGGAGGCGGTCTTGCCGCTGGAGACCTGAGTGTTGGCCTCCTGCTGGCGCACCTGGGCGCGCATCAGGTCGTTGAGGACCTGGGAATAGCTGTTGCCGGTGGCGACGCGGTTCATGGCCTACCTCACCATCGTCAGAAGGGTGTCGTACATGTCCTTGCTGGCCTGGATAAGCCGCGCGGACGCATTGAACGCCTGCTGGTAGGTGGTCATGCTGATCAGCTCCTGGTCCAGGTTGACCCCCTCGGCGGAGGCGCGGCGGCTGTCGGCCTCGGAGGCCACGGCCTCGGCCACGGTCTGGCGCGAGGCGGCGGCGTCGGCCTTGCGGGCGATCGAGCCGGCCAGTTCCGAGGCGTAGCGCGAGACGGACATCGTCGAGGCGGCCAGGCCGCCCGCGGCGTCGAATCCGGCAAGGCTGTCGCCGGCCTGGGCCAGCCTGACCGCGCCGCGGCCGTCGCCGAGCGCCAGCACCGGCTTGCCGGCCAGGGCCTGGCTGAGGTCGAGCGTGGCCAGGGCCAGCTTCTGCGGATTGGCGGCGATGTCGGCGCGCACCTCGAACCGCTCGGCGCGGGTCGAGCGCTGGGCCAGGCCCACGCCGAACAGTTCGGAGATCGAGGGGCCGCCCGCGCCGCGCTCGGTGTCGTCGTTGAGCACCGACAGGCTGGAGCCCTTGGCGTTGGCCGCGAAGGTCATGGCGCCGTCGGCGTCGAGGCTGAAGGCGCCGTAGAGGCCCACCCCCGTGGTGTTGGAATTCAGCGCGTCGAGCAGGTCCTGCATCGCGGCGCCGGCCGGGACGGCGACGGTCACGTCCTTGACCCGCACGCCGTCGGCGTCGGCCACGCGCAGGCTGATGGTGTCGCCCGTCGTGAAGCCGTGCGCGCTCGCGGCGCTCAGGCCGGTGTCGTAGAACGGATAGCCGGCCGAGGTGACCAGGTCATTCAGCCCGAAGAAGTGCGAAAAGCTCTTGCTGGCCTTGGTCGAGGGGTTGGTCGCGTCGTCGGTGACGGCCACGCCCGCGCCGCCGTTCGCGGTGAGGCTGAGCGCGCCGTCCGCGAAGCTGGCCGAGCCGAGGGCGCCCAGCGCGGTGTTCAGGGTCGACAGGAAGCTGGCCGTGGTGAAGGCGGTCGGACCGCCGCCATCGACGCTCATGGTCCCGGCGTCGAAATCGATGGCCACCTGCCGCTGCAGGATGCCGTCGGCGCCGACGATGCCGATCGTGGTCTCGCCGGTGAAGCCGCCGATGGCCGACGCCAGATCCAGGCCCGTGTTGCGCCCGGTCAGGCTGGTCGGCGCCGGCACGCTGGAGCTGGCGTTATGGGCCCGGTTCAGCTCATCGACCGCCTTGGTGACGAACTCCGACAGCTGGTCGCCAACGGCCGGCAGGTCGCGGTCGCGCAGGTCGAGCAGGCCGCGGATCTCGCCGGAGGTCAGGCGCGCGCGCAGCGACGTCTGGCCCCCGGCGCCGGGCAGCGTCACGGCGATCTCGCCCGAGGCCCCATCCGCGCGCACATAGGAGAGGGTGGCCGCCCCGCCGTTGCCGGCCAGGACCGTGCCGTCCGAGGCGCGGATCACCGAGCCGCCGTTGGGTCGGGCGGAGATGCTGACGTCCATCAGGCCCGACAGCTCGTCGATCAGCTGGCCCTGGATGTTCTCCGACCCGGTCGAGTCCCGCCCCTCGACCTGGGCGCGGCTGATGTCGGTGTTGATCGCGTCGATCTGGCTAAGCAGCTGGTTGGCCCGATCGACCGCCGCGCCGATGCGCGCGTCCGCCTCGGTGGCCAGGCTCTTGAGCGAGGCGGAGATGCGCGAGGCTTCGCTGAGGAAGTCGGTGACGCTGTCGATGGCCGCGCCGCGCTGGATCGACGAGGCCGCGTCGCCGGCGGCCGCGGAGAAGGCCGAATAGACCTCGTCCAGTCGGCTGAAGAAGGAGTTGGAGCCAGAGGGGTCGCCGAACAGGGCCTGGGCCCGGTCGAAGGCGTCGGCCTGCACGCCGGCCTGGGCGGAGCTGGCCCTGGCCGTCAGCGAGGCGCGCTGCAGGAAGGCGTCGGCCGCGCGGCTGATGCCGGTGATATCGACGCCCACGCCCATGCCGGCCGAAACCAGCGGGGCCTGGTTGACCACCTTGCGGACGTAGCCGGCCGTGTTGACGTTGGCGATGTTGTCCGAGACCGTCCGCAGACCGGTCTGGGCGGCCATCAGCCCCGTCGTCGCCGACGACATGATCGAGGCGAGGCTCATGCGTTATCTGCCCTGCGCCCGGCAAAGCCTGACGTGTTTTCCGGCGTTTTTTGCCGGGCGAACGCGACCGCGCTCGCGAAGGCAGAATCTAACTCGTTGAATTTCATGGCGTTTTGTTTCCAGCCGCCGGACGGTTCGGATTGGCTCAGCGCAAGAGCGGCGCCACGACCGGCCGGGCGGCAAGATCGGGCCCCCAAGGGCGATTGCGGCCCGGCAAGAATCGCCACGACCCGGCCTGTCGCGGGGGCGAGACCCTCGCCGGAAAACCCTTGTGGCGTAACGGCTGGCGGCGAACTGGCCAAACTGGCCCGGCCGTTGCTTTGAACGATCCGAATGATCCGGGCGCAGCAGGCGCCGACCGCATCTCCCTCCTTCAAGGCGTCCTCGCCCTCAATGACCGTGCCTGCGTTCAGTCTGTCGTCCGTCCTGCCCGGCGCGCCGTCCCCCTCGACCGGGACCGGCGCCGCCGCGCCAGGCGTCGCGGCGGGCCTGTTCGACAGCCTGCTGGCCGGTCTGGCGAGCGCGAACCCCGGCGGCGCGAAGGCGGGGAAGGTGGACGCGGCCCAGGATCCCCTCGACTCCGACCAGATGGCGCGGGACGCCGCGACCGCGTCGCAGGAGGCGGGCCTGGCCCTGCTGCTGGTCGCGCCCGGCGCCGCGCCCGTTCTGGCGCCTCTTGCGTCGGCCGTCCCCGACGGCGGGCCGGCCATCCAGGCCGCGCCGCGCCAGATCCAGGTTCCCGGACTCATCGTCGATCCGGCCGCCGCCCAACCGCTGGCGTCGGGCGAGGCCGCCGACGCCCCGGCGGTCGATGGCGAGGCGCCGCGGGCCGCGGTTGTCGCCACGGCCGGGACCGAGGTTCCGCCGCCTCTCCTCGCGCCGCGTCTCGGCGACCGTACAGGGGCGGCTCCCGTCGCCGCCGGCCCGTCGCCCGCCCCGGTCCAGGCGCCGCCGGCCGCCACGCCGCCCGTCGCTGTCCAGGCGGCCATCCCGCAAGCTGTCGCCCAACAGGCCGTCGCCGCGTCCGTCACCGCCGCCCCGGCGGCCGAAACCAGCGCCGCCGTCGAGGTCGTGGCCACGCCCGCGCCGGCCCGTGTCGCGGCGTCCGATGGCGAGGCCCGCCGCTCCGCTCCGGCTCGCGGTGATCGCCGTGTCGATGGCGCCGGCCGACCGACGGCCCCCGCCGACGCCTCCCCGGTGAAACAGGCGGCGCTGGCGGCTCTGGCGAACGACAACGCGCCCGACGCCGTCGATCCCGCCGCGTCCGCCGGGCCGGACAGCGCGGCCGCCACTGACGCAACCGAAGCGCCCGAGACGCGCCAGCCGGCGCTGCCGGGCGAGATCCGGGCCCAGATCGCCCAGGCCGCCATGGCCACCGAGACCGCCGCCGCCGTGCGCGGCTCGCCCGAGGCCGTGGCCAGACTGGCGGCGGACATCGTGCGCAAGCTGGAAGGGCAGAGCACCCGCTTCGACCTCGAGCTCGACCCGCACGGCATGGGCAAGGTCGATGTGGCCATCGAGATCGACAGGGACGGCAAGCTGACGGCGGCGATGTCGTTTGACTCGGCCCAGTCGGCGGCCGACCTGCGCGGCCGGTCGGGCGAGCTGCGGCTGGCGCTGGAGCAGGCCGGCTTCGACGTCTCGGAGGGCGGCCTGACCTTCGACCTGGCCAACCAGGACGGCGGCCGCGAGGCCGGCCAGCAGCAGCAGGACCGCGCCTGGACCGGTCGGGCCTTCCAGCGCGCCCAGAGCGGCGCCGAAGAGGCCGACCTCACCCTGGCCACCCCATCCAACCCCACGCGCTGGACCCGGTCCGGCGTCGATATCCGGATCTGAGGCAGACCATGACCTCCACCATCGATCCCACGGCCGCGGCCAGCAATTCGGTCGCCGACAAGCTCGACAGCTCGCGCAGCCGGCTGGCCGACAGCGAGCAGACCTTCCTGTCGCTGTTGACCACCCAGCTGAAGAACCAGGATCCGCTCTCGCCGCTCGATTCCAACCAGTTCACCGCCCAGATCGTGCAGATGACCGGGGTCGAACAGCAGCTGATGACCAACGATCTGCTCAAGTTGCTGGTCGGCATGAGCGACGGCGGCCTCGCCAGCTCGGTCAACCTGATCGGCAAGGCGGTCACGGCCCAGACCGACCAGGCGGTCATCGCCGACGGCGCGGCCAGCTGGGCCTATAACCTCGACCGCAACGCCAGCAGCGTGACGTACGAGATCGTCAACGGGCAGGGGACCACGGTCTGGAGCCGCGCCGACGCCGCCGTGACCGGCGGCGAGCACAGCCTCGACTGGGACGGCGTCACCACGGCCGGGCAGCAACTGCCGGACGGAGGGACCTACACCCTCAAGATCACCGCCACCGGCTCCGGCGGCGAGACCATCACCGCAACCCCTCATGCCAGCGGCGTCGTCACCGGCGTGGAGACCATCGACGGCCAGACCGTCGTCAGCATCGGCAAACTCAAGATCCCCGTGTCATCGGTGACCGGCGTGCAGTCCACGTCATGAGCCGGATCCGTCAGTCAGGAAAAGGATAACCTCCCATGAGCATCAGCAGCGCCATGCTCGCCGGCGTGACCGGCCTGGTGTCGAACTCGTCCGCGCTCGCGGCGATCTCCGACAACATCGCGAACGTCAACACCGTTGGCTACAAGCGCAGTCAGGCCAACTTCCAGACCCTGGTCACCACGCGCGCGGCCAACGCCTCCTATGCCGCGGGCGGCGTCACCGCCCAGACCCGGCGGTTCATCACCACCCCGGGGCTGCCAACCCAGACGACGTCCAGCACCGACCTGTCGATCGCGGGCCAGGGCTTCTTCACGGTGACCGAAAAGGCCGAGGACCTGCAGGCGACCGACGTCCGCTCGTTCACCCGCGCCGGTTCATTCCAGCTCGACAACCTCGGCTACCTGCGCAACGACGCCGGCCTGTATCTGCAGGGCTGGCTGGTCGATAGCGAGGGGGTTATCACGCCCGATCCCTCCGACATCACCCGGCTGCAGTCAATCAACGTCTCCTCCGTCGGCGGCGCCGCCGAACAGACGACGCGCGCCACCGTCAACGCCAATCTGCAGTCCAGTCAGGCCCTGTCGGCGGACGTCGGCGCCTATGACCCGGCGACCAACTCCATGGCCATGTACGATCCCGACCTGGGAACCGGCGTGCGCCCTGACTTCTCGATCCAGGTGCCGGTGTCCGACTCCAAGGGCGGCAAGCGGACGGTCCAGGTCGACTTCCTCAAAAGCGCCAACCCCAACGAGTGGTACGCCGAGGTGCGGGCCGTGCCGGCCACCGACATCGAGACGGGCGCCGGCCTGACCAACGGCCAGCTGGCCACCGGCCTGGTGGTGTTCACGCCGGACGGCCGCCTGGACAGCGCGGCCACCACCCTGTTCCCCGATCCAGACAACCCCGTGCTGACCTTTGGGGCCTCGGCCGATGCGGCTCCCGGCGCGGGCGCCTTCAAATGGGCCGCCGGCCTGGGCGTCGGCGGCCAGGAGATCCGGCTCGACCTCGGCGGCGCCGCCGGCGGCCTGACCCAGTTCGACAGCCAGTCGCTGGTTCAGTCGGTGGCCACCAACGGCACGACTTTCGGCAACCTGACCAACATCGAGATCGACGAGCGCGGCTTCGTCACCGCCATCTTCGACAATGGCATCTCGCGTCAGATCGCCCAGGTGGCCATCGCCACCTTCCCGAACGCCGACGGTCTGATGGCGATTAGTGGAAACGCCTATCGGGTCAGCCAGCAGAGCGGCACCTACAACTTCAAGACCCCTGGCACGGGCGGGTCGGGCTTTATCTCGCCTTCGACGCTTGAAGCCTCGACTGTCGATCTCTCCAGCGAGTTCACCGGCCTGATCACCACGCAACGGGCCTACTCAGCCTCGTCGAAGATCATCACGACCGCCGATCAGATGTTGGAAGAACTGCTGAACATCAAGAGATAGTCTTGAAGTTTAGCTTGTCTTAATTCGGGTGTTTCAAGATGAAACACTGTTGTTAACTTGGAGGCGATAGTGGTTACCTGCGTTTTTACTATCGCGATTCACGCGCCGTTATCGCCAGTGGCGTACGGTCCTCCTCAACAGTGATGGTGAGAGAGGCCTAGAGCCATGCTTCAACAACAGCGTGTGAACAACAGGGGCGAAAAGTACGTGATCGGTCCGACCGGTGCGCCGTTGACGCTGTCCGACCTGCCGCCCGCCAACACCGAGCGCTGGGTTATCCGGCGCAAGGCCGAGGTGGTCGCCGCGGTGCGCGGGGGCTTGCTCAGCCTCGATGAGGCCTGTGATCGCTACAGGCTCACCAACGAGGAGTTCCTGACCTGGCAGAAGTCGATCGACCGCCACGGCCTGGCCGGCCTGCGGACGACGCGCCTGCAGCAGTATCGCTGAGCCGCTCGCCCCCCTTCCCAGAGGCTCGCGACAGGCGGCCGCGTCCCCCCGGGGGCGCGGCCGTCGCCCTTTTGGGGACCCCGACACGCCCGGACCTTAAGAGCCCGTTTACCACGCACCCGGTAATTCCTGCCTAGCGGGCCGACCTCATCGGTCCCGTTCGTGCAATGCGTTGGGGGCAGGCCCGGGTGGAACAGTTCATGAGCGCCTTGCGTGGGTTCGGCTTCGGCCGGCTCGCGGCGCTGGCCGGGATCGGGGTCGGGCTTGCCGCCGCCCTCGTGGCCCTGACCCTGAACATCGGCGCGCAGCCCGAGGCGCTGCTGTATTCCAACCTCGACCTCAAGGAGGCGTCCGCCGTCGTCCAGGCCCTGGAACAGGCGGGCATCAAGTACGAGGTCAAGGGCGACGGCTCGACCATCATGGTGCCGCGCGACGAGGTCGCCTCGGCCCGCCTGATGGTCAACGGCAAGGGTCTGGTGACCTCCGGTTCGGTCGGCTACGAGATCTTCGACCAGGGTTCGGCCCTGGGCCAGACCGACTTCGTCCAGCAGCTGAACCGCCAGCGCGCCCTCGAGGGTGAGCTGGCCCGCACCATCCACAGCATCGACGGCGTCACCTCGGTGCGGGTTCACCTAAACCTGCCGCGCCGCCAGCTGTTCGAGGAGGCGGCCTCGGCCGCCTCGGCGTCGGTGATGATCGGCATCGGCGGCCGCAAGCCTTCGGACGACCAGATCCAGGCCGTGCAGAACCTGGTCGCCGCGGCCGTGCCCGGGCTCAAGGCCGAGCAGGTCGCCGTCATCGACCAGCACGGCAAGACCCTGGCGGCCGGCGGGGAAGGTTCGATGGCCGGCAAGATGGCCGACGACCGCAAGACCGAGGTCGAGCGCCGCCTGGCCGCGCGCATCAAGGAGCTGGTCGAGGGCGTCGTCGGCCCTGGCCGCGCGCGGGTCGAGGTGACGGCCGAAATCGATATGGCTCGGGTGACCGAACAGAAGGAATCCTTCGATCCCGACGGCCAGGTCGTCCGGTCCGAACAGACTGGCGAGGAGCAGGCGTCAGAGAACGAGCCCGGCGGCGCCGACACCGTTTCGGTCACGGGCAACATTCCCGGCGCGGCCTCGGGCGCGGCGGGCGGGACCAATTCCTCGCGGACCGGCCGCACCGACTCGACGACCAACTACGAGATCAGCAAGACCACCACGACCGAGGTCCGCGAACCGGGCACGGTCAAGAAGATCTCCGTCGCCGTCGCGGTCGATGGGGCCACGGCCGTCGGCAAGGACGGCAAGCCCGGCGCCTACACGGCGCGGTCGGACGCTGAGATGCAGCGGCTCGACGAGCTGGTGAAGGCGGCCGTCGGCTTCGACGCTGAACGCGGCGACACCGTGCGGGTGACCAACGTCCGCTTCGCCCGCGAAGCCATCGACGAGGCCGGCGTGACGGCCAAGAGCGGGCTGCTCGCCGGGTTCGACAAGAACGACCTGATGCGGGCCATCGAGCTGGGCGTGCTGGCCATCCTGGGCATCCTGCTGATGCTGTTCGGCGTGCGGCCGCTGCTCAAGGGCCTGACCGCCGGCCCGGGCGGGCGGCTGCCGGCCCTGGCGGGATCGGCGGGCGGCGCCGTGACCACCCGACTGGTCAGCACTCCGGACGGCGGCACCATGCAGATCGCGGTCGATCCGCAGACCGGGGAGCCGCTGGCCTTGCCCGGCCCCGACATGGACCAGCGCATCGACATCGCCCGCATCGAGGGTCAGGTGCGCGCCTCGTCGGTCAAGCGCGTGTCCGACTTCGTCGACAAACACCCCGACGAGTCGGTTTCGATCCTCCGCTCCTGGCTGCATGAAACCGCATGAGTCCCCGGCTTAAATCCAAGGCCGTCGTCGATACCGGCAGGCTCAACGGGCCCGAGAAGGCGGCCATCGTGCTGCTGGCGCTGGGCGAGGATCACACGGCGATCTGGGAGGCCCTCGACGAGGAGGAGATCAAGGAAGTCTCCCAGGCCATGGCCACGCTCGGCACCGTGTCGGCGACCGTGGTCGAGGAGCTGCTGGTCGAGTTCGTCTCCGGCATGTCGTCCAGCGGGGCGATCATGGGCAGCTTCGAGCAGACCCAGCGTCTGCTGGGCGCCTTCATGGCGCCAGAGAAGGTCGACTCCCTGATGGAGGAGATCCGCGGCCCTGCCGGCCGCACCATGTGGGACAAGCTGGGCAACGTGAACGAGGCGGTGCTCGCCAACTATCTGAAGAACGAATACCCCCAGACCGTCGCGGTGGTGCTGTCCAAGATCAAGGCCGAGCACGCCTCCCGGGTGCTGGCGGCGCTGCCCGAGGACTTCGCCCTGGAGTGCGTCCAGCGCATGCTGCGCATGGAGCCGGTGCAACGCGAGATCCTCGACAAGATCGAACAGACCCTGCGGACCGAGTTCATGTCGAACCTGGCGCGCACCTCCAAGCGCGACAGCCACGAGATGATGGCCGACATCTTCAACAATTTCGATCGCCAGACCGAGGCGCGCTTCATCGCCGCGCTGGAAGAGCGCAACCGCGAGAGCGCCGAGCGCATCCGGGCCCTGATGTTCGTCTTCGAGGACCTGTCCAAGCTCGATCCCGGCGGCGTGCAGACGCTGCTGCGGGCGGTCGAGAAGGACCAGCTCGGCCTGGCCCTCAAGGGCGCGTCCGACGCCCTGCGCGAGATGTTCTTCTCCAACATGTCCGAACGCGCCAGCAAGATCATGCGCGAGGACATGGAGAGCATGGGCCCGGTGCGCCTGCGCGACGTCGATCAGGCCCAGATGGCCATGGTCCAGGCCGCCAAGGACCTGGCCGCCAAGGGCGAGATCATGCTGGCCGGGGCCGGCGGCGACGACGAGTTGATCTACTGATGACCCAGCCGGCTCACAAACTCTTCGGCTTCGACACCGTGTTCGACGACGCCGGCGCGGTGACCTACCAGGCCCCGACGCGCAAGCGCCTGTTCACACCCGACGAGGTCGAGCAGATCCGCGCCGCCGCCTTCGCCGAGGGCGAACGGTCCGCCGTCGCCCAGGCCGAGGGGCAGGCGGCCGACGCGCTGGCCGACATCGCCCGCGCCGCGCGCTCGGCCATGACGGCCCTGGCCGCCGTGGCCCACGAGCACCGGGTCGGCACGGCCGAGCTGGCCCTGGCGGCCGCCCGCCGCATCGCCGACGCGGCCCTCTCGCGCTTCCCCGACGCGCCCGTCACGGCGGCGCTGGAGACCCTGGCCCGCGAGGTCGAGGCCCAGCCGCGCCTGACCGTGCGCGTCGCCGCCGGGCTCGAGGGCCGCGTCCAGGCCGCGCTCGACCAGACCGCCGAGGCGATCGGCTTCCAGGGGCAGATCACCGCCCGCGCCGACGCCGCCCTGCCGCTCGCCGCCTTCATCCTCGACTGGGGTGACGGTCGGGCGGCCTTCGATCCCCTGGCCGCCGCCGAACGCGTCGCCGCCGCCCTCGACGCGGCCCTCGCCGCCGAGGGTCTGCACGCCGAACCCCTGATTCCCGCCAGCGAGGCCGACCATGGCTGAAGACAACAACCTCACGCTCGACGAATTCGCCGCGGACGAGGCGCTCGCCTCGGAAATGCATGTCGATGCGGAGGTCAAATCGGCCGCCGATCTGGCGCCGGTGTTTGACGTGCCGGTCAACATCTCGGCCGTGCTTGGCCGGGCCAACCTGTCGGTCGCCCAGCTGCTGCAACTGGGCCAGGGCAGCGTGCTCGAGCTCGACCGCAAGGTCGGCGAAGCCATCGACATCTATGTGAACAACCGCCTGGTGGCGCGCGGCGAGGTCGTCGTCGTCGATGACCGCCTGGGCGTGACCATGACGGAAATCATCAAGGACGGCGACTCGGTCGCCTGAACGGCGCTCGGGACGTAAAGGAGAATACCTATGCGGCTTCTGGTCGTCGGACGACTGAACGGACAGCTCTCTCTCGCCGTGAAGATGGCGATGGCGGCGGGCGCCAAGGTGGCTCATGTCGAGACGGTGGCCGCCGCCACCCAGGCCCTGCGGGCCGGGCAGGGGGCCGACCTGCTGATGGTCGATTACGAGCTGGATATCGCTGGGCTGATCGCGGCCAACGAGGCCGAGCGCATCCGCGTGCCGGTGGTGGCCTGCGGCGTGGGCGCCGATGCTCAGCGGGCCGGCGACGCGATCCGCGCCGGGGCCAAGGAGTTCATCCCGCTGCCGGCTGAGGCCGACCTGATCGCGGCCGTTCTGGCGGCGATCGGCGACGACGCCCGGCCGATGATCGCCCGCGATCCGGTCATGGAAGTGGTGATCAAGCTGGCTGACCAGATTGCGCCGTCCGACGCCTCGATCCTGATCACTGGCGAAAGCGGCGTCGGCAAGGAGGTGATGGCCCGCTACGTCCACACCAAGTCGCGCCGGGCCAACAAGCCGTTCATCAGCGTCAACTGCGCGGCCATTCCCGAAAACCTGCTCGAGAGCGAGCTGTTCGGCCACGAGAAGGGCGCCTTCACCGGCGCGGTGGCCCGGCGCATCGGCAAGTTCGAGGAAGCCACGGGCGGCACCCTGCTGCTCGACGAAATCAGCGAGATGGACGGGCGTCTTCAGGCGAAGCTTCTCCGTGCGTTGCAGGAGCGCGAGATCGACCGGGTCGGGGGCGGCAAACCGGTCAAGGTCGATATCCGCGTCATCGCCACGTCCAACCGCGACCTGGCCCAGGCCGTGCGCGACGGGACTTTCCGCGAGGACCTGCTCTATCGTCTGAACGTCGTGAACCTGCGCCTGCCGCCGCTGCGCGAGCGGCCCGGCGACATCGTCGCCCTGTGCGATCACTTCGTGAAGAAATACGCCGCCGCCAACGGCGTGCCCGAGCGCCCGCTGTCGGCCGAGGCGCGCCGCCGGCTGGTCGGCCACCGCTGGCCGGGCAACGTGCGCGAGCTGGAAAACGCCATGCACCGCGCCGTGCTGCTATCGACCGGCGCGGAGATCGAGGAGTTCGCCGTCCGCCTGCCCGACGGCCAGCCGATGTCACCCGCGCCCGACGCGGCGGTCGCCCGTTCCGCCTCGATGGCGGCCGACGCCATCAGCCGCGGCTTCGTCGGCCAGACCGTGGCCCAGGTCGAGCAACAGCTGATCCTCGACACCCTCGGCCATTGCCTGGGCAACCGCACCCACGCGGCCAACATCCTGGGCATCTCCATCCGCACCCTGCGCAACAAGCTGAAGGAGTATTCCGAGGCGGGCGTGAGCGTGCCGGCGCCGCAGGCGGGGCTGGGGGCGCATGCGGCTTAGTTCAGCCGGCCTTGAGCAGAACCTTCACGCCTTCGGCCAGAAAGCCGGAGCGGGTAAGCCCGCGTTCGCTCGCCGCCCGGTCAATACGTCCGAGCAGAGACGCCGGGAAGGAGACGTTCACCCGGACGGGTTCGTCGGAAAAATCCACTTCGACGAACATACGGCCGGCTTCAACGATGTCCGCGTCCAAGACAATCGCTTCAGGGTCACTCGGCGTCGGCGGAAGCAACCCGTCTTCAGCCAGTCCCTCGATATGAAACGCCAGCGCCTCCCGCGCCATGGCCGCGAGCTCGCTGATCGTGTCGGCGGCGGTTACGCAACCCGGAACGTCGGGAAAGAACAGGCTGTAACCGCTCTCCCGGCCTCCTTCGACAATGCCGACATAGACCTGTCTGGTCACGGTCATGGTCTCCTAACTCAGTGTTTCGCCGCTTTGACGCTCGATGCTCCGCAGGGTGCCGGGCTTGAGATCGCGGGTCGGATGGGGAACCGTCACGAGCGCCGGTTTGTCCGGATGACGAAGGTGAACATGGCTTCCCCGTTGCCGGGCCACCCGCCAGCCCAAGCCTTCCAGCTTGCGAATGACTTCCCGGCTGGACGCCAAGGCTGTCTCCATTTTTGTGTATGCATACACAAAAATAGTCGTTTCGCCAAGATACACCATGGCTGACATCGGACTTTCAGGACTGGCAGGTCAGAAGCCCTCGGCGGGACGCGTCTGGGGCTGGCTGGTGCGTGGCGAGGTCGGCCTGGCGGTCGGCGTCATCGGCATCATCATCCTGCTGATCCTGCCGATCCCGGCCTTCTTGCTGGACATCCTGCTGTCGCTGTCGATCACCAGCGCCGTCCTCATCCTGATGACCGCCCTGCTGATCAAGAAGCCGCTGGAATTCAGCGCCTTCCCGACCGTGCTGCTGGTCACCACCCTGTTCCGGCTGGGCCTGAACCTCGCTTCGACCCGACTGATCCTGACCCATGGCCACGAAGGCGCCCACGGCGCCGGCCAGATCATCAAGGCCTTCGGCGAGCTGATGATGGGCGGCAACTACATCATCGGGGTGATCGTCTTCGCCATCCTGGTGATCGTGAATTTCGTGGTCGTGACCAAGGGCTCGGGCCGGATCGCCGAGGTCGCCGCCCGCTTCACCCTCGATTCCATGCCCGGCAAGCAGATGGCCATCGACGCCGACCTGTCGTCGGGCCTGATCGACCAGGATGTGGCCAAGGTCCGCCGCAAGGAGCTGGAGCAGGAGTCGACCTTCTTCGGGGCCATGGACGGCGCCAGCAAGTTCGTCCGCGGCGACGCCGTGGCCGGCCTGATCATCGTCGCCATCAACGTCGTCGGCGGCTTCCTGATCGGGGTGCTGCAGCACAAGATCCCCGCCGGCGAGGCGGCCACCACCTACACCCTGATGACCATCGGCGACGGCCTGGTCAGCCAGGTGCCGGCCCTGATCATCTCGATCGCCGCCGGCTTCCTGGTGTCCAAGGCCGGGGTCGAGGGTTCGGCCAACAAGGCGCTGGTGGTCCAGCTGGCGATGAACCCGATCAGCCTGGGCATGGTCTCGGCCTCGGCCGGCGTCATCGCCCTGATCCCGGCCATGCCCAAGCTGCCCTTCCTCGTGCTGGCCGTCGCCGCCGGCGTGCTGGCCTGGCGGCGGACGGTCAAGGAAAACGCCCCCGAAGTGGTCATCGAGACGGCCCCGACCGCCGAGCAGGAAGAGGAGCCGATCTCCAATTCCCTGGCCATCGACGACGTGAAGATCGAGCTGGGCTACGGCCTGCTGGCCCTGATCAACGACCTGGACGGGCGCAAGCTGACCGACCAGATCCGCGCCCTGCGCAAGACCCTTGCGGCGGACTTCGGCTTCGTCATGCCGCCCGTGCGCATCCTCGACAACATGCGCCTGGCGACCCAAGGCTACGCCATCCGCATCAAGGAGATGGAGTGCGGGACGGGCGAGGTGCGCATCGGCTCGCTGATGGCCATGGACCCGCGCGGCGGCCAGGTCGAGCTGCCCGGCGACCATGTGCGCGAACCGGCCTTCGGCCTGCCCGCCACCTGGATCGACGAGAGCCTCAAGGAGGAGGCGACCTTCCGCGGCTATACCATCGTCGATCCGGCCACGGTGCTGACCACCCACCTCACCGAGATCCTCAAGGACAACATGTCCGACCTGCTATCCTACGCCGAGGTGCAGAAGCTGCTGAAGGACCTGGGTCCCGAACAGAAGAAGCTGGCCGACGACGTGGTCCCGGCCATTGTCACCGGCACCAGCCTGCAGCGCGTGCTGCAGGCGCTGCTGCGCGAGCGGGTCTCGATCCGCGACCTGCCGACCATCCTCGAGGGCGTGGCCGAGGCCGCGCCGCACACCGCCTCGATCACCCAGCTGGTGGAGGCCGTCCGCGCGCGCCTGGGCCGCCAGCTGTGCTGGGCCAATCGCGGCGACGACGGGGCCCTGCCGATCGTCACCCTGTCGCCGGACTGGGAGGTCGCGTTCAGCGAGGCGCTCGTCAGCACCGGTGGCGAGGAGAAGCAGCTGGCCATGGCCCCCAGCAAGCTGCAGGAATTCATCCGCGGCGTCCGCGAGGCGTTCGAGCGCGCGGCGCTGGCCGGTGACAGCCCGGTCCTGCTGACCAGCCCGCAAATCCGCCCGTTCGTCCGCTCGATCATCGAACGCTTCCGCGGCCAGACCGTGGTGATGAGCCAGAACGAGGTCCATCCGCGGGCGCGGTTGAGGACCGTGGGGCAGGTCTAGCGCGCGACCAGGCCCTCCCCGTCGCATTTGGGGCAGGTTCGCCGGCCCGAGGCGTTGCAATGTCCGCACTTGGCGTGGTTGGTGGTGAGCCACAGGAGTCCAGGCATGCTGGTTGTGCCTCCGCCGTTGCACTTGGGGCACCTGAGGGTGCGTCCTCCGCCGCAGACATTGCAGATTCTCGCCATGCTTACCTCCGTGCGGCGGTTGCGCGCCGCGGACACAAGATCGGTTTTGGGTCGTGAGTCCCGGTATGGGCGACCGGCGGCGCCTCAATTGAGGCCCAAATGCGTCGGCTACTGAGTAGCACAACGCGAAGATGTGGAATTCGATCCCTTCACGCGCCTTCCGCACGGATTTTCTTCCGGAATCCCCGCGACCCTGATCGCCCTGGAGTTGCGCGAGCCCGCCCCGCCGGAGCGGGAGATGCTGAAGCGAGGGCGCGGAGGACTGGATCAGCTGTCCCTTGGGACTGCTTATCCGGTCCCAGGTCCGCGCCAGCGGGACAGGCTATCCAGTCCCGAGGGACAGGAAAGCCAGTCCCGATCGACTTCGACGCCTCGGTCGGGAAGCTGCTGAAGTGAGGGCGCCGAGGGTTAGGGAGTGGTCCGATCCGCGCCCGCCGCCTGCCACGACCTACTCCCCAAACGCCGATATCTGGGCCATGCTCTCCTCGCCAAGGGGGAGACACCACATGAACCGCAAGGCGCTTCTCAATGCGACGGTTATCGGGACCGTGTTTCAACTCGTCATGGTCATCGCCGGCCACTTCGTCCCGGCCGTGGCCGCCCAGTTCGCCATCGTCGGCATCCTGATCTCGCTGGTCGCCGGCCTGCTCTACGCCCGCGCGGCGAAGAGCGCCTGGAGCGACAGTCTGCTGGGCGGCGTGATCGCCGGCGGCGTCTGCGCCCTGCTGGGGATCGCCGTGTCCTGCCTGCTGGGGGACGTCCAGCCGATCATCCTGGTTATTGGCACGCTCAGCTCGGCCTTCGGCGGCGGCGTCGGCGGGGCGATCGGCAAACTGCTGAAGTAGGGTGCGGGGACAGACACCCGTCGGTGTCTGTCCCTGGACTGCTCATCCAGTCCCAAGGGACAGGAAGGCCAGTCCCGGCCTCACGCCTCCGCGAACCTCGCCGCGCGCTTCTCCATCGTCGACATGACCGCCTCGATCTGGTTGGGCGAGCCGATCAGCGCGCCCTGTTCCTTTGACTCGGCCAGCAGCACCGCGTGCTGGTCGGCGCCGCTGGCGGCCAGGGCGAACAGCCGCTTGTCGCCGCGGATGGCGTGCGGATTCTTGCCGGCGATCTCGTGGGCCAGGGCCAGGGCGTCGGCGCGCGGGTCGGCGCAGACGCGGGTGGCGAAGCCGTAGCCGACCGCCTCCTCGCCGCTGAACTGGCGGCCGGTATAGGTCAGTTCGCGAATGACGTCGTCGCGGGCCAGATGGCGCATCAGCACCAGGCCCGCCATGTCGGGCACCAGGCCCCACTTGATCTCCATGATCGACATCCGCGCGTCGGCCGTGACGTAGCGGATGTCGGCGCCCAGAGCGACCTGGAAGCCGCCGCCGAAGGCCACGCCGTGGATCGCGGCGATCACGGGCACGGGAACCTCGCGCCAGACCATGGCCGCCTGCTGGGCGCGGTTGGCCCCGCCCGGCGTGCGGCTGGCGGTGATCAGGCCCTCGCCGCCCTTGCGCTCGCCCGAGGCCATCTTGCCGAAATTGCCCATGTCGAGCCCGGCGCAGAAGGCCCGGCCCTCGCCCGACAGCACCACGGACCGCACCCCGGCCTCGGTCTTCAGCCGTTCGCCCGTCTCGATCAGGGCCGAGAACATGGCGTCGTCCAGGGCGTTCATCTTGTCGACGCGGACCATCCGCACGTCGGCGACGCCGCCGTCGATGGTCACGGAAATCCGGTCCTGCGTGCTCATGCGAGCGCCTCCCTGGCTGTTTCGCCCAGCGTATCGGGCCGGGCTCGCCCGCCGCAACCCGTCACCTTGGGTAAGCCGGGACGTCTCGTCGCCATTGCCCCGGGCCCCGCGCGCCGATAGAGATGCGGCCGTGAGGGTGGCGCCGATGCCGCCGGGGAAAACTTGCGCATGGCTCCGGCCAGACCAAAACGAAGACAGGGCGGGACCATGCTGTGGGACCTGCTGACGTTCGACCGGCTGATGACCGGGCCAGTGATCCATCTGATCTACTGGGCCGGGCTTGGCGTGATCCTGATCGGCATCTTCGGCGCCATCGGCGCGGCGGTCGGGGTGGCGCTGCAGGACACCAACATCATCGGCAAGCTGCTGGCCCTGCCGGTGGCCATCGCGGGGGTTCTGGTCGGCCTGGCGCTGAGCCTGCTGTGGCGCTCGTTCTGCGAGTTCTACGTGGCCATCTTCCGCATCGCCGACGACCTGCGCGCCCTGCGCCAGGCCAGCGATGCCGACCATGTACTGAAGAAGCCGGTCAACCCGCCGACGTTCAACGTCTGAGCGCGTCCGCCACCGCCGTAAAGGCCGCCTTCGGCCGGCCCGCGTCGTCGAACAGCAGGGGCGTATCCGAGGCGTTCTCGCGCTTGAGCCAACTGTCCCTGTCGCGCAGGCCCCAGACCGTGAACGCGAACTGCTGCCGCTCGGGCAGGGCGGCGAAGGCCTCGATGGCTTCGGCATAGAGCCGCGCCTGGCGCCGCTCGGCCTCGGCGCGGTTGGCGAAGGCTCCGCCCTGAACCACCGACACGTCCATTTCCGACAGATGAATCGGCAGGCCAAAGCTGGCCAGCGCCCTCAATGTCGCGGTGATCGCGCCGGGGGCCAGCTCGGACCAGCAGTGAGTCTGGCAACCGATCCCGCCCAGCGGCGCGCCGTCCTTCAGCAGCTGCTCGATCAGCCGCATGTAGGTCGCCAGCTTCGCTGGCCGGCTTTCCAGATGGTAGTCGTTGACGAACAGCACGGCGTCGGGATCGGCGGCCTTCGCGGCCTCGAACGCCACCCTGAAGTGGCCGGTCTGGCCCAGCTTGCGGGTCCACAGGCTCTCGCGCAGACCCTCGCCGTTCTCCATCACCGGCTCGTTGACCACATCCCAGCCGGCGGCCAGGCCGCGATAGCGGCTGACCATGGCGGTGATGTAGTTGCGCAGGGCGCCCTCGAACGACTGGCGCGTCTCGTCGAGCTTGACGAAGCCCTCCGGCTCGTTGGCGTACCAGACCAGCGTATGGCCGAAGAGTTTCAGCCCATGCCGCTGCGCGAAGCCGGCGATGGCGTCGGCGCGGTCGAAACGGAACGAGCCGTCCGGCTGGACGACGTATTCCATCTTCATCTCCCACTCGGCCGTGAGCTGGGAGAAGTGCCGCGAGGCCAGATCGCCATAGGCCGGCTCGGTCAGCTCGGCCGCCCGCACGGCCGTGCCGATGCGGAACGGCGCGAGCGACTTCAGCGGCGGCTCGGCGACCGGCTGACCCAGCGCCGGCTCGCGCGAGCAGGCCGCCAGCGCCAGACCCGAGGTCAGGATCAGGCGGCGAGAAAGTAGATGCTCCCCCCTTGGGGGAGCTGTCAGGCCGAAGGCCTGACTGAGGGGGTCACCCGAAACCGGAGCGGACCCCCTCCACCACGCTTCGCGTGGTCCCCCTCCCCCGGCGGGGGAGGATCTTTCGGGCCGCCTCATCCTCGAGACGCCCGGCGCAGCCCCAGTTCGTCGAGGGCGGCGGTTTCGCGGCGGCCGGCTTCCTTGCGGTCGGCGACGCGGGTCGCCTCGGCCACGTGTTCGTACTTCTTGAGCGCCTCGAACGCTTCGGCCAAGGCGTCGCGGGCGCCGGCCTCCTCGAGCGTGATGGTGTCGAGCGCGGCCTGGGCCTCGGCCTTGCGCTGTCGCAATCCCTCGCGGAAGCCGGCCATGTACCAGCCGGCCTCGGCGTTGGCGCGAGCGTTCCGCATCTCGGACTCGCCTTCGGCCTCCAGCACGACCAGCTTCAGCTCCGCGCCGGTGCGCCGATCGACGATTTCCGCCAGTCGCTTCTGCAGGGTCTCGACCTCGAAGGTCGAGATGCGGATCAGGGAGGCCATGGCCTTCATCAGGCGCTACCCAGGATGTCGCCCAGGCGGGCGAAGGCGTCGTCCAGGCTGGTCACCTCGTCCTTGTCCTGGCCGAGGAAGGCCTCGAGGTCGGGATTGAGGGCGATGGCCCGGTCGATCTGCGGGTCGGCGCCGGCGCGATAGGCGCCAATGCGGATCAGCTCCTCCATATTGGCCCAGGCCGCGAGGGTCTGGCGCGCGTTGGAGACGATCTGGCGTTCGTGGGGCAGCTGGCAGCCGGGCATGGTCCGACTTATGGACTTGAGGACGTTAATGGCCGGGAACCGTCCGCGCTCGGCGATGGCCCTTTCCATCACGATGTGGCCATCGAGAATGCCGCGCACGGCGTCGGCGATGGGCTCGTTGTGGTCGTCGCCGTCCACCAGCACGGTGAACAGGCCGGTGATCGGCCCCGCCGTGGATCCGTCCGGCCGCACGGGGCCAGGCCCGGCCCGCTCCAGCAGCTTGGGCAGTTCGGTGAACACGGTGGGGGTATAGCCCTTGGTGGTCGGTGGCTCGCCGGCGGCCAGGCCGATCTCGCGCTGGGCCATGGCGAAGCGGGTCACCGAGTCCATCAGGCACAGGACCTCCAGGTCCTGGTCGCGCATCGCCTCGGCCACGGCCATGGTCATATAGGCCGCCTGGCGGCGCTTGAGCGCCGGCTCGTCGGAGGTGGCCACGACGACCACGGCGCGCTTGAGGCCTTCCTCGCCGAGGGTCTCCTCGATGAACTCGCGCACCTCGCGGCCCCGTTCGCCGATCAGCCCGACGACGACCGCGTCACAGTCGGCCTGGCGGGCCAGCATCGACAGTAACACCGACTTGCCGACGCCCGAACCGGCGAAGATGCCCAGCCGCTGGCCGCGGCAGGTGGTGGTGAAGACGTTCATTGACCGCACGCCCAGATCCAGCCGCGCGCCGACCCGGCCGCGCGCATGGGCCGGCGGCGGCGGCGCCCGCAGGCTGTAGGGCGAGGCGCCCTGGGGCAGGGGGCCCTTGCCGTCGATGGGATTGCCGAAGGCGTCGATGATCCGGCCCAGCCAGGCCTTGTGCGGCCGCACCATGGCCCCGTCGGGCTGGATGCGGATCTCGGCCCCCGGCGCGATGCCCTCGACCGGGCCGAACGGCATGAGCAGGGCGCGGGTCTCGCGGAAGCCGACCACCTCGGCGGCCAGGGCGGGCGCATTGCGGCGCTCGATCTCGGCCCGGGCGCCCACGGCCAGATGGGTCAGGCCGCCCCGCGCCTCGATCAGCAGCCCGTTCACCGCCGCCACCCGGCAGGAGATGGACAGCGGCTCGATACGCTCGACGGCGGCGATCAGACTGCGCAACGCGATGGCCCCGGGGATCCCAGAGGCCATCATGGCAAGGTTGCTTTAACCATAAATGAAGCGGGGTGGGACAGGGACAGACACCCGCGGGTGTCTGTCCCGCTTCGTCTACCGCCACCGATCCCCGGGCGCGGCGACATAGTTCGTCCATACATGCCCCCACGGGATGACCAGCGGGAAGATCACGCCCATGCCGCAGGCCAGCAGGGTCTCGGCCGTGCCGGCGCTCATGCCGCCGGCCTGCCAGGCGGGGATGCCGACCAGCGCCAGCCACATGCCTTTCCAGATCAGTTCGAACATCAGCAGCGGGAGCATCTTCAGCGGATAGCGCAGGCCCAGCAACGCCAGCAGCGACACGGCCGCCAGCACGCACTGGACCACGCCGTACATCAGCGGCCAGGGCTTCTCGGGATGCAGGATGCCCGGCCAGATGGTCAGGCCCAGCCCGACGGACATCAGCAGATAGGCGGCCCTGAGGGCGTAGAGGCGCGGCAGCGAGACCTGGGTCATGCCGGGAGTTCCTTGCGGTGATGGGAGCGGGTGGGCGGCCGGCGGTTAGCCGACGTCCTTGAGGATTTTTTCGATGGCCGCCAGGCGGGTCTCAATCGAGGTCAGGGCGGTCGCCGCCGCGCCATGGTCGGCCACGGCCTTCTCGGCGATCTGGTGATAAGCCTCGTCGCTGGCGAGGCGCGCCTTGGCCTGCTGGATCTGGGCGATGTAGCGCATGCCGAAGACCAGCAGGATGGTCGCGAACGGCAGGCCTATCGAAAAGACGTACAGCGATGTGGACATGGTGGTCCCCTCTAGGTCTCGGGTTTGGGTGTCAGGGAGCGCGCCGCCTCGGCGATCGCGGCGGGGGTCAGGTCGAGGGCGAAGTCGGCGACCTCGAAATAGTTGAGCGCCTTGCCGTCGGCGGAGAGTTCGAGCTGGCTGGTGACCAGGCCGGCCTCCTCAAGCTTCTGCAGGTGCAGATGCAGCAGCGGCCGGCTGATGCCCAGGTCGCGCGCGAGCCGGCTGATGTAGTTGCGCCCGCCGGCCCGCAGCGCCGCGATGATCCGCAGCCGATGCGGACTGGCCAACGCCGCCAGCATGGCCAGCAGTTGGTCTCCGGTGGGTGGCGGCGTCGCTATCATATGTCAGAATTATCTGACGCATGTTAGTGAGTCAACAGGCGACGCCTATTCGGTGACAGTTTACGAATTCGCCTTCCGCCCGTGGGCGATCAGCTGTCCACGCCGCGAATTCGTAAACTGTCACCGAATAGGCGCCGAATAGGCAGGCGACCCTACTGTTCGTTCTGCGGCAGGCCGTCGGCGATGGCGTAGTAGTCGCCCTTGTCGGCGGTGAAGATGTGCTTACCGAGCATCGTGCCGGTCGGGGCCTCGAAGGCCCCCATGGCGATGGCGATCTTGCCGTGATGGACCGGGTCCCAGAACAGGGCCGAGCCGCAGGTGGCGCAGAAGCCGCGCCGCACCTTCTCCGACGACTGGAACCAGCGGACGCTGTCCTCGCCGTGAATCGTCACGTCGGCCTTGGGCACGTCGGTCGAGGCCCAGAAATGCCCCGAGGTCTTGCGGCACTGGCTGCAGTGACAGGCGTCCGGCGCCTGCAATTCGCCCGCGACCTCGAAGCGTACGGCTCCGCAGAGGCAGGATCCCTTGTGCATCGGTGGTCTCCTGAAAGCCTAGTCCTTGTCGGACAGCGCGATGGCTTCGCCGACGGTCATGGCGTCTTCATCGACCTGCACATGGCGCAAGTCACCGGGGATCAGGGCCTCGCCGCAGTGTTCGCAGCTGAGCTTGGGCGTGAAGGCGTGGCCGCAGTGGTCGTGGATGAACTGCACCGGAGCGTTGTCGCCATAGACGTGCTGATTGCCCCAGTCGAGCATGGTCAACAGCACCGGCCGCAGGGCCTGACCCTTCTCGGTCAGGACGTATTCCCGCCGGGGCGGCCGTTCGGAATAGCGCCGCGGCTCCAGCACGCCGTGGGCGACCAGGCTCTTGAGTCGGGCGGCCAGCACGTTGCGGGCCACGCCCAGGTGCTCCTGCCATTGCTCGAACCGGCGCACCCCGCGGAAGGCGTCGCGCAGGATCAGCAGCGTCCAGGGATCGCCGACGACCTCGAGGGTGGCGGCGATGCCGCAGCTCTGTTGCGAATAGTCAGCGGTACGGCCCATCGGCGGAGAGTGCGGTTTCCCTAGGGGGAAAGCAAGAGGGTTGCCTTTAGGGACGAACTCCGACCAGGTGTCTTTTGGCAATGCGCATCCTGCCTTGCCATCTCGGGGCGGCGTCGATGGACCCTGGCGCCGTCCCGGCCTTTCGCCGGAAGCGTATCGCCGTCCACGCCGGACTTGCAGGCGCCGGCCGGAACGCTCAAATCAGCACCGTCTGTCCCCGGAGCCACGTCCATGTCCGCCGATCCCGTCGTCATCGTCTCGTTCGCCCGCACGCCGATGGGCGGCTTCCAGGGCGCCCTCACCGGCGTGAAGGCCACCGAGCTGGGCGCGACGGCCGTCCGCGCGGCGGTGGAGCGGGCCGGGATCGATCCGGCGAAGGTCGAGCAGATCATCATGGGCTGCGTGCTGCCGGCGGGCCTTGGCCAGGCGCCGGCGCGCCAGGCGGGGCTTGGCGCGGGCCTGTCGCTCGGCGTCGAGGCGACCACCGTCAACAAGATGTGCGGCAGCGGCATGCAGGCGGCCATCATGGCCCACGACGCCCTGGCGGCGGGCTCGGTCGACCTGATCGTGGCCGGGGGCATGGAGAGCATGACCGGCGCGCCCTATCTGATGACCAAGCATCGCGGCGGCGCGCGTATCGGCCACGACACGATCAGCGACAGCATGTACCTGGACGGCCTCGAGGACGCCTATGAGCCCGGCCGTCTGATGGGCTCGTTCGCCGAGGACAGCGCCCGCACCTACCAGTTCACCCGCGAGGACCAGGACGCCTACGCCATCGAGAGCCTGAGCCGGGCCCGGGCCGCCACCGAAAACGGCGCTTTCGCCGCCGAGATCACGCCGGTGACGGTGAAGACCCGCAAAGGGGAGGCGGTCGTCAGCCAGGACGAGCAGCCGATGAAGGCCGACCCGTCGAAGATCCCCGGCCTCAAGCCGGCCTTCGCCAGGGACGGCACGATCACCGCCGCCAACGCCAGCTCGATCAGCGACGGGGCCGCGGCCCTGGTGATGACCCGCGAGAGCGTGGCGAAGGCGCTGGGCCTGCCGATCGTCGCCCGCGTCGTGGCCCACGCCGCCCACGCCCACGAGCCGGGCCTGTTCACCACCGCCCCCGTGCCGGCCATGCGGAAGGCGTTGAAGAAGGCCGGCTGGACCGCCGAGGACGTCGATCTGTGGGAGGTCAACGAAGCCTTCGCCATCGTCGCCATGATCGCCATGCGAGAACTCGGGATCGACCACGCCAGGCTCAACGTCAACGGCGGCGCGACGGCGCTGGGCCATCCGATCGGCGCGTCCGGCGCGCGCATCCTGACCACCCTGCTGTCGGCGCTTCAGGCGCGCGGCGGCAAGCGCGGCATGGCCAGCCTGTGCATCGGCGGCGGCGAGGCCACGGCGATGGCGGTGGAGCTGGTGTAGGACTCCCCCATGACCCACGTCATCGACAACCCCGCCACCGGCCGGTTCGAATTGGTCGAACAGGGCCTGACCGCCTACGCCGACTACCGGCTGACCCCGGACCGGATGATCATCGACTATGTGTTCTCGCCGACGGCCCTGCGCGGCGCCGGAACGGCGGGCCGGCTGATGCAGGGCGTGACCGAGGCGGCGCGGGCGCGGAACCTGAAGATCACCCCCCTTTGCGGGTATGCGGCCGCCTGGCTGAAAAGACATCCTGAAACGGCCGATCTGGTAGCCTAACGACGTTCTCCGTCCTAAGCTGCCAATCGGGGGTCTGGTGGAGGGGGAACTGGCGTGAGGCTCAGGACCGTGACCATGGCCGGCGTGCTGGTGCTGGGCCTGTCGTTCGCGGGCGCGGCCAGGGCGCAGTCCAGCCTGTCGGACTGGGGTGTCGCCGACATGCGCGCCGCCCTGACCGCGGCCAAGGCCACGGTGACCGGCGACGGCGTTCTGGACGACGGCAATCCCTATGTCTCGGCCAAGTCCGCGGGCGGCCTCAAGTTCACCGTCACGGGCCGGGTCTGCGAGGGTCCGGCGGGCGCCAAGCGCTGCAAGGGCGCCCTGCTGGAAACCCGTTTCACGCTCGGATCGGACACCGAGGTCGAGACAAAGCGCAAGCAGCTCGACTACGCGGCGGTGTCCATCGCCAACGCCGGCGACGGCGATCTGCTGGTCTCCCGCTACCTGATCTTCGACTACGGCATCCAGCGACAGAATCTCGAGATCAATCTCAGCGTCTTCACCGGCGTCGCCGAGGACATCTGGGGCAAGCTCTAGTGAACAGGAAAGACGACATGCTGAAATCCTTCGCCACCATGAGCGCCCTGGCGCTCGCGCTCACGGTCCCGGCGCCGGCCTTGGCCCAGTCGGACGGGCTGCTGACCGACTGGGCCCCGTCGGACATGAAGACGGCCATCGTCGCGGCCGGCGCCACCGTCACCAAGGAAGGCGCCCTGGACAGCGCCGCGCCCTACGTCAGCGGCGTGACCGCCAACGGCCTGAAGTTCGCCATCTATGGCACGGTCTGCTCCGGCACGCCCAAGCGGTGCAAGGGCGCCAACATGTCGGCCAGCTTCACGCTGGATTCCGACGCCGCGGTCGATGCCCGCGTGAAGGAAATCGACCGCTCGGCGGTCAGCGTTCGCAACGGCGGCGACAAGTCGCTGGACGTGTCGCGCTACATCATCTTCGACAACGGCATCACGCGCGCCAACCTGACGACGAACATCGAGGTGTTCATCGAGGTGGCCGAAGACATCTGGAACGGCGGCGGCGTCGAATAGACGTTCCGCGCCGACGGCGATCCGGCCGCGGGGGCGACTCCGCGGCCCTTTCGTTGCTAACGTCCTCCCCGGACGGCGCGGAGATGACGGATGACAGCCAGCGGATCCAGCAGCATCGACCGCGACCTGCGGCGGCGGGCCGAGGCGGTCATTCCGGGCGGGATGTACGGCCACCAGTCGGTGGGCCTGCTGCCGGACGACTATCCGCAGTTCTTCCGCAGCGGCGATGGCGCCCACATCACCGACGCCGACGGCCGGCGCTATCTCGACCTGATGTGCGCCTATGGGCCCAACCTGTTCGGCTACGCCAATCCCGACATAGACGCGGCCTATGTGCGCCAGCTGGGGCTGGGGGACGCCCTGACCGGCCCCACCGGCCTGATGGTCGAGCTGGCCGAGGCCTTCGTGGCCATGGTCACCCATGCCGACTGGGCGATGTTCTGCAAGAACGGCACGGACGCCACGACGATGGCGATGATGGCCGCCCGCCAGCACACGGGCCGCAAGACCCTGGTGCTGGCCCGGGGCGCCTATCACGGCGCCGCGCCCTGGTGCACGCCGAGGCCCGCCGGCACGACGCCTGAGGACAAGGCCAACCAGATCTTCTGCGCCTACAACGACATCGCCAGCCTGGAGGCGGCGGTCGCGAAGGCCGGCGACGACCTAGCGGCCATCTTCGCCGCGCCGTTCCGCCACGACGCCTTCGTCGACCAGGCCGCGCCGGACCTCGCCTATGCCCGCCGGGCCCGTGAGCTGGCCGACCAGACGGGCGCCCTGCTGATCGTCGATGACGTGCGCGCCGGCCTGCGCCTGGCCCGCGACTGCAGCTGGTCGGCGATCGGTGTGCAGCCGGACCTGTCGACCTGGGGCAAGTGCATCGCCAACGGCCATCCGATCTCGGCCCTGCTCGGCAATGACAAGGCGCGAAAGGCCGCCGCCGCGATCTATGTCACCGGCTCCTACTGGTACGCCGGCGCGGCCATGGCGGCGGGGCTGGAGACGTTGCGGCTGGTGCGCGAGACCGACTATCTGGAGCGGATCACGGCGTTGGGCGAGCCCCTGCGCGCGGGCCTCGCCGAGCGGGCGACCGCCGCCGGTTTCGGTTTCCGCCAGACGGGGCCGGGCGTCATGCCGTTGTTCCTGTTCGACGACGATCCGGACCTGCGCAAGGGCTTCTGCTGGTCCAGCGCGATGCTGGCGAGGGGCGTCTACGTCCACCCCTGGCACAACATGTTCCTCTGCGCGGCGATGACCGACGCCGATATCCAGTTCGCGCTCGACGCGGCCGAACAAGCGTTTCAAACTCTCAGGACGCAGGCGCGCGACCTGCCGCCGGTGGAGAAGCTCGCCTTCCTCGCCGCGCGATAAGACGGCCAAGGGAGATCGGGATGGGGTTCGAGGCTTACGCGGACTACGACGGCCTGGGGCTCGCCGCCCTGGTCAACAAGGGCGAGGTCTCGCCAGCCGAGCTGGTCGAGGCGGCCATCGCGCGGATCGAGCGGCACAACCCGACCCTCAACGCCGTGGTGCACAAGGCCTATGACGAGGCGCGCAAGGTCGCCGCCGGGCCGCTGCCGGATGGGCCGTTCAAGGGCGTGCCGTTCCTGATCAAGGACCTGGGCGCCAAGGTCGTCGGCTGGCCGCGGACCTCCGGCTCCAACTACGCCCAGGTCGCCGCCGACGAGTCCGACAGCGAACTGGTCCGACGCTACCGCGAGAGCGGCGTCGTCCTGCTGGGCAAGACCAACACGCCGGAGTTCGGCATTCCGGGCGTCACCCAGTCCGAGCGGTTGGGCCCCTGCGGCAACCCCTGGAACCCCGAGCACATCAGCGGCGGTTCCTCCGGCGGCGCGGCCAGCGCCACGGCCTCCGGCATGGTCCCGCTGGCCCACGCCAGCGACGGCCTGGGCTCGATCCGCATTCCGGCGGCCAACTGCGGCCTGGTCGGCATGAAGATCACCCGCGACCGCACCCCGATCTGCGAGGTCGTCGATGGGGCGATGGGCTTTTCGGTCCACCATGTGGTCAGCCGCACCGTGCGCGACAGCGCCGCCATGCTCGACGCCACCGACGGCCCGCAGCCGGGCGACCCCTTCACCCATCCGATGAAGGAACGGCCGTTCCTCGATGAGGTCAGCCGCAGCCCCGGCAAGCTGCGCATCGCCTGGTCCAACGAGACCCCCAGCGGCCGGCCGATGGGCGATGAAATGCTCGCGGCGACCCAGCGCACGGTCGAAACGCTCAAGGCCCTCGGCCACGAGGTGTTCGAGATGGGCCTGGGCATCGACTACCGCCTGATGTACCGCGCTCAGGGCCTGGTCTCGGCGTCCAACTTCGCCGCCTCGATCCAGCGCTGGGTCGAGGCGCTGGGCCGCGAGCCGGAGCCGGGCGAACTCGGCCCGCTCGCCCAGCGCGGCTACGACGGCGGCCGGCGAGTCAGCGGCCAGCAGGCCCTGTGGGGCTGGCAGACCCTGCGGCTGATCAACATCCAGATCCTTGAGCGCTTCCAGGCGTTTGACGTGTTCCTCACCCCGACCATGAGCCACCCCTCGCCGCGCATCGACTGGCTCGACCCGCTGACGGTGGACATCAAGGAGTTCGACAAACGCCAGGCCGCCACCTACGGCACCACGCCGCCATTCAACTTCACCGGCCAGCCGAGCCTGTCGCTGCCGCTGTGGCAGTCCGAAGCCAACCTGCCGCTCGGCATGATGTTCACCGGCCAGTTCGGCGACGAGGCGACGCTGTACCGCCTGGCGGGGCAGCTGGAGAAGGAACTGCCGTGGATCGGCAGGAAGCCGGCGGTGTGGAACTGACCTGAATCCCTCTCCCAGCGGGAGAGGGAGGGACCCGCCGTGGAACGGCGGGAGGGTGAGGGGTTACGGCGATCGCCGTGAAATCCCCACCGTCCCTAACCCCTCAACCTCCCATCCTCCTTCGCCTTTGGCTTCGGAGGACGGGCCCCTCCTTCTCCCTCCGGGAGAAGGACAAAGAACACGGAGCCCCCCATGAAAGCCGCCGTCTACTACGAAAACGGTCCCCCCGACGTCCTGAAATACGAGGATGTTCCCGACCCCGTCTGCCATCCCAAGGGCGTCATCATCCGGGTGCTGGCGGTCAGCATCGAGGGCGGCGACACGCTCAACCGCTGGCGCGGGCCGCTGGTGACCCGGCCGCATATCGTCGGCTACCAGGCGTCCGGCGAGATCGTCGAGGTCGGCGCGGAGGTCACCCACCTCAAGGTCGGCCAGAAGGTCGCCACCGTCGATGGTTTCGGCAGCCACGCGGAGCTGCGGCCCGTGCCGGCGCGCAACTGCTGGCCGATTCCGGACAGCCTCGACCCACGCCACGCCGCCGTCATCCCGGTGGCTTTCGGCACGGCCCACGACTGCCTGTTCGAGTTCGGCCGCCTCAAGGCCGGTGAGACGGTGCTGGTCCAGGCCGGCGCCTCGGGCGTTGGCCTGGCCGCCATCCAGCTGGCCAAGCGGGCCGGCGCCCGGGTGTTGGCCACCGCCTCCAGCGACGCGCGGCTGGAGAAGCTGAAGGCGTACGGCCTCGACCACGGCATCAACTATACGAAGGAGGCGGTGCCCGAGGCGGTGATGAAGATCACCGACAACAAGGGCGTCAACCTGGTGGTCGACAGCGTCGGCGGCCCGACCCTGCAGGGCTCGATCCAGTCGCTCGGCTATCGCGGCCGCGTCTCGATGGTCGGCCAGGCCGGCCGCGAGCCGATGGTCGTCGATGTCGGCAGCCTGATGGGCGGCAACCGCTCCCTCAGCGGCGTGTTCCTCGGCGCCGAGATCATGACCGACCGCGCCCACGACATGATCCAGGGCCTGATCGAGGACGCGGCGAAGGGCGAGATCAAGGTTGTCATCGACCGGGAGTTTCCGCTGTCGGAAGCGGCGGCGGCGCATGCTTATATCGAGAGCCGGCAGGCGGTGGGTAGGGTGCTGCTGATTCCGTAAAGCGACTTCGCTCTCCCGGAGGGAGAGCTGTCGCCGCGGAGCGGTGACTGAGAGGGAGGCGCGGTATCAGCCGATTGGCCACGGCGTCTCCCTCTCCGACCCGGCTCCGCCGGGCCACCTCTCCCTCCGGGCGAGGAAGGATTTCTTCGGCAGCTACGAGCCCCCATATCCCCCTCATGACCCCCCTCTCCGTTCTCGATCTCGCGCCCGTCGTTCAGGGCTCCACCGTGCAGCAGGCGCTCCACAACAGCCGCGACCTCGCCCAGCACGCGGAAAAGTGGGGCTACAAGCGGTTCTGGCTGGCCGAGCACCACAACATGCGCGGCATCGCCAGCGCGGCGACCAGCGTGCTGATCGGCCATGTGGCGGAGGGCACCTCGACCATCCGCGTCGGGGCCGGCGGGATCATGTTGCCCAACCATGCGCCCCTGCAGATCGCCGAGCAGTTCGGGACGCTGGCGGCGCTGTATGGCCCGCGCATCGATCTGGGCCTGGGCCGCGCGCCGGGGACCGACCAGATCACCGCCCGGGCCCTGCGCCGGACCATGGTCGGCGACATCGACCGGTTCCCGGCCGATGTGGTCGAGCTGATGCGCTACTTCCAGCCGGCCCAGCCCGGCCAGGCCGTGGTGGCCACGCCGGGCGAGGGGCTGGACGTCCCCGTCTGGATCCTCGGCTCCAGCCAGTTCGGCGCCCATCTGGCCGCCGCGCTCGGCCTGCCCTACGCCTTCGCCAGCCACTTCGCGCCGGCCGAGATGGAGACGGCCGTGGCCGCCTATCGCGACCGGTTCGAGCCGTCGGCCCAGCTCGACAAGCCCCATGTGATGCTGGCGCTGAACGTCTTCGCCGCCGACACGGACGAGGAAGCCAGGCTGCTGTTCACCTCGCTGCAGCAGGCCTTCGTCAACCTCGCCACCGGCATGCCCGGCCGCCTGCCGCCGCCGATGGAGGGCTATGAGGCGCGGCTTCCGGCCGACGCTAAGGCCCGGCTCGCGTCGGCCCTGCGCTGTTCGGTGGTTGGCTCGCGGGAGACGGTGCGGAAGGGCCTTGCCGAGTTCATCGGCCGCACCGGCGCCGACGAGCTGATCATCACCGGCCAGATCCACGACCACGCCGCCCGCCTGCGCAGCTTCGAGATCACGGCGGAGGCGAACCGCGAGCTCGCCAGCGCGGCGTAGCGGCCGGCAGGAGGGGACATGTACCGAAGGTACGTGTCCCCTTTGTCACGCCACCCGCGTGATCCGGTGGAAGCGCCAGACCATCGCCGCCGCCGCCACGGCCAGGCCGAACGCCAGGCCGATCCAGATGCCCAGGCCCTGCATCTTCAGGCCCACCCCGAGCAGGATGCAGACCGGCGCCCCGGCCAGCCAATAGCTGACCCCGGCCAGCACCATCGGCATACGGGCGTCCTTCAGCCCGCGCAGGGCATGAGCCCCCACCACCTGCAACGCGTCGAACACCTGGAAGGCGGCCGCCACAAGCAGGAACTGGGTCGCCAGCACGATGACCGCCTCATCGCCATTGCGGCCGCTGCCCAGGTAGAGGCCGGCGATCTGGGCCCCGAACAGCACCATGGCCACGGCGACCAGGCTGATGAAGCCGACCGCCAGCACCATGGCCGTGACGCCCGCGCGGCGCGCGCCGGCCAGGTCGCCACGGCCAACCGCGACGCCGACCCGCACGGTCGAGGCCATGCCGATGCCCAGCGGCACCATGAAGGTGATCGAGGCGAAGTTCAGCGCGATCTGGTGCGCCGCCACCGCCGTCGCGCCGAACGTGCCCATGACCAGGGTCATGGTGTTGAACAGCATGGCCTCGAAGATGTTCATCACCCCGATCGGCAGACCCAGCCTGACCAGTTCCCGGATCTTTACCGGCACGGGTCGGTGGGCGCGGCGGAACACGCGGTAGGCCCGCAGGCCCGGCGTCAGCCAGATCACCACCAGCATGGCGACGAAGGCGAAGATCGCCGATCCGGCCGTGGCCAGGCCCGATCCCACCAGGCCGAGCCTGGGCAGGCCGAAGTGGCCGAAGATCAGGCCATAGCCGGCCACCCCGTTGAACACGATCGCGGCCAGCATGACCCACAGCGAGGCGCCCGGTTTGCCCAGCGCCGCCGCGAAGCTGCGCAGGGCCTGGTAGCCGAGGGTGAACGGCAGGCCGAACGCCAGCATCGAGACGAACAGGCCCGCGTCCCGCGCCAGGCCGGGCTCCTGGCCCAGGTGACCGAGGAGCCAGCGCGCGTTGAGCATGATGATCATCAGCGGCAGCGACGCGAGCATGGTCACCCACAGGCCCATGCGCACGGTGGCGCGCACGCGGGCCCGGTCGCGCGGCCGGGCGCCGAGGATCTGGGCGATCACCGGCGACACGGCGAAGCCCGGCCCGCTGCCCAGCAGCCAGGCGAAGTAGTAGACGGTGTTGCCGATGGCGGCGGCGGCCAGGGCCTCGCGGCTGAGCCGGCCGAGCAGGATGACGTCGGTGGTCATCACCGCCATCTGGGCCAGCTGGGCCGCCGCCATCGGCGCGGCGAGCGCGATCAGCGCCCGGGCCTCGATGAGCCAGGGCGTTCGTCGCAGGGCGGGCTGGGAAAAGGTCATGTCGGTCACGGTCGAAGGCTTTCAGAGATAAGCCCGAACCCGAACGATGCTGGATGACGGATACAAGAAATCCCTCCAGAGCGGTCGGGCTCGGGAGGGACGGGGCGCTGGATCGAAGTGTGATCTAGGCGGCGTGTTCCTCGCGAGCAGACACGGTGCAACCCGTGCCGGCAGGCACGGAGAAGGCCGGTCGAAGGGTCATGCACTGGGACGTCTGCATGGATCCTGCTCGCGATTCGACGGGCCCCATGCCCGTCCGGTGGCGTCTGGTTACCCGCGTAACGGGCGTCCGTCAAATCCGGCGGCGAGTCTCCGTCGCGTCAGTTACGGCCCGGAATGACCACCGGCAGGTGCTCGTAGCCCTTGACGAACGACGAGGCGACGCGCGTCGGCTCGCCGGTCACCTGGATGTCGGGGAAGCGCTCGAGGATCTCTTCCCAGATGATCCGCAGCTGCAGCTCGGCCAGGCGGTTGCCGACGCAGCGGTGGATGCCGAAGCCGAACGACAGGTGCTGGCGCGGCCGCTCGCGGTCGATGATGTAGCGGTCGGCGTCGGCGATGACCTCGTCGTCGCGGTTGCCCGAGACGTACCACATCAGGACCTTGTCGCCCTTGCGGATGGTCTGGCCGTTCAGCTCGTAGTCGGCCATCGCCCGCCGACGCATGTGGGCCAGCGGCGTCTGCCAGCGGATGGTCTCGCTGACCATCGACGGGATCAGCGACGGGTCGGCCTTCAGCATGGCGAACTGGTCGGGGTTCTGGTTCAGCGCCAGGATGGAGCCGGTGATGGTGTTGCGGGTGGTGTCGTTGCCGCCAACGATCAGCAGGATCAGGTTCCCCAGATACTCCATGCGGTCCATGTTCCGCGTGGACTCGCCGTGGGCCAGCATCGAGATCAGGTCGTTCTTCGGCTCGGCGTTGACGCGCTCGTTCCACAGCCGGGTGAAGTATTCGACGCATTCGAACAGCGCCGCGCGGCGGTGGTCCTCGCCCTTGTAGAACGGGCTGAACTTGCTGGCGGTGGCGGTGTCGGACCAGTAGGTCAGCTTGCGCCGGTCCTCCCAGGGGAAGTCGAACAGCGTCGCCAGGGTCATGGTCGTCAGCTCGATCGACACCTTGTCGACCCAGTCGATCTCCTCGCCGATCGGCAGGTCGTCGAGGATCTTCGCCGCCCGCTCGCGGATGATCGGCTCAAGGTACTGCAGATTGTGCGGCGACACGACCGGGCTGACCGTCTTGCGCTGCACGTCGTGCTTGGGCGGGTCCATGGCGATGAACATCGGCAGCCGGAAGTCGTCCTTCGGCTCGGCGATGGTGATGCCGCCCTCCGAGGAGAACACCTGGTGGTTGGTATCGACCTCCATGATGTCGTTGTACTTGGTCACCGACCAGTAGGGGCCGAACTCGTGCTCGGTCTGGTAGTGGACCGGCGCCTCCTTCCGCAGGCGCTCGAAGTAGGGCCACATGGTGTCGGTCTGGAACAGCAGCGGGTCGGCGACATTGATCTCCGACAGGGGCATGCTCCGAGCGTGCTCGCGGGCGTCCCGCTTCAGATCCACGGATCCGTCGCTCATCTTTGCCTCCCAAGGTCCATCTGACGTGGCCGTAGCGAACATAATGACTCCTGCGTCACCTTCGCGCCAGCATCAGAATGGGGGGCGCTATGCTCCCGCGCGCGCCACGTAAGCGTCGCGCAGTTCGCGCTTGAGCACCTTGCCGATGTGGCTGCGGGGCAGGCTGTCGATCAGCACCAGGTCAGACACCCGCTGGGTCTTGCCGACCTTGCCGTTGGTGAAGGCCTTGATCTCCTCGGCGGTGGCGGCCGCGCCGTCCTTCAGCGCCACGAAGGCCACCGGCGTCTCGCCCCAGGCGTCCGACGGCGCGGCGATCACGGCGGCCTCGGCCACGGCCGGGTGCTGCGCGATGACCGCCTCCAGATCGCTCGGATAGACGTTGAACCCGCCCGAGATGATCATGTCCTTGCGGCGGTCCATCAGGGTCAGGAAGCCGTCCTCGTCAAGCCGGCCGACATCGCCGGTGCGGATGTAGACCTCGCCCGTCTTCGGGTCGGTCCACTGCGCCTCGGCCGTCTTGCCCGGCTGGTTGTGATAGCCGCTCATGGTCGCCGCCGACCGGCCGACGATCTCGCCGACCTCGTTCGGGCCGACCTCGGCGCCGTCCTCGTCGATCATCTTGATGATCGCGCCCGGCGTGACCTGGCCGACGGTGTGCAGCTTGTCCGGATAGAGGTGGCCCTGCAGCATGAAGCCACCGCCGCCCTCGGTCATGCCGTAGTATTCGATCAACCCGCCCGGCCAGCGCTCCAGCGCCTGTTTCTTGAGCTCGGCCGAGAAGGGCGCGCTGGTGGCGAACTTCATCTGGAAGCTGGAGAGGTCGTAGCTGTCGAAGTCGGGGTGTTCCAGCAGCCGGCGGTACTGCACCGGCACCAGCATGGCGTGGGTCACGCGGTGCTTCTGGGCCGCCGTCAGCCACTTCACCACGTCGAATTTGGCCAGCATGACCACGGTCCCGCCGCCCGCCAGCGCCGGGAAGAAATGCACGAGGGTCGTGTTGGAATAGAGCGGCGTGGAGATGAAGCCGACCGCGTCGGGGCCGAAGCCGACGCCATCTTCGCGCGGCGCCAGATGGCGCCAGCGCATGGCGTGGCTCTGGACGATGCCCTTGGGCGTGCCGGTCGTGCCCGACGAATAGATGATGTTGAACGGGTCCTTGCGGCCGATCTCGACCGGCGCGGGCTTCACCCCCGCCGGCGGCAGCCAGTCGGCGAAGGCCTGGCCGACGTCGGAGCCGTCCAGCGCGACCAGCCGGGCCGAGACATTCTTCAGCGCCTCGCCCATCTCGGCCGCGACGCCCTTGTCGAGGAAGAACAGGCTGGCGCCGGAGTCATTGACCATCGCCACGATCTGCTCGGGCGTGGAGGATGGCGCGATCGGCGCCACCGCCGCCCCGGCGCGCAGGCCGCCGAGGAACAGGGCGGCGTACTCGATGGAGGTCGTGGCGCAGACCGACAGGGCCTGGGTCTGCCTGACCCCGTCCCGCTGCAGCCCGGCCGCGATGCGGTCCATCAGCGCGTCCAGGTCGCCCCAGCTCATCGACCGGTCGTCCTGGATCAGCGCCGGTTTGGCCGGCGTCGCCGCCGCGTTGAGGCGGATGAGGTCGGGGACCGTGCCGAAGTCCTCGGCGATCATCTGGGGGAGGGTGGGCATCGCTGGCGCTCTAGGGGCTAGGGACTAGGGACTAGAAATAGAAAATGGGGCTGGGGCGGAGATGCTGCGCACCTCTAACCCCTAGCCCCTATCCCCTAGTCCCTACTTCAGGTCCTTGAACCCTTTGCCCTCGGCGACCAGCTTTTCGAGCAGGGCCGACGGCTTGAAGAAGTCGCCCATCTCGTTCTGGTACTGCTTCATGCGCTCGAGCACCTTGGGCAGGCCGACGAGGTCGGCGTAGTGCATCGGGCCGCCGCGATAGACGGGCCAGCCGTAGCCGTTGATCCAGACGATATCGATGTCCGAGGCGCGGATCGCCTTGCCCTCTTCGAGGATCTTCGCGCCCTCGTTGATCATCGGGAAGATGGTTCGCTCGAGGATTTCCTCGTCGCTGATGTCGCGCTGGTTCAGGCCCTGCTTGGCGGCGAAGTCCTTGATGATGCCTTCGGTGACGGGCGAGGGAATGGCGTTGCGATTCTCGTCGTAGTCATAGTAGCCGGCGCTGGTCTTCTGGCCGCGGCGGTCCATCTCGCACAGCACGTCGCGGATCGTCTCGCCCTTCGAGGCGTCCTTGTTCCAGCCGATATCGAGGCCTGCCAGGTCGCTCATGGCGAACGGGCCCATCGGGAAGCCGAAGTCGTACAGCACCCGATCGACGTCCCACGGCATGGCCCCTTCCATGACCAGGCGCTGGGCCTGGTTCTGACGCTGGAACAGCATGCGGTTGCCGACGAAGCCGGGGCAGACGCCCACGAGCACGGCGACCTTGCCGATCTTCTTGGCCAGCTGCATCGCCGTGGCGATGACGCTCTTGGAGGTCTTGTCGGCGCGAACCACTTCCAGCAGGCGCATGACGTTGGCCGGCGAGAAGAAGTGCAGGCCGATGACCGCCTCGGGACGCTTCACCGCCGTGGCGATCTCGTCGATGTTCAGGGCCGAGGTGTTGGTGGCCAGGATGGCGCCCTGTTTGACGATGGCGTCCAGCTTGCCGAACACCTCCTTCTTGACCGCCATGTTCTCGAAGATGGCCTCGATCACCAGATCGCTGTCGGCCAGGTCCTCGATGGCCAGGGTGCCGGTCAGCAGGCCCATGCGCTGCTCGACCTGTTCCATGGTCAGGCGGCCGCGCTTGGCGGTGTTCTCGTAGTTCTTGCGGATCACGCCCAGGCCGCGGTCGAGGGCTTCCTGTTTGGTCTCTACGATCGTCACCGGGATGCCGACGTTGAGGAAGTTCATGGCGATGCCGCCGCCCATGGTGCCGGCGCCGATGATGCCGACCTTGGCCACCGGGATGATCGGGGTGTCGTCGGGCACGTCGGGGATCTTGTTGGCCTGGCGTTCGGCGAAGAAGACATAGCGCTGGGCGGCCGACTGGCTGCCGGTCATCAGCTCCATGAACAGCTGGCGTTCGACCTTGATCCCCTCGTCGAACGGCAGCAGCGAGGCTTCGACGCATTTGATGTTGGCCTCGGGGGCCTTGAAGCCGCGGAACTTGCGGGCGTTGGCCTTGCGGAAGGCGGCGAAGACCTGGGGATCGGCCGTCACGGCGCGGTCGCGCACCTTCTTCAGCGGCAGGTTCTCGGTCAGCACCTTGCGGGCGAAGGCCACGGCGCCCTCGAGCAGCTTGCCTTCCTCGGCCAGGCTATCGACCAGGCCCATCTCCAGGCACTGCTTGGCTGGCACATGTGTGCCGCTGGTCATCATCTCCAGCGCCTTCTCGGCGCCGACGATGCGCGGCAGGCGCTGGGTGCCGCCGGCGCCGGGCAGCAGGCCCAGGTTGACCTCCGGCAGGCCGCATCTGGCCGAGGGAACGGCCACGCGGTAGTGGGCCACCAGCGCCACTTCCAGGCCGCCGCCCAGCGCCGTGCCGTGGATCGCGGCGACGACGGGCTTGGGGCTGTTCTCCATCATGTCCTGCACGTCGAACAGGCTGGCGCCCTTCTGGGCCCCGCCGAACTCGCTGATGTCGGCGCCGGCGATAAAGGTGCGGCCCTCGCAGATCAGCACGATGGCCTTGGCCTCCGGATCGGCGATGGCCGCCTTGAAGCCCTCGTACAGACCGTCGCGGACGTTGAACGACAGCGCGTTCACGGGCGGCGAGTTGAGCGTGATGATGGCGACCTCGCCGTCGCGGGTCATTTCGGTGACGGAATTTATTGCGGCCATGACGCCTCACCCCTATCGTTCAATTTGAAACGCTTGTTTGAGCGCAAACTGCCGAGCCGGGCCGTCAGAGTCCAGCGGGGAGTTGCGTGGTTCGAGACGCTCGCTTGAGGCTCGCTCCTCACCATGACGAACTTTGGGGGGCAGCCCTCCATCTTCGTCATCCTGAGGAGCGGCGCAGCCGCGTCTCGAAGGACGCAGGGAAGCTTTGCAGGCCGCCATAAGGGAGAAGACCAATGGATCTCGATTTCCTGCCCGAGCACGCCGAATTCCGCAAGGAAGTCCGCGACTGGATCGAAGCCAACTACCCGGCCGAGACGCGCCGCAAGCAGGAGGCCGGCGAGCATCTGGGCAAGGAAGACATCCTCGCCTGGCACCGCACCCTGCACAACAAGGGCTGGCTGACGCCGTCCTGGCCGGTGGAATATGGCGGCACGGGCTGGGACAGCGTCCGCAAATACATCTTCAGCGAAGAGCTCGCCCGGGCCCAGACCAGCCAGACCAGCTTTGGCCTGGGGATGATCGGGCCGGTGCTCTACACCTTCGCCACGCCCGAGCAGAAGGCCAAGTTCCTGCCCGGGACCATGAACGGCGACATCTGGTGGTGCCAGGGCTACAGCGAGCCGGGCGCCGGCTCCGACCTCGCCGGCCTATCGACCCGCGCCGTGCGCGACGGCGACCACTATATCGTCAACGGCCAGAAGACCTGGACCACGCAAGGGCACTTCGCTGACTGGGGCTTCTTCCTGGTCCGCACCGATCCCGACGCCAAGAAGCAGGAGGGCATCAGCTTCCTGCTCATCGACATGACCTCGCCGGGCATCACCGTGCGCCCGATCATCACCATCGAGGGCGGCCACGAGGTCAACGACGTGTTCCTCGACAACGTCCGCGTGCCCGTCGCCAACCTTATCGGCGAGGAGAACAAGGGCTGGACGGTGGCCAAGTATCTGCTCGGCCACGAGCGCACCGGCATCGCCGGCGTCGCCCGCTCCAAGCGCGGCATCGAGCGGCTGCGTGAGCTGGCCACGGCCGAACTGGCCGACGACGCCCAGCCGCTGATCAACGACAGCGACTTCCGCCGCAAGGTGGCCGAGCTGGAGGTGGACCTGGCGGCGCTGGAATACACCGAGCTGCGCAGCCTGGCCTCGGAGAGCAAGGGCAAGGGCCCCGGCCCGGAAGCCTCGCTGCTGAAGGTCAAGGGCACCGAGGTCGGCCAGCGGCTGACCGAACTGACGCTGGAGGCCGCCGCCCACTATGGCGCGCCCTATGCCCGCGGCATGCAGGGCGGCAACGATCTGCCCGTCGGCCCCGACTACGCCGGCAAGGCCGCCCCGACCTATTTCAACATGCGCAAGACCTCGATCTTCGGCGGCTCCAACGAGATCCAGCGCAACATCATCGCCAAGGCGGTGCTGGGGCTCTGACCTGATCAATCCTCCCCGCATCGCGGGGAGGGGGACCGCGCGGAGCGCGGTGGAGGGGCAGAGCCGGCGCCGCCAGAGAGGCCTGAATACGCCTGTCGGCCGAGGGCGGCGTTCCGAGTGGGACCGCCGACGTCGGCGCCGCCCCTCAGTCAGGCTCCGCCTGACAGCTCCCCACGCGTGGGGAGCATCGGCCTGGCGCGGAACACCCGCCGAACAAAACTCAACCCCTAGCGGTCGGGCGATGTTCCAACGCTATCCCTTCGGGTTGGTGATTCGTTCCAATCAGGGTTTCACCAGCCCCACCATCGACGCCGTCGCCGAGGCGATCATGCCGTCGACAGCGGCGCCGTAGCCGGTGGAGTCATCCAGGCTGGCGGTGAAGTTGAACTGGAAGTCGGCGCCCGGCGCGAAGATTCCGCCCAGCCGGCTGGTGCCGGTGACGCTGAAGAAATCGCCGTCGCTGACCATCGGCGAGGCCAGGCGCACGACGACGTCGCCGTCCTTGGCCGGGGCGGGCTTGGTGAAGGCGACCTTCTGCCATTTGGGATTGCCGGTCGGGGTGCGGAAGGCGATGCGCGTCTGCTCGGGGACCAGGCTGAGCTGGGCGGAGGCCGAACCCTCGCCGGTCGTGACGATCCGCGCACCGAGCGCGCGTTTGCGATCGGCGAAGGCCTCGCCGATGTTCACGACGTAGAAGGCCTTGACCACATTGGCGTTGAGCGCCTTGGCCAGTTTCACCTCCAGCCCGGGCAGCTTCCAGATTCCGGCGATGGAGGTGACGCTGGGGCCGCCCGGCGTGATGCTCTTGCCGCCCATGCCGCTGACCCAGCCGATGTAGCTCTTCGGCTGTTCGAACAGGCCCCCCTCCAGGCCGTAAGGCAGATAGGGAGACAGGCCTGACGGGCTGACCAGCGTCATGTCGCCGAGGCTGTTGCCGAACCGCGTGTAGTTCGGCAGGCCCGCCAGCCTGACCATCTCGCCATAGACGGCGCTGGCCTTGACCTCGGCTTCGGGCACGACCTCGTAGCCAGCGGCGGTCAGCTGGGCCTTGAGCTGCTGGTAGGCCGCATTGGCGATCCGCGCCTGCAGCGCCGGGTCCATGTCCGGCAGGGCCAGGACCGCGCGCGCCGAGCTCTTGTCGGCGAACATGCCGCTGCCGCCGAGCCGCTCGCCCGCGACCGACGCCTGGAAGGACACGACCACGGCGGAGATCGCGACGCGACGCGTCCCGCTCAGCCCGGCGGCCGCGCTGTCGGTGAAGGCGGCGGTCGGCGCGGCGGCCTGCGCGCTCGCCAGAGCGGGGGACAAAAGCCCAAGGGCGAGGGCCGCGACGGCCAGCGTCGAGCGGATGGAAGGATGCGGCACGGGCCAGCCTCAATTTTTGATGACTACGTCGATTATCGACCTGGCGCCGGGTTACCGCCTGGTCGCTATCGGCGGCGCCCCTCAAAAAGGGGGCCGCCTTTTCCGGCGACCGACTGGTTCGGCCCTCTTCCCAGGCCAGGGGAACCGCGTCGTCTCCCACCAGATCGGTGAATTCGAGTTCGGAGTTCGGTGACAGTTTACGAATTGTCGGGGGAGGGGGTCGGGTGCGCCGCAATTCGGAAACTGTCACCGAACTCGAAGGCGGCACATGCCCCCGTTCCCTCCACGCAACCGGTTTACCCGACCCGCGTTCAGTGAAGCGTATCGGGGGTGGCGCTCGCGAGAGCGTCGGCCGGTCTGGTCTCCGCTCCGCCCAGGCAGGAAACGGAAAGACGACCATGAAGACCAAGACCATAGCCCTCACCCTGGCCAGCGTGCTGGCCCTCAGCGCGGGGGCCGCCCTCGCCCAGAACGTGCCGACCTGGGAGGAATACGAGGCCCAGCAGCGCGCGTACCAGCAGCAGCAGGGCGCCTATGAACAGCAGCGGGACGACTATCAGGACCGCCAGGCGGCCTACGCCGACCAGCGCCAGGCCTACGAGGCCAAACGCCAGCAGTACCTGCGCGACCGCGCCGCCTATGACCGCCGCTACGGCGCCGGCGCGTACGAGCGGCAGTACGGCGCCTGGCGCTGGGAGCCGGGCTACGCCTATCGCGCGCCCGACGGCCGCTATCCGAACGATGCCGGCTATTACGGCCGCGACGTCGCGGCGCGGGTCAACATCGACCGCTACCGCAACAGCCCCTGTGAACAGCGCCGCGGCGGCAACACCGCCGCCGGTCTGATCATCGGCGCCCTGGCCGGGGCGGCGATCGGCTCGAACGTGGCGGCGAGCGACGTGCAGACCGAGGGCGCCGTGCTGGGCGCCCTGGTCGGCGGCGGCATCGGCGCCAGCATCGGCCGCGATACGGCTCGCTGCGACAACCGCGGCTACTGGTACAGCCGGAACGAGACCATTCCGTATCGCGAGGCCCGCCTCTACCGCGACCGTCGCGTCTACAGCGGTCAGTACGACTACAACCGCTATGCCCGTCGCGGCTGCCGCCTGGCGGTCGCGCCGGCCGAATACGCGGGCCAGGTGGACTACCGCTACGTCCGCGTCTGCCCCGACAGCCGCGGCCGCTACCGCATCACGAGGTAGGTTGAAGGGGACATGTACCGTTTTCGGTACGTGTCCCCGACGGCTGCTATCGGGGCTGATCGGGGACATCGCGTAATTGAGGTAGGCCCATCCCACCTTGGGTTACGAAGTCGGAGCGAGGTGATCGCGCTGCTTCACGAAGGAGGATGGGCCATGGTTGAAGTCTATGCCGGGTTGGATAT
>Ga0172380_10001058_pt1 | contig 49023 bp, 84 predicted proteins | sample Leawe162metaG_FD_119747 | JGI IMG/M metagenome (GOLD analysis project Ga0172380, IMG submission 119747) | Leachate microbial communities from a municipal landfill in Southern Ontario, Canada - Leachate well 162 metaG | ecosystem: Engineered > Solid waste > Landfill > Unclassified | place... | reverse complement strand
CCCCTAGAATTGGGTGTGTCGTCCGGTGTGCCCTCACCTGAACGCCTCCGGGCGTGCCCTGCGAATCCTCCGCGAGCACCTCACCATGCCCCAGACGTTCTCGGGGCAGCGCCCGTACAAGCTAGCGGCAGCGTCGTCACAGATCTTCGCGCACTCACGGTAGGCTTCGTCTGCGATGAGCCGCGCGAACACGTGGGGCTCGGTGAGGTGCACCTCGAACGCCGCCACGCTGGCTTTGGACCACAACTCGGTGATGCGTTCTGGGGTCATACTATAGCCTCCAAGATTTCCGGCTTGAAGCACCGCGCGATGTATGACGCCAGCGGAAACGGTATCTTCGCAATCTGCGCGGAGGCGGCTTTGCGGGATGCGCTCTTGGAAGCCGCGCGCCGCTGTAGGCTGCAATTCTCGCCGGACCCGAACCAGTCCTTCCCGTTTTTCGTTCCTTCCTTGTCGATGTATCCTTGCGCGATCCCGCCTCCCGGAAAGGTTCCGTTCGCCAACCCGGACAACTTCACTCCGTCGCTTTCGCGCTGGCTTGTGAGGTGCCTGGTGTGGTTGTGCCCGTCGCGCTTGTTGGCGTGGCAGATGGTTTTGAAGTGCCTAGCTGCTGGCATTAGGGCGGGTATGTCGCCCCAGAGGTAGAAACTCCCGTAGTGCCAAGCGGCCCGGCCTACCCAGGGCTGCGCGCCTCTGACGTTCTCCACGATCAGTGGGATGTGGTGCCCCGCCGCTTCGCTCGCCTCCCGCTGGATTCGGAAGCACGCATCGAAGAGGGCCGTCAAACCCCAGAGTTTAACTTGGTCGGATCGGATCTCAGACGCCATCTTCTTAGCTCGCACCCAAGGCATGGCCATGTAGCTGTACGCTTGGCAGGGCGGCGATGCCACAATCACCGCGGCATCTCTGAACTGCGAGCCGTGGAGCGTGAGCACGTCCTGGAGGACCAACTGAGCCGGGTACTTCTGGTCGCCGTAGACGTGGCGCTCGATGTCGAAACCGATTGCTCTGTATCCTTCGGAGAGAAACCCTTCAGTCCAACCGCCCAAGCCTGCATAAAGTTCGACCACCAACGGCTTCACTTCTCCCCACCCCCGGCCGCGCGAATGCGGATGACGGCGCCGGGCAGTTCCCCAGGCACAACGTAGCGCTTGGAGACAGTCTGCACAGCCACCTGTGTATCGTCGCTCCAGGCGATCCCGGTAAGTGCATCCTCGGTGCTGCGCGTGCATTTCGTCGCATCGGGTTTTACCGTGTGGAAAATCGGGGCCGAAGCCTTCAGTACGTTCTCGTTCTTCCCGGTTCCGAAGTGACCCTTGGGCCGCGGGAAGTAGAAGTCGATGGTCAGTTCCAGCGGGCCGGCGAGAGGTTTCATCCCGCTCTCTACCGCCGCCCACTTGACGGAGGTCTTCCAGTCCTTCGCTTTCGGGTTGTCGTCGGTGACGCTGGCACGGTTGGTTCCAGGGATCACGAAGGCCCTCTTGGAGCCACCTGGTTGGGGAATTCCGTAAACCGTGATCGTCACGCCTCACCACCCTGGTCCGTAACCGGGTACACATTCGCGCCGCCAGACACCTCCACGCCGCCCAGTTTCCCCTTGCGAAAAGCCTCAAGGTTTTGCAGCACCGCGGCGGCTTGATTCAGCGCGTCTTGCTCGTCGCGGGCCTGGATCGTCAGTTCACAGCGGACGCGAAAAACCTTCTCCCTGGTGGGCTTACTCGGCTTGGGCACGCTTCCTCCATCGCTTGAAATGTTTCTGGTAGTCATCTCCCATGTTTACCCAGACTCCCTCGCAGTTCGCTGCGTTCAGTTCGTGGGCGTTTCCAGTCTCAGCCCAGTACTGGCGGAACGAGTACAGGGATACATTGCAGTAAACTTCATTGAGTAATTCGACCGCACGCTTCTGATTCTTGGCACACACGAGTGTGCGAGCCTGTGTCCCACGTAGGAACGACATCCATCCCCATACCTTCATTTCCGTTTCCTCGCTTTCGGCTCGATGGTCAAGGTGGCGCGACGGATGCGGTCTCCAAAAATACGTCGAAAGCGCGGAAGATTGAGGTTCCTCCTAAAAAAGTAGTCTCCTCTTCCGAACCTTCCGTCCAGGTCCAGGATCATCCACCCCCGCACAACGATGGGCTTGTCAGCGGGCTCTCGGATATGGTTCCACCGTTCAGCCATTTCGTCAGGTTGCGGCATAGATCACCTCCGCGTCTTTAGCCCACTTCGTCCAGTTGCACAGGAACATAGCCCCCTGCCGATTGGTGCTAGTTACATACCGGATGTCGTCGGCGCATACGGTAGTAGACGTAAGACGCCTAATTACCTTTCTCGATTGACCGTTTTTCCACAGCACGTCTCCTCGCCTCGGGTCCACTCTCGGGTCACGCTCCGGCATCACCCTCTCCCTTCCCCGCATCCAGGTCCTTCCGCTCCACCTTCAGTCGCTTGTCAAGGAAGGATGGACTCACAGGCATCATGCAGACTTCCGCTCTTGTGCCAGAGCGGATGCCGCGAGAATACCCGACTCAGACTCTCGCAGGTCCCCACACAGTAGACCGGGATACCAAATGCGAGCGCTGCTCCGACCTCAATCAACGCGCCCTTGAGCACATCTCCCGGCTGGCAATACAACACCAACGCGCTGGACGATTGCACCTCTCGCAGACAGCGTGCTGCCAGTTCAGAATAGTCGTCCGTCTCTCCCTCGCCTGCCTCATCTATCCAGGTTGATTCGATGTGCATGTTGGTCCGCAGCAGCCGCCACATCTCGGCGTGCTTGGTCTTGGATGCAACGTAGATTCCTTGGCTCATCCCTTGTCGTCCCCCTTCCGCTCCACCGGGGCCGCGCTCTCCGGCGTGGAGATGCGGGGCGCGAAGGCGTCGGGATGCATCTGCTGGAGCTTCCAGAGAACCCAATCGATGTCACCCCCGCTGTCGTCAATAGCCTTCGCGCACTCCCTCACCGCCGCATTGGTCGCATCCGCGAGACGGCGCTCAAGATCCTTGATTTGGCGTACGGCCTCAAGGATGTCTCCTGACGCCTTTGTGGCAAACTCCTCACCCTTCCGCTTCGTCTCCGCGTGGGCCAGAACCTCATTGCTGTAATCTACGCCGATTTCGTTCAATTGGCGGTCCAGCGCACCCAGCTTTCGACGTGTCTCCGCGTGGTCCGCGCGTTCGGCGGCGAGTTCTTTGTCTAGTTCCTCAATTCGCGTCCCCAGTGCGGCATGCTTCGCCTCGAACTCTTGCCGGGATTCCCGCGCCTCTTTTTCCAGCAGTGCTCTAGTGATTTCAAGCATTCCTTGCTCCTTTCCGGCGCTCTCGCGCCTTTACGCAGATACACGGATGATAGTGCTCTGGTTCTAAGTGCAAGGAACACTGAATCTTTCCAGTGCCTCGACAAACACGACACGGCTCCCGCTCCACGTCCGGGGTGGTGGGGGGCTCGAACCGATTAACCTCCGGCATGGGACAAGTACTTGGAAATCCTGGAATAAATCCTAACTTGCTCATTCCCCATCTCCAGTCCAACTTGATCGGTAGTCTAGGACTTTCCGCTGTTCGTTGGTTGGCTCGTAACCAGTGCCCTTACAACGTGGGCATTGCCACTTGTCGTTCGTCAAGCGTGGTCCCCCGAGAATCCAGCCGTTGCCACAACACCGGCTACAAACCTCAAGAGGTCTTGGCATTTCCGTCTCCCTCCAGCGGAATGTACGTTGGTGAGATGACGTTGAACCCAGTCCACCCGGCTAGGTCGTAGCCTGACATGTTTCCGTCGGTCTCACTATTCACTATGTCTTTGAAGTGGGCAGCAATGTTCCAGATTTTGTAAGCCGGATATAAGAACCTACGGTATGGCTCCCCGCCTCGCTGTATTTCTACGAGCGCTTCACCCTTTGGGACGCTCAAGTAGAATGCCTTGACGGTAAAACCTCGGTCGGAAGTCTCTAACTCAAAGGCTAGTTTCTCGATTACGATTTGCATTTTCCGCTTCCTTCCGGCTGGCCTGAGAGGGCGGCATTCGCTTTACGGCAAGCAGCCATATCAGGCCACACGCCCGGAATGAACTTGGACATTGGGAGATCGTCTGGCAGGTTCAGGGGCGCATTCAGCATCGCCAAGCGCGCAAATGGGTCCAGCGCCGCCCGCGCCTCGGCCAGATCGCGGGTGAGGCGGTCACGCTCTATCAGCAGAGCATCCGCGTGTTCCTTCCAATGCACAGCGACGATGTGCTCCTCCAGGAGTTCCTCGCGCTTCGCGGTCAACTCCCGGTCGCGCTCTCTAATGGTGGAAAATAGACGAGCTATCACATCTGAGGACAGCCCGCCAACCCAACAGGGCTTTTGATAGACTTCGATCTCCTCCTGCGTGAGCGGTCGGGCGTCAGGCACGGGGGTGCGATCCCGGTAAGTCTGCGACACGAATTACCTCCCATTTCTTAGATATCAAGCGCCATTGGCGGACGGACGCCTGATATTCCACCCCATCCGCCACGTAGGACACATCATTAGGCAGGAGTCTGGGATCGTGAGGCAAGACCTCGGTATAGACCTCACAGTAGCGCACAGCACCGTACCGGAGGATGTCCCCTGGCCTCGGGTCCTTACGCGGATCTCTCTCAGCCATGCTTCCCTCCCTTGCGGGCAGCGTCCCCATGACGGGTAGCGCCTTGAGCATTCGGCCAATTTGGTCGGTGTCGGTCTTTCTCCTCAACTTCTTCGCTATCTGCTCCGAGTGCTCCGGGCAGAATTGCTTACCCCTGTACAGCCGCCATCCGGCCTGATACAGGGCGAGATTGCATTCCTCTCGGGTCTTGCGCGTGACGCCTATCCCGGCAGCGCAGTGCGGCTTGTCGCATCCGAGTTCCATACGGTGGACCGGATCGTCAGATCGAATCATGCTTTCCCTCCCAGTAGGATGAACGCATCTCGTACGTGCCCCATAATGATCTGGTCGTCTTTCGGGATGGACTGTGAGAGGGCGACCCCAAGATGAGAGCAGGCGTCTTCCATCGCCTCCGCCATCTTGCGAATTGGGTGCTTGTCGCACTTTTCGATGTGGTCCAGCATGAGAAGTCTCAGACCTTCCGGGGTCCCGTCGTGCTTTCTCATGTCGCCGCAGTAAACGCAGTGGGCAAAGTGCCGCAGTTCTTCGATATGCTTCTGAGCTTCATTCACCGTGGCAAGCCAACGCGCCTCGAACAACTTCATCGGCGGGTCCGCCTCCTCGAAAGAAGCCTGAAGATCCTCGATTTCCTCTTCCGTGTATGGCTTTACTTCCTTCATCTCCCCGCCCTCCATCTCCGCATGTATTCCCGCTGGGCGGCCCGACATAAAAGGCACCGACAGCCATACCTCCAGGCCGTGCAGGTGCCGTGGTGGAAGTGGCGGAGGGTCATGCGGGGATACCTCGCTTAATCTCCTCTGCTGCCCGCTTCCCAATGTCCGTCAGCACAAACCTCTCTTCTGGGGTAAGGTGTTTCTTCGGCGGGTGGCACGTCCAGCACCGCACAGCGTTCTGCCGCTGGCGTAGGTCATGCCAGACCGCACATCGCAGCAGGCGTAGGCCGGTCAGGAGACGGGCGATCATTTGCCCATCCCTTGGAGTTCGGCCACCATCGCCTCGTAGGCGGAGCGCTTTACTTCGACGTCTTTCTCATAGCCGTGTTTTTTCAAGAACGCGGCATACTCTTCTTCTGGCAGGCCCGCGTGTTTCCCTATGGCCCACATGCGCTTGGCTTGCGGCTCGCTGATGCAGTCGCCGGCCGGTTGCTTCTTCTGGGGCTCCGTCACGCCGCCGGTTTCCCCGCCGTGCTCGTGGCCAGTCATCTCCTCAGCCGGCGTGCCGGCGAAACCGCCCATTGTGGCGATCCATTTGAAGGCATTCGACAGGACCTTTGAACACGCCCTCGTCTGGGCCATTGAGCGAAGCTGCTGGAGCGGTACCGGCTGCATGGTTTTCGCGCCGCGCTTCCCGTCCTCCGTCTTCTCGTATTGCGGCCGCAGCCCCCACCGCTCCTCGTCCGACAAGCACATGGCGTCTGCCCGCCCGATGATCTGCCCTGTGGGGATGTGGTACGCCTCCGCCGTAGCCTCGAAGCCTCGAACCTGTCCGTAGTCCAGGAAATTAGTACAAACAATTCTGGCGGTTACGCGGAAGAGTGCTCCAACTAATTGCCACCCCTCAATCTTCAGGTGTTTGGACTGGCCGATCTGAACGTACAATCCAAGCTTGTGCGCCTGTTTGGCGAGCGCCTTGGAAACCATTTCCGCCTCTGCTATAACGGCGTCGGGGGATCGCATGGACACTTCGGCAATCCCTACCAACTGAACCGATTGATCGTTTTCCATTTAGTTTCCTCTAACCCTTTCCGTCAGAGCACGATGCTCCGTCCATCCCTTTTTAAGCCGCGCGTGGATCGTCGCAAGTTTGATGCCCGTGGCGCGCGACCATTCGGCCATCGTTTTAACTTCTCCGTTCAGCGTTAGGTGCCGATTCCACCTTGAATTGTTGGCCTGTTCTAGCCTTGTCGCCCACCGGCAGTTCCCCGGTTCATAGTTTCCTTCCTTGTCTGGATAGCGGTCCACGGAAAAGCCGGGGCCTGGCCGCGGCCCCATATCGGCCAGGAAGCCCTCCGGTTTAAGCCACCGCTCACAGACCCGGATACCGCGGCCACCATAGAACCGATACTGGCTCCTCTTGGGGTTGTTGCAGCGTTGAATCATCAGCGACCAGATTTTGTATTCTGGCGTTCCGTACTGGCCGTGGCTGTGCGACATTGGCCTACCGCCTCACCGATACAATGGCCTCGTTGTATGTTCTAATTCCCGGTATCGCCATAGCCGATTTCAGGCTCCGAGCCATTGCGTTGACTGCCGTAGTGTTCGCCGTCAGCAGGTTCATGTACTGCCGGTTCTGCGCGACGAACCCGATGAGAGCACCGATGTCCGTGACGTCCGCCTTCCAACTCTCCCGGCTACTGACGCCCGCTACCTTTTGGACCATCGGTGGGGCATAAGTGGGGGCAACCTCCAGCGGACGCTCCGATACCGCAACGTACTCCTCCACCGATGGCTTGGACGCCTCCAACTCAGCCAATTCGCGAGCCCGCTCTTGCCGCGCCCGCTCTTCGGCTTCGGCCCGCAGGCGCCGCTCTTCCTCTTGCCTGATGCGCTCCTGCTCCTGCTGATAGCCGGAGACGCTGCGCTTGATGATGCCCTCGGCCTCTGTCAGCGGTTCCTCCACCTTCTTCCGCGCCGCCGTAGCCGCTCTGTGCGTCTCGAATGCCTTCTTTACGATGGGGCCGAAGGTAGCCTCGATCTCCGCCCTCAGTTCCTTGATGCCCTTGAGCGCATCGGCCGCCCGCTCTAGCGTCTCCTGGCTTGTTACCAGGAAGGCTCGCGCCCTCTCTGGCCAGGTGGAAGCCTGCTGTGCAAGTTGCTTCCCGTCGTCTAACATCTCAATTTCCAAAGTCTGCGTTGCCACTATGCCGCTCTCCCTGTTTTGTTCACAAGCTGCCAGTTCCAGCACGAGAGGGCAGATAGGAATGTCCGAATGTCCCTCTCGAAATCCTTCATCGGATACTCTTCAATCCGATAGGTCCCGTCGTCTTTGAGTTGCACTGCGATGCGCCGGTACTTCCGGGGATGGTCCATGCAGGCCGCGTAGGCTGCCAGTTGCAGTCCGTGGCCGGGAACCAGGATGCCCGTCTTCCAGTCCAGAACCGCTACGCTTCCATCCGGGAAAGCCCCCGTGCGGTCCAAAGTTCCGGCGTACCAGTGGACCTTGTCGACCACCCGTTGCTCGACGTGGGCAACCTCGAAGCGGGACTCTGCATAAAACCGCTTCCCGGCCTCCACGTAGGGCAGAATCATAGGGTCGATAGTTGACTCGTCAAGCTCCCCGTCGTCGTAGTAGTGCAGGGCCTTGTGGACCGCCGTGCCGCGGTGGGCGGCTGCCTGTAGGACGTTCTGGGGGATCATGGAGTAGTCAATCATGCCCGTGCCTTTGAGAACCGTGGTTACGCTCGGCATCAGGCGGCCATCCATGCGGTACTCGTGTTTTTCGGCGTTGAATTCTAGGGGCATCACACTACCCCTCGCTTCTCCAGTTCCGCCAGCGCATTGTTGGCGATCTGGTAACAGGCGTCCTTGCCATTCGACCGCGCCGCGTGCCGAATCCGCATGAACCACAGAATGCAGTCGTGCGCGGCCCGAACACGGTCCTCTATCTCTTCCGGCATCATGCAGGCGACGTGCTTGCGCGGGTCCGGGTCGCAGCGCGCGCACAGCGGCTCTCCGCACTCGCAGACCGCAACGTCCTGGACCAGGCCGCACTCCGGGCAGCGAAATTGCACAGGCGAGCGGGGCTCAAGGATGTCCTCGGGCATCGGCGCGTTGAAGCGCTCAAGGAGCCTCGTACCGGATTCCAGATTGGCCTCGAAGCCTGGGGAGCGGTCGATGGGGGTCACTGCTGCACCGCCTGAATTGGGATGACGCTGAACCCGGTCATACCGCCTCCTGTAATATCTCGACCTCTTCCGCCGGGCTCATGATCGGGTCGCAGTCGTAGGTGACCGTTTTGCGGCAGACCGCGCTGCGGGGGATGCATACAGCCAGGGGCTCAAGATGAAGCGAGTGGAACCACAGCGATGCATGCTCGCTCTCGGCATTGAATCCGCGCTTGTCCCATTTACCGCCAATGCTTTTGATCGTAGCCCTCAACTCTTCCTTCGTATTCAGGAACAGATAAAGCTTTAGTTGCTCCAACGTCTCGTCCGCCCGGTAGTGCTCAGCCAGGCGTTCAAGCACCTCGGCAAATTCTGTATTCGTCATGATGCTCCCTTCAAAAACCACAGCCACCAGGGCCTGGATTCCTTCAATTCTTCCTTGGCCAGCGGCTCCGGTTCAGGTTCCGGTTCCGGCTCCGGCTCGTAGGACCGTCGGTGCATCTCTACCCGAGACTCAACGGGATGCTCTCGGACGTGCTCACGATAGGCAATCACGCCGTCTTGCAGCCCGTCAGCGAGCGCCGAGAGCCAGCGGGTGAGTAGCAGCATGGTCCGCACCGCGGCCTCTGGTACGGTCTGGGGGCGCCTGCCGATTACCGTGTGCGACCAGGCCCAGAGGATCGCAAGGGCTAGGAGCGGGGCGGAGAGGATGGCGAGCAGTGCGGCGGTCACAGAATCAACCTCGCCGGAAATGCTTGCTCCATGTCTATCGATGGCGGGCGCTGCTCTTGAAGCTCTGCCTCGAACTGCGACAGGTCCTCTCCAGCCAGGGCCGCGATGCGGGGGATAAGGCACTGCACCTTCACCCCCGTCTCGGTCGCGCCTTCCCATACCCGGCAGTCAACGCCGCTTGCGTTGACGATTTTCGTTGTGCTTTCGATTGTGATTTTCATAGGGTTCTCTGCCGTTCATCGTCCAGGAGTAGCGGGCAATGGACAAGCGCGCGCTGGTAGGCCCGCTCCACCTGTTCCGGTGTCGCCATCGCCATCAGGATCTTGAGCTGCTGCGCGTTGAGCCGTGTCCCCTCCGGCTGGTCCTCAAACATGATGCTTTCCAGATGTACTTCCAACTTCTGATCTCGCGTCATATCGTCACGCCTGAGAATTGCCGGACCGGAGATGCCCCCGGCCCGGCTTCGGCGTGCTCCTTTCGCGGTGGATTTTGACTGCATAATAGGGTGGTCATTGGGCGGGCTCCACGGCTACAATCGCGTCTTCGATAATCTCGTCTTCGTCGCCGCGCATCTTCATCCAGGCGTCCGTGCGGGTGCCTTGCGGGGTGAACAGTTCGACCTGCTGCGCTACCGGCTGCGGCTCATCGAAGGGCAGCATCTCCTGACTGAGGCGCTTGACCGCGATCTCGCAGTACTTCTCTTCGATCTCGATTTGTGGTATAATCACTGTATGAGAAACCCCGGCGTCACACTCAAATGTCTTTACTGCGGACAGGACTTCCACCCGCATTATGGAAGGCCCGATAGCCGCTTTTGCTCCCCGGCCTGCTTCCTGCTTAATCGCTGGGGAGAGAAGCGCCCCCCGAATCTCTGTAAGGCGTGCGGACAGCCATGCTCTAGCACGGGTAAACGGAGCCAGTCCTACTGTTCGTGGGAGTGCTCCCAGAAGGGGAAAGTGGGACGCCCGAACCCTGGAAGATCCAACACAACCACGCGGCCCTGCGATTGGTGCGGAGAATTGGTGACGCGGCCCGCTAGTAACTTCCATTCGACTGTGACGTTCTGCAATCGTTCGTGCATGGCGGAATGGCAATCGGAGTTTAATTGTGGACCAGCACACCCCAGATGGACGGGCGGCAGGATTCCGAGGGCGTATGGCGTCGGCTGGAAGGCTGCCAGGCGTGCGGCTATCAAAAGATCCGGGGGCATCTGCGAGCGTTGCGGGAAGCGCCCGGTGGCGCATGTTCACCACCGAATACCGATACGTCTTTTTAAGAGCCTGAGGGAGTCCCATTTCTTAGCGAACCTCCGGGCTGTCTGCGTTATCTGCCACGCGGTCGAACATAGACATTTGACTATCGCCCTGCCCCTTGTCGAGTTGGTCATTAACAAACGGGAGCATCTCTTGCTGTAACCTCTTGACGGCGATTTCGCAATAAGCCTCGCAGATTTCTATTCCGATTGCGCGGCGGCCAAGTTGCTTCGCGGCTACCAGGGTTGTGCCGGAGCCCATGAAGGGGTCGAGAACCTTCCCGCCTTCGTCGCAGAAACGGCTTATTAGCCACACGGAGAATCCAACGGGCTTAGGGCATGGATGCCCAAACGCACCCATCAGCTCAGGGCATACCGTGAACAGGTCGTGTGAGTTTCTGTGTACCTTTCGCCCGTAAACAAACACTGGTTCCCAGTCCGTGAACCCAACCGCAGACGGCCTGGATGTGATCCCTTTGCGCCAACACAACCGCCATACCGGAGGCAGACTCGAGTAAAGCCGCTTCTCTATCTCGAAGCACCCAACGGTCGTAAGGACAATTGGGGAAATCGCCACCGACAGCTTGACTATATCGGAGATGCGGCGATAGGATGCTTCCACCGTATCTTCGACGGCATCCCCGTAGGCCATATCGACCCCATACGGCGGGTCCGTGAGCACGAGGTCAACCTTTGGCAGCGTGGGTATGATCTCGCGGCAGTCACCGTGGAATATTGTGATCCCGGCGTGGTCGTAGTAGGGCTTCACTCCGCACCCCCAGTGGGACGGGAGGGGGAGGGGTGGAGCACTTCGGGAGGATCAATTCGACCGTCCTCTTCGATCCCAAAGCAGCCGTTTTCGACAGCGTTCCAGCAGACTTTATCGAAAAGATCCGTTAGGGGGGTGCTGCCGTTTTCCTCTTCGCGGCACAACTCAACGCGCACTTCTTCCGCAAACTCTGCCGGATCGGTTACCCTCCAGAGGCGCTTGAACCCGCCGGTCTCTTCGTCGTACGGATTGTTTTGCTCCTGATGATCGTGCGCCCATGCGAGAGTTCCGATGCCAATGCTAATGAGCAGTTCGCCCTCGGGGGTTACGTCTACCTGCAAGGGGGAGTCTTGGGTCTTCATTGGGCACCGCCGGGGAGGGTAAACTTCGGAGTGGTGCGCCCATCCGCCATGTTGATTACGTGCTGTCGGGAGCACCGCAGCCATTCGGCTACCTGTTGAGGGGTCAGGATGTCAGGCACTGAGGTATACCTCCCTGGCTTGCTTTTTCTTGCAGGCCAGACACGTCCGAAGTTGAATATCCCGTGTGACCGATTTGCCAGTGTCCCGATCTGTCAATACGGCCTTCGCGTCCTGCCACGTGGTCCACCTGTGAAACCAGTGCCAACTTTTCGGATAGGTCACCCCATCACCCCCGCTATCGCCCGCGCCACGCCCCACCAGAACGCCGCCACGAAAGCAAGGGACGCGGCCCACACCCAGATGGCGGTCCAGTTGAGGCGGCTGGTCATGTGCGCTCCTTTGCGGAAGAGAGGGCGGCTTGAATCTTGGACATTAGCGCCTCATTGGGACAGTCATCCGCCATGAGTTTTCCCTGTGCAATTTCCAACGCCTCCACCAGCGCAGCGTGGGAGTTGTGGTCACGCTCGATTTGCAGGGCGTTGTCCGGGCTTAGGGTGTGGGCAATCCAGTACGGCCCCGTTTCATGGGTGATTTCGTATGTGTTTTCTGATTCCAAAAGGTAACGAAGCGGTTTTGGATCGCCGGTCTTCGCGTCTCTCGTGACGGTCCACTTCTCATCCATTACGCCGCCCGCCTTTCCCGCTCTGCCAACTCCGCGCAGTGCCGCCGCAGCTTCAGGCTCTTCCGCACGCGGAGCTTCCGCCCAATCACGTGCGCGCCAGCCCAAACGATTCCGCACGCCAAGGACAGGGCCAGCCAGATTTCGACTATCAGAATCAGCGTGTCCATCACGCCCGATCCTTTCGCCGCCAGAACAGTGCCACGCAGACGACCAGGAGGACTGCAAGCCAGGTTGCCTCGTAGTGGGTCATCTGGACGCCTCCATCCAGCGCCACCATGAACCTCTGCCCGAATGGAGCAAGGCACAGAAACACGAGCGTTGCCAGCGCGGCGAGGGCGAGAGCGAGGTGCAACAGGGCGGAGCGGGTCATTTCGTCATCCTCTTGGTCCATCCCGCAAGGAGACCCCTGACAACTTCCGTCAGCGTCTCGCTGCGCTCTAACGCCAACATCTTCACCTTCCAGTAAAGACTGGATGGCAGACGCACGAGGAGGGTTTTGTCCCCGCCTTCCGTGCTTGCTGTTTTGCTCATGGGAATATATATATACCTATTTTCGCCAGATTGCAATAGGGGGAACAAAAATAGTTGGCGCAGTTTCGCCTAAGTGCATGAGAACAGTAGGAATTTAGTTTGCGCTGCGGAGAATGGAGTGGTTGGACACAGTAGCCCAGTACGCGCTAGCGGGGACGTTTGAGGAGCGATAGGTGCCCTGGGGAGAATGATTGCTTACCCGCGCGGGAGCCTACGCGCTGGCGGTCCCACGGCCAGCGTCCGATAGGCGGCAACTGTCAAGCGATACTTGACAGTTCGCGTCGGCCCATCTCGGCGCGAGTCTGCCAGTTTCCGCCATAAGGTCGCCGGCCAGGTGGTCCAGCGAGCCTGCCACGGCGCGCAGAACCTTCGCCTGGAGGGCAGGCTGGTCGCGGTAGCGCACGGCGTCGTCCAGGAGTTTGTGTGCGGCGCAGAGGGCCTCTTGGGCGGCGGCAATGGTGTCGTTTGGCATGCGAGGTGACGGGATCATGGCTCACTGTGCGGGGAAGTGCAGGGGCCGCCATCTGACGGCCCAAGATCACATCGTACGCTTGGTACGTGTGGAAATTGTGGGGCGGCCCTACGCGCAGGAACCGCCCCTATAAACGCGCCCCACGCGGGAGCGTCGGCCTGGCGATACTATCACCAGGGGTGTTACAACCTCGTCATGCCGCCTCTGGGAGATCGGGGGTCGCATCCGACAGGAACAGCGCCTTCTCGGCCGCTCTTCGCCGCACGAGGCCAGGGAGTTTGATCGGCTGCCTGGTCTTGGGGTCGGTGCCGTAAACCCAGCGCGTGAACTGGTCTGCAACCTGCTCGGCAGGTAGGCCCTGATTCAGCCAGCGGAGTAGGGTGCAGGACGTGTCAGTGAACTTCGCGCCGCCGAGGTTGAACACGAAGCTCACCAGGGCGTCGAATTGGACCTGAGTAATGGGGACATGCACGCGCCCGTCCACAATGCTTTCGGCAGAGCCCACGTCCTCCTGAAGCCACATCTCTGCCTCTTCTAGCGAGCAGGGCGGGTCTGTGAGGCTTACCCCGCGGGTATGGCCGTGAGCGATGGTCGGAACACCGCAGCAATCCAGGTACGGATTGCACTTTAGGCCCTCAAACTCCTTTATCAAACCCAGGCACCTCTGGCTTGCTTTCATCTGGGGGTCTCCGGCGGCGGGACAGGGGTGGGCTTAGGCATCACGGGGCGGGCGAAACTCACGGCAGGAGACTCGGGAGGCGGGTCCGTGCTGGTGGTCTTGACCGTCGTCACCGTCTCTGTAGTGAGCACGCCAGGGAGCGGAGACTTGGCCAACCAAGCGAGTGCGGTCTTCAGTCCGGCGAAGGCGGCCGTAGCTGCTATGACCTCCCAGAAGTGCGCGTCGCGTAGAAGCTCAGGCGCCAGAACCATCGCTCCGATTGCCGCTGATCCTGCGTTGGCGGCCGAGGCAATCACGCCGGAAAGCAAGCCGTATAGCCAGGCTTTTAGAGACATGCAGGTTCTCCTTCCCTTGTCCGGTCTTCTACCCAAATCCGACCCTTCAGTTTGTTGTCTTCGATGGCAAGATCAAATGCCACCTGATGCTCGAGACCTAACTTCTGCGCGAACTCTTCCACGGTCAATCCGCCGAGAAGGTCCTTGACGATTTGCGGTAGGGCTTCGAGAGCTTTCGCTTGGTCGATCCCCAGCAGCTTCCCCAATACAGCGGCCATTACAGCCCGCCCTTCCGCGCGCGCGTGCGCTCTGTGCGTGAGCGAATCCAGCCGCGAAGGTCCACCAAGATGTCCTCGGCGATTGAGGACCCGTTTGCTCGCGCCTTTCGTAGCACCACGTTGATCCGGTCGATGATCTGCTTGCGCTCCTCGCAAGCGCCGGAGTTTTGAGTCGGGTTTTGTTTCATCAGAATTTCCTCATCATGTTTAGAACCCATAAGAAGGCGAGCAGCACCATGAGGGCAATCCCTCCGATGAGTCCCGCCGCAAAGTAGAGGGCGTGCATGGCTACTTGCTGTGCCATGCCAGCCCGACCCCAATGGCTGGTTTGACCGCTGTCGGAGCATCCGGCGTACTTGCCTTGTTGACGGCCACGACGCCGAGCAGGTCAATGGATGGCATCTTGAACCACCGCCCGATGTTGACCTGAACAGCGCCGCTGACTGCGGATGCCACGTCAACACTGCCCCCCGTACTCTCACCGCCCACCTGTCCGATAGCCCAGAGCTTGACGACATCCTGGTCGAACACTTGTGCCGCTACGCCAGAAAGCATCTTCGCGCCGTCGCTCTTGGCAACGATAGTATTCCAGGAGTAGACGTTCTGCGCGAGTCGTGTTGCCACGCCACCAAGCACGCTGGCGCGTGTGTAGAAGGTTGATGGGATTCCGGTCTTTTGTGGAGTGGTGTAATGGTCGTACCCACCGCCAGCAAACATGATCCATTGCGGTTGCGCGGTCTGCCCGAGACACAGAGCAGCCGCGAGAACGAACAGTATTACGATTCGCATGGTTTCCTTTCTTATTCTTACTGCGGTGTCCCGCCAGTAGGGTCCGGGATGATCGTCAGCCCCGCCGCCAGCGTGTTGAGCCGCTGGGCCAATGCATCCACCTTGCCCTGCGCCGTGGGATCGGCAATCGCTTCCAGCGCGGCATTGCGCGCCTTCAGATTGGCAACCCCGTTTTCTACGAGCGTCATGCCCGAGTCTACTGCTGTCCAATTCAGTGCCATGTAAATCCTCCAAAACCAAGTCATTGCGTTTTAATTTCAATGCGCACCCACGTGCCGTTGTTGTCGCGCTCGTTCGCCCGACACACATACAAAGCCTCCGACAGAAGCGCTCCGCCCAGATCCTCACATTCTGAACCGACCACCGGGGGAGGAACCTGGACCCGCCAGTGCAGGACGTTGCGCCGGTCGATGTCGAGCAGTAGCGCGTCACTGCCTTGGACGCCCGAGAACAAGATGCTTCCTCCCGGTATGAGCGTCCTGCCGGGGATGGTTGCCCCGCCCAGCAACTTCTGAAACTCTGCGATGGTGAGAAATGCGTACCGACCATACAGCGAGTCCCACACCGGCACTAGCAGACCCACCGTAGGCCCGAGAGTTTGCGCCCAGAGGATTATGGCTGTGAACAGGCAGGCAAGTGCGAGTCTCATGCAGGGGGCTGTGATTTATCCGCCACCAATCGAGAGCCGTCCTCCGAGAGGTGGAATACCTTATCCATCGGCAGACCGGCATCCTCGATGGCGCTTGCCAGGATGCCCTGCACTGCCTCTTGTAGCCCCGCTATCTGCCCCTCTGCGGTGGCTTTGATGTTGGCCGCGCGTCCCTGTAGCCGCGCTATCAGCCGCCGCTGCGATTCGCCCAAAATCAGTTCTTGCATCAACTCCTCCTAGAGATTCATAAACCAGATTGACCCAGGCCCCGGTTGCCATTTCAGGCCGGATTGCGCAAGGGCCTCGGGCACACCCTCCCACGCGCGATCATGCCCGCATAGGATCCGCCGCGTCCTCGGGAGCCACGCTCGGATGTCGGCCAAACATGCGGAGGCGCTATGATCGCCGTCAATGAACACCATGTCCACCTGCCCGCTGAACTGCGCCGCTATCGTGGGGCTGTCTCCGCGCAGCACCTTCAGATTTTGGAAGTGCCCAACGTTCCGCATGAATCCCGCGTGGATGTCTTCCTTGGCTGCTGCCGCGTGCGTTGTCTCGCGCTCCGTGGGGCTGCCCCGAAAATGATCCACGGCGTACACCGTTCCCTTGCAGGCGCTCAGGAGTGCGTGAGTGGATCGCCCCAGCCATGAGCCAACTTCCACCACGCTCCCCACACCAGCCGCCTGGTCGTGGAGCCATTGCAACTCCGCGTCGTTCATCCATCCCTGAATCCCCGGTGAGTGGTAGCTGTTGGCGTGCAGACCCCAAGCCTTCAGCACCACATCCATGTCCGCGATCTTCTGCGCTTGCGGCAACAAGCATTGATGCCAAAGATAGGTCTCATTCTCACGTCCCAACCGTTTCAGCAGGTCCAGGTACGTCGTGAACTTCAGACCGTACTTGGCAATGTTCCGACCAACCGTGTAGTCGTCGATAAAGTGCTCGGGCTTGAGCCCCGCCTGCGCCTCACAGCGCTGCGGGTGGATGTTGGCGAGCGCCTGCTCATAGGTGATGTCCGTTAGCGGCTCCCACAGTTCCAGACACCAGTCGCTTGCCATCGTGAACCAATTGCCCGATCCGATATTCCGCCCGTCCCGACGAAAGAATCGGTCATACGTCCAACGGTTCCCCGCGAAGTCCGCGCCATAGTGGAGCACGGTGTCCTTGGGGACGTGCTCGGTCAGGTCGAAGAGGTCAGGATTCACCAACGCGTCGCTGTCAATATAGAGGGAATAATCGAAATCGCGCCCCAACTCGAAGATTTGCAGCTTCTCCGCCACTGCCGGGAGATGTGGCCACTTGCGCTCCGTGATGACGCGGAACTCCGCGCCGATCTTGTCCGCATAGCGCCTCAGGAGCGGGTGAGAGCGCCGGGTGATCTCGGGTGCGTAGTTGTCCACGCAGAGCGTAAAGAGCGCTTTTTTCATGGGTTTACGAATTCGCTGGACATGTATGCCGGTTTGGTGTATAGTCGAACCATGGACCGATTCAGTCTGTTTCTGTCGAAGCGGCAAAAGAAAGCCTTAACGGTGGAGTCCGCCCGGTCTGGATTGCCGGTTTCGGAACTGATCCGTCGAGCCATCGACCAATTTCTGAAAGGACGAAAACCATGATTGAGAAAACCATCTCAGACCGCTCTGCAACCGAAAAATACATGGCCAAACACGCCATCACAAGAGACCACATCCAACAGTCGGATATAGTCTGTGCTACCAAAGTACAGGTATCTCTTTCCTGGTATGAAACCATCCGCCGCGCCATCGACCAGTTCCTGAAGAGGCTGAAACCATGACAGAGAAAACCGTTTGCGCACACTGCAAGCATTACAGCAGCAGGAAAACTGGCCAGCTTGGCAATCCGTTTTCCGCTCCTCCGCCACCACCGCAAGTCTGCCTTGCGCGACGTGGAGAGATTGATCTGGTAACAGGTATTGCCGCGTACATATCATGCTACAGCGTGAACGACGGCGCTTGCGCGCTGTACGCGATGCCGGAGCCCGTAATTTCTGGGGAGTGCCATTCCGGGTTCGACCCTTCGACTAATGCCATGTCCTCAGAATCAAACAGGTTCTGCCAATCTTTGGGAGACTGCCATTGTGCCACCTCTCATGAGATCACAGCCAAAGACGACTTGCCTTCCACTCTCATCACCACCAACGTCAGTACACTTGAGATCGGAGATTGCCATGAGTGACCAAACCATCTGCGCCCACTGCCAGCACTACAGCGGCAGAGACGACCGAACCTTGGTGTATGCATTTGGTCCGCCCCTGCCTCCTCCCAACCGATGTCTTGCCCGCCCCGAGAACACCAATCTGGTCACGGGCATCATTTCGTACGCTGACTGCTTTGTGGTGAACGACGGAGCCTGCAAGCTGTACGAAGATGCCCCTCCACAACCGACGCCAACAACGTTTGAAACTGTGGAAAGTGCCACCATCCATCGCTACCACCTCACGAAAACTGGCGTCCTCGAAGGAGGAGCCATACTCGGCGATGACAAGATTCCTCTCAATCGCATACAGTGGTTCCCGCGCGTTTGGCGGAACTTCTGGAGATGGTTTAACTATTGATGCCATGAAACCCGCCACCAATCGAACAGTGCGCGTTTTCCAGCGCAACAGAGTTTGGTGTGTCTCCATCGACGGTCGTGTCGAGGAAGCATACCGCAAATGGGACTGGGCAATCGCCGAGTCCAAAACCATAGTCAACCGATTCCATAGGAGACTCAAATGAAAACCCTCACTGTACTTCTGCTTTCCGCTTGCGCCTTGATGGGACAGGCGTCCCGCCGCTCCGCCCAACCGGCTGTTCCCACGGCAGAGCCAATATATGCTCCGTACAGGAGTGCTCTTGGCTTGCCCTTCTATGGATTTTATGTATCGGTATTGGTTACCGACACTCACACCGACTCTGCCAATCTGTGTATCACATACCGAGAGGCCGATGGGGGAGAACCAAAGACCGTTTGTGCCATCTCTATGCGCTACATTGAAACCAATAGACCTGGGTATGTGTCATACTCATTCTATACGTCGTTCCAAAAGCCCATCGGAATCGCTGTACGCTCTACGCTGATGACGCTGAATGGTGAGACCAAAGAGGTCCGCTTCGACCAGTGAGCTATGTGGCGATGATTCCATGAGTTCTCAGTGCGCCCAGGACGGACTTGAGCTTGTTGTACACTTCGCTTATGCAGTTGTAGTCGTCACCGGAAAACCCGGTGGACGTTCCGGCTGGCGGAGCAACGCTAGGGTCTGCTATCGCTGATCCTTGCCCGCCAAGCACCTTGGTGCCAGCTACCTTGTAGGTTGCAGCGTTGACATTGCGGCTGGAGTCGATGACTTCGGTGCCACCAATTTTCAATGAAACCAGATCTCCGATTCGGCTGGAATTGACAATCTCATTACCGCCGATTTTCAGGGAAGCAAAATCAGCAACCCCTGCCAGTGTAATCGAAGCGGTAGCGGGACCACTGGTGCTGACCCTTAGCCCATAGACTGTACCCAGGCTTGCCCATGCCCCTGGCATTCCCCCGGACCATTCTTGTAGTGAGACCTCTGCATGGTTTGATGCATCCGTTCGCAAATATGACAGATAGGCGCTAGTTGCGTCTTTGGTGGTCACGCACCCAGGTTGAATCTGAACATCCGCATTCCCGGTAGTTGAGAACGTCATGCCCGCCCCAACCGCAATAGATGCCCCCGCCCACCCGGTAATCTTGCCCACGGCCAGCGTGTCTATCAATGCGCTTGTGATCGTTGCGTTGGCGATCTTCGCGCCGGTGATGGTAGCGTTCGCGATCTGTGCGTCAGTGATCGTCAGGTTCGCGATTTTTTGGGACGTGATCGCCTCATTGGCAATCTGCGCTCCGTTGATCGTGAGGTTGGCGATCTGAGCGGCGGTGATGGTGAGGTTCGCAATCTGGGTTGCGGTTACGGTCGCGTTCTCCAACTGACTCGCGGTGATTGTGGCGTTGGCGATTTGCTGCGCCGTAACGGTGTAGTTCGCGATCTGCTGCGCCGTCACCGTGGCATTGACGATGTTCGACCCAGCGATTGTGGCGGCTGCAATCTGCGTTCCGGTGATCGTAGCATTGGCAATCTGGGTTGCTGTGATCGTGGCGTTGGCTATCTGCTGCGCGGTGATGGTGTTGTTCACCAGCAGCGACCCAGTCAATGTGTTGTTTGCCACCAGAGCGCCCGTGATAGTTGCATTGGCGATCTGTGTGGCCGATACGGTGTTGTTGACCAGCAGGCTCCCAGTGATCGTGTTGTTGGCGATCAGCGCACCTGTGATTGCAGCATTCGCGATGTTCTGCGCCGTAATTGTCTGATTCGCGATGTTCCCGCCCGCGATGGTGCTGTTCGCAATGAGCTGCCCGGTGATGGCGGCCAGCGCGATCTGGGTTGCGGTGATGGTCTGGTTGACGAGGTTGCTCCCCGTGATGGTCGTGTTCGCGATCTGCCCGCCGGTAATCCCGGCGTCCGCTTTGAGCTGACTCCCTGCAATGTTCGCCGACGCGCTGATGTTGGTTGCGATGATTGTGGCGTTCGCGATCTTCTCAGAGGTCAGCGTGGCGTTCGCGATCTGAGTAGCCGTGATCGTTAGGTTCGCAATGTGCTTCGCTTCGATAGCCTCGTTGGCAATGAGCGATCCCGTGATGGTCGCATTCGAGATGTTTTGAGCGCTGATTGTCGCATTCGCGATCTGACCGCCCGTGATGCCCGCACTGCCGCTGATCTGCGTCGTGGTGATCGTGGCATTCGCCAGTTGCCCGCCGACAATCCCTGCGTCACCAGCGATGTTGGTTCCGTTGATGGTGGCCGAGGCGATGAGCGCTCCCGTGATGCTCGCGTTGGCTATGTTCTGCGCGGTGATGGTGGCATTGGCGATGTTGTTCGCCGTCACTGTCGCGTTGGCGATCTGGTTTCCGGTAATTCCAGCCGTGCCGCTGATCTGAGTGCTGGTGATTGTTGCGTTCGCAATGTTCTGGGCGGTTATCGTCGCATTCGCGATGTTGTCAGCGGTTATAGTGGCATTCGAGATGAAACCGCCCATGATCTTGCGGCGGAGGTGAACGTCGTCGAAGTACCAGGTTCCGGTGGCATCAGCGGAATGTATGTAGACCCGCATAAACCGTGAAGTTGCTGGGGCAACCGATGACACCACCGTTACCCCATAAGATCCGGTTGCGGAAATATTTGATGCCAGTCCCCCAATGTACGAGTATGCCGAGTTATAGTACGCCACCCATAATTGGCACGTCCCAGATCCGTCAGCGCTCTTTGACCAGAGTTCTGAGTAGTATTCTTCTCCAGGGGTAACTTCCAGGGTGGCCACATCTCCGGATCTAACAATCTGAGACGGGTACAAATATCTATCACCACCATCCCCTACCAGCTTTACGCAGTTGCTGCCGCTTCGTGCGTTCGCGTCAGGTCCAATAGTCCACACAGAAGCAAGCCCAAGAGGAGTCCACGTCGGAACACCACCCGTGTACCGCTCAAAGCTCGGGTCCTCAATCAGGTTGTCCAGGTTCCCCGAGATCATGTTTCCGAAGGAGATCGTGGCATTTGCAATCTGCTGCGCCGTGATCGACCCGTTCGCAATCTGCGCAGCGGTGATGGTTGCGTTATTGATCTGCTGTCCGGTAATTGTCGCGTTCGCAATCAGCGTTCCGGTGATGGTTGCGTTTGCTATCTGTTGAGCTGTGATAGTGGCGTTGGCAATCTTGGAGCCGGTAACGGTGCCGTCGTTAAGTTGCGTGCCGACGATGCTACCGGGCTCAATGAGGTTCGCTGACGGCCACGCGGTCTTGTTGTTGAACCGCCGCATGATCTCCCACAGATCCGGCTGGTACTGCCCCAGGCTTGCCGTGTATTTAATCAGGTCATCGGTGACTAAATTCATGCTGAGCCGCGTGACCACGTAGGATGCATTGATCCCAGCCGAGGCGCACACCACTGCGACCGTCTGCCCAACATCCAAGCCGTCATGCTTGAAGGAGAGGCTCCCGGTGAGGCGCGGGTAGGCGTACTGTGCTACCTCGTATTCGGCCCGGAGTTGTGCCTCTCCGGCGGTTTGGATACTTCGGTCCACGATGGTGCGAGCACGCACGCCATAGAGCGCCTGACTGGAGGCATCCTCCTTGGTGTACGTCACCACCACTCCGCCGGTCCCGATCTTGCCGAGCACGGTGACCTTATTGGCAGGCGCGGAGAACTCCGTCGTGAACTTTGGCAGCGGATTATATCCGAAACTGGTCACATTGTCGGGAGTGTCGGACAGCGAGAAGGATGCGCTCACGGTTCCCGGCGCGTAGTACCGAAGCTGTTTGATCGGGTCCACGTACCAGATCGCCCCTGTGAGTTTGGCGATTTGATCCATCGCCGCGCGCAGGGTCACGTCCGTGAATGTGATCGATGCAAGGCTGGTGACGGTGGTCACCAGTGCCGTCGAGACGGATGGCAGGTAGGTAGTGAACAGATCCGCAATCACGGCGGAATCGTTCTGCGCCAGGTAGGATTCAGAGATGACGATTGTGCCATCCAGCAGCGCCGTCCAATCCTGACACGAGCAGATGTACTCGACTATACTACTGGCGCCACCGGCCTTCGGCGTCGGCTCAGTACGCACGATCTGCCCGCCGAAGATGTCATCCCCTGTGGCGTTCTCAATCAGCACTGCATCACCAACAACGGGCGGGGTTTCGATGTCCAGGTCCACCGGCACCGTGAATTGCGCCGTGCTCATGGCTCCGCCGGTGTCCTTCGTCACGGACACCGAGCCCATGCGGATGTAGCGCGAGACGCCTGCGATCTTGACGGAGAGGACTGCTGGGAAAGCGAGGGTGAAGGTAGTGTCCTGGACTACAACCCATCCAGATCCAGTGTCCACGTAGAGGCGCACGTATACGATAGAGCCATCCACGGGAAGCGAAGCCACGTACTCTACCGTAGGAGCTTGCGGCCCCCCAGAATCCAAAATGTCCGAAGCGCCTAGAGATGTGCCGAAATAGAGGCAGTACCATTGAGCACCAGGCACGGCGTCCCATGTGAACCTGACCACCGCGCCCGGCAGCACGCTCCCCGGAACTGGACTGATGATGCTCATGCCGGAGCCCCCGCAAGGCGAAGTTGCCCCGCCTGATATCTGGTTACGATGGTTGCCAGCGTCTCTCCGTCAACCTGGAGATTCACGGTAATATCCTGACTTTGCCCGCCAGATTGCATTGTAAACAGGCTGTTACGTATGCTCTCGGCGTGGCTCTTGAGGGTGTCGAGCGACGGGTTGATGTACGGCGCACCGAGCAGAAGCATCTCATCGCGGATGCGCTCTACGGCCTTCACTGCCGGTCCCCAAGCCAAAGTTTCTGAAATTTTGAACAGCGCACCGAGGATTCCGCCGTCCGCGCGCTCGCCGAGATAGTTCATGGACTTGCGTGTGTTATCTTCGATGTTCCAGAGGCGATCATTCGTCTTCATCGTCTGGAAATTCCCGATGAATCCGGAGATCATGGAGCCGATGGAGCCGATGGCACCAAGCCAGCCGGTTAGGCCACCCGCCACCGCATTGGCGGCGCCTCCGGCCGCTGAGCCAGCGCCGCTCGCTACATCGGAAGCTGTCTTTGCTCCACCACCGAACACATCCGCCATCGTGCTGCCGATGTCCTTCACATTCTGAAGCACGCCGCCGAGGCCCTTTCCGCTCAGCAGGTCCGTGATCGTTTCGCTGATGAACGTGGCGATGGCTTCCTTCGCGGGCTTAATGAAGCTGTCCAGAACCGAGAAGCCGATCTCCTTGAACATCCCCACAAGGGAGTTTTTGAAGCCTTCCCAGTCCCAGTCGATCAGCGCGCGCTCCATGCCTTCAATTGCGGACGTGACATCGCCCTTGATGGTGGCCCCTAGTTCCTTCCACTTGTTTTTCAGCGGCCCGATGTGGCCTTCCATCGTGGAGAGCTTGGACTTAGACGCCTGAAGTGCTTCCTCCATTGCGGGGGTCCATTCTCCCACGGCCGCCTTCGCCGCTTTCTCGGCTTCCTGGACTTTCACCCACGCCTGCTGCAACACGAGAATATCTGGCTCTCCCTGCGCCTTCAACGTCTCATAGGCCGCTCTCAGATCATCGGCTTTCTTCTGGAGATCCGCGGTGGTGACGGTAATCCCGAGCGTCTTGTAGGCATCCGTGATCTTGGTCACGTTGCGGCCCGCGTCGTCCCAGACGGGCGCGGCAAGCTTGTCCATCACCTCCTGCATCGCACTGCCCACATACGGAGTGGTTCTGGCAAGCTCCGCCATCTCCGCATTGAGCGCCTTCTCTTCGTCCGCGAGAGCCTTGGACGCTGCCGCGAGTTTCTTCTTCTGGTCCTCGTAATACTTCGCGTTCACGAGGTCGTTCTTCATCTCGGCGTCTAGGCTGTCGAGTTCCTCTTTCAGTGCCTTTTCTGCATCTTTGAGTGCCTTGGTTTTTTCGGTCGAAGTCTGCGTTACCTGCTGCCCCGCCTTCAGGCCAGAGGTAAGGGCCGTGACGCTTACCCCGGTCTTTCCGTGCTGCGTGGCGGCGTCCAGAAGCGCTTTAGAGTAGGCGGTGATGTCCATCGACCCTCGCGGGACAATCACCCCCAGCGCCGCCAGCTTGACCTGTAGTTTTTCAGCAGACTTCTCAGCGTCCGAAAGCCCCTTACGGGCCAATGCTTGTGCGGCTGAGTTTACTCCGAAGAGTATGTCGCGCAGGAACCGAAGTAGTGGATTCGCGATCTCCAAATCGGCGATCCAGAGGCCGATCTTCCAGCCCGCAAACGCCGCCCCAACGACAGCCAAAGCGCCCCCGATTCCGAGCAGTGCCAGCTCACCGGCGGTTAGTGCCCCGACCATGCCAACCTGGAGAGCTACCACCACGCTTCCAATTGCAGGGACTAACCCGCTGAATGCAGCCGTCAGCAGGGCCGTTCCAGCCGGTAGCAGAGCCATGGCTTTTGCGATCCCGCCAATAGCGATGGACGCCTGCCCGGCAATCAAGACTAGAGGTCCGATAGCGGCCACCCCTGCAACCATCGAGATCGCCGCCGTCTGCACACCGCTTGGCAGCTTGCCGAACCACGACACCATGTCCGCCAGCGCTCCCAGCAGGGGCTGCGATGCTTTCAGGAGGCTATTCACGGCGGGCAGCAACGCCGTCCCCATCTCGATAGCGGTGGCCTTCAACTGATTCAGCGTCATTTCCAGTTGCCGCTGGGTGCTTTTGTTGATCTCGTTATATGCGACAGTGGCAGCTCCGAGCCCGTCCGAGGCGTGCCGCATCGTGTCGAGATCCTTGGCGGCAGTAACGGCCTTCTCGCCGGTCAACCCCAGCGCACCCTGAGATCCTTCAATGCGCCCGAATAGCTGGGTGAACGCCTCGACGTTCCCGCCCGTTGCCACGCGCAACTTCTGGAGGGTGCCCTCAAACCCGAAAGCCTTGATGGCAGCGGAGCCGCTAGTCACGCCGATGGCCTTGAATGCCACGGCCATCTCCGCCGTTGGGTTAAGCAGCGCGCGCATGGCCGACTCAACCTGAGTGACGGCCTTGCCAGCGCTGCCGGTCGTGATACTGAGCGTGGCTGTGGCCGCAAGCAACTCCTGGTAGGATACCCCAAGAGCGCTGGACATCTGCGCAGCCGGGCCGATTTCGGCGGCCAGGTCCGCAAACTGGAACTTGCCGATGTTGACCGCCTGGAACATGGCATCGGACAGTTCTTTCGCCTCGGTGGTCTGGAGCCCGTAGGCTGCGATTACAGTAGTGAGCGCGTTGACAGCAATCTTTGAATCTGTCAAGCCAGCAACGGCGGCGACGGACGCCACTGCCACAAAGTCAAGCGCATTGTCCTTTGGGATGCCAGCGGAGATGGCCTCATACAGTGCCCTGGTGGCCCCTACCGCATCGATGCCCATGTCTTTGGCGAGCTTCAACGTCGCCGCAGACAGGTCCGCGAATTCCTTCTGTGTTGCACCTCCGATCAAGGAAGTGACCTGACGCATTCCAAGCTCAAAGTCCGAGGCGAACTTCGTAGCGACAAGCCCAGCCCCCAGCAGTGGCAGCGTCACAGCAGCACTTATTCCCGTCCCGATGCTGGTGAGGGATTGGCCGATGCGGGTGAACCCAGCACCCGCCTTGGTTGCCTCCTTATCGACGGCGGAGAGCTGGCCGGAAACCGACGACATACCAGCGGCGAAGCCGGAAACGTCGGCTCCGATTCTGACAATTAAATCCCCGAGCTGCCCGGATGCCATGCTGTTACACTGCCCCCTGACAGTAATGCTTGAGGATTAGCCGTATGTTGTCTATGAACTCAGACTGAGTTAAGCTCTGCTTCATGAAGTTACAGACCTTGCAGCACGGAACAACATTACCTGGAACGTACCCATGGGCGGAATTTATTCGGTCTATTCCGTTGAACGACAAATGCTCTCCGGTACGCTTCGAGTGGACGCTGTTGTGCGAATGCCGATTCACCATGCTTCTGCCGCAGTACTCGCAGGGCTGCTGCGTGAGACGATGAAACTCCTCTGGGGGTATTTCGAACGAAAAGTTCCTGGCCTCTGCGTGACGCTTATAGTGCCCCAGCAGGCGGTTCCTATACTTCGTCAGTGGATCGGCGTATTTCGTTACTGAAGCGCGCGACCTCTCACGCTTGAGACACCCGCAACTAGATATTTCCCCGCCGATTACCTTGCTTGCGATGTGCTCTTTTACCGTGCCGCACGAGCATCTAAACAGCCAGTACCGCTTTCCTCCCTTGTCGCGCTTTGTGCTGCTTCCAATAACCGTCAGACGCCCATACGTCTCGCCCATCGGGGGAGCATCAAGGCGGAAACGGGTGAACCCGCCCCTGCCCTTGATGTGCTCTGGCCTATATCGAGGTGTCGCCTCTGCCGCAGCCGCCATTAGCCAATCCCCCTGTTCGCCTTGCTCACCTCCGCCGCCTTCGCCAGCTCAAGCGCAATCACTTCCGCCGGGCGCACCATCGCTACAGGCACACCGCTATCGCAGTCGTTCCAAAGAGACTTCGGATCGTGGTATGCCTGAGCCATCAACTGGGCCCTGTCTCGCTCTTCGTCTCGGTACTGCTCAATGAGGGCGGCGAGTTCTCCGTAGGAGTATCCCCACCAATATTCAACGTCGGTGAGTCGGAGACGCTGTCGGCAGAAAGCCCAGGTTTCAAGCCATCCTGGATCATTGCTATCGCCACGGACCTGATTTTTGTCAGCCTCTCCGCTACTTCGTTTTTTGAGGTTTTCCCCTGCGATATGGCAGAGATGATCGCTGCGGCGATTTCCGTCGTATTCTCGTCGTCTCCAACAGCAACCTCCATCCATTGATCTAAGGACATTGCGGACGGAGGATTACCATCAGAGTCAAACATCATGTAATACGCCGTTTCGGCAATGGCCCAATCGCCCTTTTCCTGCCAAATTGATGTTACGTCAATGCTGCCGAACTTTTCGAAAATCCTCTTGCGGGCGCCCTGGGTGAAGCGCAGTTCGCGCTCCACCCCGGACGGATCTTGCAGGAGGACCGGAGTTACTGCCTTCATGTGGTCCCCTTTTGTTATGTGATTTGAGATGCGCCTACCGCTGCGTCGGTGCGGATCGAGTCACCGTCGAACATCAGCGTGAACTTCGTTGTTTGGCGGTCCCCGATTGGAACAGCCGGCTCATAGTTGGCTACCGCCGCCTCGAACTCGTACCCCAGGAAAGAATCCTTGGCACGAGTTACGGGGACCTCCATGCGGAAACTGATTGTCGTCCCCGCCGCTTGGTACCCGCGAAGAGCGGCCTGCGCTGCGGACGTGACGGGGTTCAGATCCTGAACCACCGTAAACCAGGGATCTCCCACCGTCTGCATCCCCGGCATGGATTTCTTCAGGTTGCTGGTCGTGCTGTGGACGGTACTGTCAACCCGATCCGCGACCAGTGTAGGGATACCCATGTCAATCAATTCCGGGATGGGTACCCACGTTGCGGGCGATTCCACGACAGAATACGCCACCTTACAGCCATTGCCTAAAACGCCGCCTGCGGCCATTTCAAGTCCTCCTCTTACGTCGTCACGACGTTAGTTGTGTGCTCCCTGCCCGTCTCACGACGGTCTAACGGAGGGGAGCCTCCGCTCTCAAGAGATCGTTATACTTTCGCGGACCAGTCGAAGGTCGTAATCACCCTGCGGTAGCCGTCCGCGATGCGGCCCAAAACCTGACTGCGCGATGAACTGATCGCCGGACGGAGTGCGGGTCTGGCACGCATCTTCGATGTGCCGTATTCGAACATTCTGGCCAGAGACTCACCGACCAACTTTCCGCTTCGCTTGCCCCATTCCACGTAGCCGATCCTGTAGGGGCGGTTGCGGCCACGCTTCGGAAAGCCGGCCAGCGCGGTAGTTCTGGGCTTGTCCGGGTTGAAGAACCGGAAGGCTCCGACACTCAACGCTTCATGCGGCCACCGCGCGGACCTGGCGTTGCTCTCCGCCTTGTCCGCAATGATCCCGGCGGCCTCGCGTAACTCCATGCCGATTGCCGCCTTCGCCCTCTTAACTAAGGCCGCTTTGCCTCTGACGCTCATCTCGTCGTCCATCTTGACGGCAGCGATAAGGGTGGCGACGTTTTCTTTCAACTCGTTTATCCCGGCGATCTGAATGCCGACGTTTTGCGCCATGTCAGTTAAGCGGCTTCGCCACACGGAACTCCAGGGCGAAGTGCTCCAGATTGGTGTCGTCTTCGTGCCCCAGGTAGAACGATCCCGGAAGCCAGTACGCCTCCACCCAATCGTTCGGGGGGCTGGCAGCTCCTACGGCGTGCGTGCCTTCCAAATCAGCGATAACGGCATTCGCGGCCACCTCTCCGGTGGGGTAATCGTCCGAGTACACATCCACCTGGTAGGAATCCCAGACAACCAAGGCAACCCGCCCGGAGTGCGTTTGCATTGGATACGGAGCGACTGGTTGGTGCTGGACATAGGGCCGCGCCATGCCCTCCCACGCTCCGGGCACCCGGATACGAACGGCGGGCACCAGGGGGATCAGTGTTGCCCCATGCGTAAGCACGTACTGGATCGCCTCAGAGACGGTCAAAATATCTCCTCGCAAAGCAGGTTCATCGTGCGGCGCGTACCGTCCGGATCATCCACGCTCTTGATGTCGAAGGTCCGCAAACAGCAGGAATCCACGGCGCGCATTTCAACCGTGATGCCCGGCAGGAAATACCCGCTCATTTTCACGCTCACGTTGGGGAACCGCTGCCCGAAGTTGAACGTCTCCCGACTGGACAGGGCGCGAACCTCCATGATGGCCGTGGCGAATGTGGACCACGAGAATATCGGCTCTCCACGGGTTCCCTGCGTCGGCGTGCCCTTCACTTGGATCGTTACGGAATGCCGCATATTCCTCATGCCACACGCTCCCAGCACTGCGGGTGCTGCGCTAGCAGGCTGTCGCTGCGATCATTCAGATTCGCCGCATGGTTGCGGGCGAAGAACATCTCGCCGGCGGGAACCGACTTCACGGTCCCGCGCGGTTGCGAATTCAGCCAAACCGTATCGGATCCCTTCTGGCGGTCCAGGAACGGGCACCGCTCCCAGGTCGAGCGCCAGTACATCAGGGAGGCTCCCAACGCGTACGTGGACACGGGATGGTAGATCCAGCGCGCCCCGGAGTCGGAGCGGAACTCCGCGGCCCCGTAGCCCACCAACCCCGCTTCACTTTCAGTTAGCAACCGATATTGATGCGCCAGCCTATCGGGAGCATAGTAATCGTCGTCGTCCCAGTGTGCGATGATCTCGCCGCGCGTCTGCGTGTTCAGCCAATTGCGCTTCGCCCCGAGCGTCAGACCGGCGGGCGCATGCAGGTAGCGCACCATCGGATGATTTGGAGGCACAGCAAACGACGGCGCGCCCCAGTCGTCCGCAATCACCAGTTCTCTCGGATCATAGGTCTGTGCGAGAAACAACTCGACGGATTCACGCGCAAATTCTGGCCGGTTGCGTGTTGGCATGACCGCGCTGATTAACGCCCTCATGCGATGCTCCGTGCCAACCCATTCCACTTTCTTTTGAGGATGTCGTCCATCGCGCGCATTTCGCACATGCGGTTCTGCTCGTCCATCACCCGCAGAAATGAGGATGAATAGGACCTGTCCCCATGCCCGTGCCGAACCCTGAACTCCGGGGCGATGTAGAGAAACAGCCCCGCCTGTCGAATTCTCCAGCAGTAGTCAACATCGTCGCCACCGTAGCCGTGGAACTGCTCATCCATCGGGCCAACAAGATTCAGGGCCTTTCGCGGGATGTACACGCAGACGAAGCACAGATGCCGATAGGATCGAAACGCCTCACCTTTGACCCGACCCGCGTGCTGCTGGATGGTTCCAACCCCGCCGATAACAGTCGGGGCGATCACGCCAACATTCGGCAGCGTCTTCGACAAGTTGCGTAGCCCGTCAATCATCGGCTCGGCCAAGGTAACGTCGTCATTCGTCAAGAGCACATCCATGTCACCGGCGGCCGCAATCCCTAGATTTGCGTTGCGTGAGAATACAAATGGCTCGACACCCTCGACAGCGCGCCAACCCCTTAGCCTCGGTGGGCCAGACGGTCCTTTGCATGTGACTTCGTTCCCGGCCTCTCCGCTCGTGACGACAATCGTCTCTCGACCGGGCTCGTATCGCTCGACGGATTTCGCCAGATCGGCAAAGATGTCGGTGAAACGGGTTAGCGTGACGATTGCGACTTTAGGCACAGAACTGCATCTCCCTCCCCCAGCGCTCTGAGCACCAGGACCACAGGTGCGAGTCCTCCATCGAATACCGCTTCCATGGCCGCTGCCACCCGAGAGATTCATAGGTATAGGTCAGCGAGATCCAGGGCTCTACGGGCAACCTGTCCAACAGAAACGTGGAGATCGGCGGGGCGATCTGCGCCCGCACGATGTCATTCCGAATCTGCCAGTCGGTGAATCCGTAGTACGTCCCAGACGACAATGGAAGCGGATGCTCCTCAAATATTCGACGACGGGCGATAAAGATTCCGCCGGTGTTCTGCGCGGACTCGAACGAATACGCAATCGGTCCACCGTTGGCCGGCGCGGAGTTGACGTTCTCCAGGCCGAGTAGCTCCAAATTCGGGTTGCGTTCCATTACGCCGAGGCACACACCGAGCCATCCCGGAGGAAGCATGGTATCGTTGTCAACCTTCACGACAAGATCCGCCTTAGACCGCCGAATGAAGTCCTCCATGGCCGCTACCGGAGTCCCGTAGTGCGAGTGCCGGAATTCCCCGTGCATCACCCCGGCCATGTGCGCCAGGTGCGGGTAGGTTCCATCGACCGATCCGTCGTCCTGAAGGACCAACTCATTCACGCGCCCCCAATCCGTCGTGTAGTTCAGCGTGGCAAGCGCCTCGCGGGTGAACAAAAGCCGGTTCTTTGCTAGAAACAACAGGTCCACGGTCACGTCGGCCACCGTTGCAGCGTCGATGGGTCTGCCAGGAAGTTATGCCCCGGCGCCTCCATGCCCCTGTATTGGACATGCCACCCACGGGCCTGCTCCGCTGGATCGAAGCGTACTAGGCGCTCGCGCATCTTGCGCTCTCCATGCGCCTGACTGCGGATCGGATAGTGCTTCAGCATCCAGGACTCCAGGTAAACCTTCAGGCCGTCGAATTCCAGGCGGTGGCTCCCATGCGCGGACAGATTCACCCTCTGCCCGGTATTGCGCCACGCCTTGACGTGTTGCAATCGACAGTCGCAATGGTTCAACGCGTAGTGCTGGAAGTACTTCTCCGGGTCTCCACTGTATCCGTTGTCGATGGGCCGAAAGTAGTACAGTTTGAAGTTGATCGCGTTGAATCCCTCGCTCTCCACGCGCTCGAATCCGGCTAGCAGCGATTCATCCCGGCTGGAGCGGCGGATCTCGTCGGCGTCATTAAACATGCACCAATCGGCTGAGGATGAAGCCGCTACTTCGTCCACGCGGTCCAGCATGGCCTTGCACTGGTAGAGCGTATCGGGGCCACCGCGTGGCCAGCGCTCGCCGCTGACGCCTCGACCCCGAAGCATCTCCCAGCTTCCATCTGTGCTCCAGTTGTCAATAACGTGGACCTTGAGTCCCTGATCCTGTAGGTGCCTTATGGACCAGGGCAGGATGTCCGCTTCATCTTTCACCGGCATGATGGCGAGAGCGTTCATTGTCTTTCCGGCGCCCCCTGGTACGTTTTCGCCGTGCCCAGTTCTAGCCGAACCTCATACTCAATGCGCTCCGGCATCTCTGCCAGTTCTTCCGCCGATAGTCCCGCTGTCCTGGTGGTGTGCGGAAGATTCAAGCCCGTGCCGCCCCGGAATGGCAGGGGCCGCGTTTCGTACCCCAGGGTGAACTGAATATCGTACTTGTCAGGGCGCGCGTACACGTCCGAACCGGGGAACGGTACAAACATCGTCACGGTCAGGTCGTCAACCTCGTTTTCAATCAGCCATCGGCGTGTCTCCTCGACCGTCTCGCGCGTCTCTCCAGGCAATCCCACAATCACAAACGCCTTGAATTTGATCCCGGCATCCCGGCAGATCCGACGCGCTTGCGCATTGATCTGAGGAGTGGTGCCCTTGCGCGCGGTCTTGAGGATTCTGGCATTGCCGCTCTCCACACCGAAGCACAGCCACGAGCACCCGGCGGCCGCAAGCGCCTCCGCTTGTTCCGAGGTGAACAGATCCGCGCGGGCGTTAGCCTTGAAGCGAATCTGCTCCGGGGCTAGATCCCGGCACAGGTCAATCAGCCGATCATTCAGCAGGTTCATTTCGTCGTCATGGAACACGACGGAGCGGAACCCAAGCGCCTTGATTTGCCGGATTTCTTCGATGACGTTCTCCACTGCACGAGCCCGGACCTTTCGAGATCCCGTCCAACGCGAACAGAAGGCGCACGCAAACGGGCACCCGCGCTGCCCTACTATTGATGTGGCCGGCTCTCCGTCCAACTGGCAGGCATACTCGTGTATGGGAACCATATGCCGGGCCGGGAACGGGTAGCGATTCACGTCCACATCGCCCCAATCAGGCAGCCGGCCCGCCGGAACATCGAACCCCTTGCGGAGCGTAGAGGCCAGGTAGAGCATCTTCTCTTCGCAGTCGCCGTCTCCGCCCCAGTTCGCGCCAAGCCTCTCCGCGTCCCACGGCTTCACGGAGAGGTGCGGGCCGCCTACTACTACCGGGACACCCGGATACATCCGACGGCACTCCGTCACTAGATCCCGAACCGCCGCGAAGTTGGCTGTGACGCACGAGATCCCGATGAGCCGCGGATCATGACCGTCGATGCGGGTGTCCGGTATGTTCAAGTCAGCGACTTTCACGTCGAATTCGTTGGCTTCCAGCGCCGTTCCGAGATAGAGCAACCCGAGCGGTGGAACGAATGCGGGGTCCTGGAGGAATTCAGAACGGGGATTGAGCAGAAGAACCTGCATTCAATCAGCCATGTACCATCAGATCTTCAATGAACCCGCGAATTCCGTACTGCAAATCGAGCGGCCCAGCCGAGCCCGGCTCAGACTGCGGCTCCGCTTCCCGGTGCTCCCACATTCCAGCGGCGATTTGCTTGATTACCAACTGCACGTCCGATGGGGCGGCTGCGTCCGGAGAGGTCGTCGCAATTCCCGCCCTGTATCTCACCCGGATCGGATTGACCGGATAGAGTGATCCACCCGGCCAGGAGTTCGTGCTGGTCAACACAAGGCGGCCGGGGGTAGAATCCGTGTCGGCAATGTAATTTGACGCGGCCCATGTTGTTTCCGCGCCGTCCTGGTCTTTGTACTTCATGCTGACGATTGCGATTAGCGGAGTGGCGCGCGGCAACACGATGTAATCCTTCGTCGGCCATACTGACAACGGCCATTCCAACGTCTTCTCGTGGACTGTGCGGCAGCAAAGGTTCTCGAACAGCTTGCGCGCCGCTACGAGATACGTCTCCATGAGCGTGTCTTCCACCGTGTAGGAGGAGGTCAGGCGCACGTGTTCCTTGAAGTCGTCAAGGGAGACGGCCTCGAGAATCGAGTCAGTGATTACCGTTGGCCTATAGACCATGCCTCACCTCAGTTCGCTTGCCGCCGAACATTAAAACTGCCCTCTTCTGCCTGGATAAGCGCGCCGGTCCCCGCCCACCTGTACCGCCATCGGTCGGATGCCGTTATAGTCACGTCGATGTAGTACACGCCAGTCGCTGACTTCACCACGGCGGCATCGGTCCCGTAGGTGTACGTGGTAGCGGCTGCATTGCTCGGCTTGATCCTCACAGTTACGGTGGTCGGGTCCGTGAGGACGGCTGGCGTTGCGGAGTTGTAGAAACTGGCCGTGATCCTGACAGCATCCCCGATGTCATACATGGTTAGACCCCCGACGCGACAATGGACCCTAGCGCCGATTCGGCAACGGTGACTTGTCCAAGCAAAACTACGGTCACGGTGATTGACCCGAGTGGCGTAACGGTCACCGCAATAGATCCTCCGTGCGAGTATGGAGCCGGGCCACTCCCCGCAAGTCCCGACACAGGGAAGGCAACCCCTCCCGATCCGGCTATCGGTGCCAGGCTCCCTGACGTTCCGGTTCCAGCAATGGACGCCGCCGTGAATGCAACCGATCCGGTTCCGGCCCTGCTTGGCGGGCTGGCATTTGTGCCTGCGCCTGACAGCGCGGACACCACGAACGATATTGCCCCGGTTCCGGTGCGCGGGGAAGGCCCCGTGAACGTCCCAGATCCGGCCAATGCCGATACCGGAAGAGAGACAGAGCCGGTCCCCGTGCGCCCCGGAGGCCCAACGAAAGTACCGCTGCCAGATAGGGTAGGCGCGGCGAATGCCACATCCCCGGTCCCGGTCGCAGAACCAGCCGCCGTGAATGTGCCAGCCCCGTTGAGGGCCGTGGCGGGGGACGCGACAGCACCCGTACCCGTGCGATTCGGGGGAGCCGCAGCCGTACCGTCCGCCGCCAAAGCTGATGCGGCAAATGCTACCGCTCCCGTACCAGTCCGAGCCGCTGGGCCTACGAATGTCCCCGATCCACCGAAAGCAGACGCGGCGAACGATACACTGCCTGTACCGGTTCGGTTCGGTGGCGCCGCGATGGTGCCCGTGCCGGCCGGCCCGGAGACAACAAAGGCGACGGCCCCAGTGCCGGTACGGTCAGGCGGCGGAGCGACCGTCCCAGCGCCCGCGAGTGCGGACACGATGAACGCAACAGCCGCCGTGCCTGTACGGGCCGGGATGAGCCGCTGCCGCCAGTGGATGAGAAACGGAAACATCTATCAGCCTTGGCTGTCAGTGAAAGTGAAGGCGGTTACGGAGACGGTCCCGCCGAGCACAATGGAGACGCTATCCATGTTGAGGTTGCAGCCGGTCGTACCCACGCTCCCGTCGAAGAGTTTGGTGGTCCCATCGGACTTGACGACTCGGAACCATGCCGCCGTTCCGCTCGCGTTGGCGCTTGAGTCCGCAGTGATCGCATTCGCAGTCGCAACGCCATCCACCGCGCCAGCGAAGGCCGTTGCGCCGAAGGTAAGCTCCGCCAATAGCACCTGTGCAACGATGTCGGTGTCGGCTGTGGCCGGTTGCGTCCCGTCGTAGATCCGCAGCTTGCCGGAATTGCACAGCGCGCACACGGCGTCTACCTTCGCGTTCACCCCTACATCGGAAAGTTTCGGATTCAATGCCATGTTGTTTCTCCTATACTTGAGGCAGAATTGTCAGGTTCGTCGGGTTCGCGCCAGTCGCGGTTGCCTTGAATGCGATAGCGGCGGCGTTCGTTTCGGCTTGCGCCCAATCAACCGTGTAGACGCCGGTTGCTCCGATCTCAGTTACGGACCCAGCCAGCGCCGCAAACGATCCGGCGTCTTTGCGGATCTCTGCTGTGACAGTGAGGCCGGTCTTGAGCGCCCCCGCGCTGTCGTACATCGGGAAGGGGAAGTTTGGGAAGGCGACGTTTTTCTTAAAGGCCAGTTGGGCGGCTGTGAGATCCACTGTCTGACTGAGCTTCGTGCCGTTGGTGGTGGGAAGCCCGCCATTCGCACCAGCAACCGCATCCGGCAGGCTGTTGACAGTGCCGGTCGGAGTCGCCACGTTGAAGAACTTCTTGAACCCGCCCGCGAGCAGTCCTGCCGTTTCGGTGAGGGCGGTCGTCAGAATCTCCACGAGGCTGGCTTTGATGTTGCCGTTCGCCGTGAGTGCCGCCGGAACGCGAGCCTGAATGTCCTGGGTGTCGGTTTCGATGGCGGCGGTCTGATTCTTGATCGCTACAACCCCGCTGGCACCGTTGACCAGCGCGTAAGAGTCGCCCGTCTGTGCGGTGCTCGTGGCCGCTGTGCCAACGCTTGCCAGCACGGTCACGCCAGCGCCGCAGGTAACGGCCTGAGTCTTGATCGTCTCCAGGTCCACCTTCGGTTTGATCGTGCCGCCAGCGTAACCGGCTCCGTCGAATGCCGCCTCCAGGTTGTCGGCGGCGGTACTGTCCCCGCTGATCGCCACTGCATCTACCGTGAGTTTCGCCGTCCCTCCGGCATACCCGGTTCCGTCGAAGAAGTCTTCCAGATTCGTCGAAGCCGTGCTGCCATTGATGAGAAGGTTGTTTAACGCCGCACGCCGGAAGCCGATGGTCGGGCCGCGCCACGGGAGCACGCCAGTCGCCACGCCGGTAAACCAGCCGACACCCTCGGTGTCGTTGTTGATCGAAGCACCACCGCTGGCCGGGATCTCGATAGCATACATGCCCTTGTCGGCAACCGGCTCAGACCAGTCGTAATTGCCGCCTGTCGTGGGAGTGACCGCAGTACCAGTGACCGCACCAGCCGTCGTGACAAAGTTCCACGTCAGCGCTATGCCTGTCGCGTTGTAGGCGATGGCAGTCTCGATGCTTTTGAAATCGGTATCGTCCAGGAGCGGCAGTACGTTCACCGGCACGATTATTGCGGCATCGACATTGACCCAAAGATCAGGCATAAGTTACCTCACTGTTGCGCGTATGCATAGTACGGATTTCCTGTAGCCCCGCCCGCCGCCGCTTGTAAGCTGATTGCGGTGAGGGTGCCGTATGCGTCGATGCCGGTCCCGTGCCCACTAATCTGGCCAGCCGTGCCTGGTATCGTTGCCGCTGCGGCGTAGCAGTTGTTATACGACCATGCGGCAATCTGCTCTGTTTGTCCACTCACCCCCAAGTCCATAGACGGGGCGTCATACCCTGACGCCCACACAACAACCAAATCAGTAGCAGATGTGTCAATTAGTGGGGTCTCCGTGGGCGATTGTGCGGCATAGTCGCTATCCCTTACTGGAGAAACTAAATCAACACCACTAAAGAACACAATCTGATAGAGCGCTCCGTCTCCTGGGTCGCTTGTTCCATTCCAATCCCACGCGAAGGTTTTCCCTGAACCTACAGAAAAACCAGACACGCGGTAAGTGAATCCTCCCTCTCCACCGCCGATAGGAGACGCCAAAATTAGTGTGGCAGTCTGACCGTCAAGTGTAATGGCATTGGAGGTGAACGCCGTACTATTCCATGCCGCCGCTGTGATAAGTGCAAACGTGGCACCGGCTGGGATGGTAACAGAGGTGCTGCCGCTGTTCACGTTCGACGAAACGGCAACGGAGCCAGCTATAAGCGAAATGGACACTGGCTCACCTCCCCCCTCGGCAACCTGCGCGTGAAGATTGGAAACCGCCCACGGTCGAACCCACAGCCCGTACAGCAGCCCGGATAGCAGCGGAGCGGGTTGCCCGCCTGGAGTAGCTGCCGCGAGCCCCGACAGCGGCACGTCCCAGCGTCCCGGAGTGGTAGGAGTCAGATCGGCGTACGCGACCGTGCCACTCCCGATGGCCGTCGCGTTCAGGCCGTACGCAATACACGTTGAGCCGTTGCACGAGACGGTCTTCCCAGCCGCTATCGCAGCCGGACCCGACACGACCGATGCTGATACGCCAGTCGGTAGGGCCAGCGTCCACTGCAAGGCCGCGACGCTCGCGCCCTGTGGATCGAACTCCAGCCCGAGGCGCACCGGCTGGCCTGGAGGCACCAGTGCGGGGCCGGTCAGCGTGAGCAGTTGGAAGAGAAGAGTGAGCCACCACATGTGCCCCCTACGGGGTGATCGTCAGCGTGATGGAAATGCCGATGTTTGACGGAGCGAAGGCCGGTACTATGCCGGTCGCTGTAGGATTGCTGGCCGAGTCCGCACCAGACACGGTAGCCACGATCCTGTAGCAGTACTTGCCCGGCGTGATTGGCTGATCCACGAATGTTCGCGCGGTTAGCCCGGTCGCCTTGTTGTTAAAGACTGGCGTCCCGGTGCAGTCTGATGCGTCTGCGCGGTCCACTTTGTACGTGACTCCAGGTGGATTGAGCGGATCGTCCCAGGTTACGGTTGCTTTATAGGTGGTCGTCTGCCCGAAGGCTATGGTTGAGAAAACAAACAGAAGAAGCGGTAGAAGTCGTTTCATAGGATTTCCTTAAAGATGGGCGGGAGCCGCACGCGCCCCCGCCCGATTGGATAGAGTTAGCTGGTGATGGTGTCGCTGGCATCCGCGAAGCGCGGAACCAACAGGGCCACGATGGCACCAACCACCGCCGATGCGGTTGCCTCGACGCACTTCAGGGCCACAAATTCATAGCCCGAAGAGGCGAGCGCCTTGCCGTCCACTTCGATGGCATACAGGTCGGAGCTACCCGCCGTGGTGGTGAATCCGGTGCTCTCGCATTCCGTTACCGCACCCGGAACGTCGGTGTTATTGAGCCGACGATACCGGAACGGGACAGCCGAAGTATTGCTCGGGCTGGCGTCGTCGCATGCTTGCACTGTTACAACGGTAGTGCCGGTCGTTCCCACTCCTTTGTAGAGCAGGAAGATGGCCTTGTGCGCAGTGCTGACTCGCAGCACGTCCGAATAGACCGTCCCGGCGAATGCGTTGGCTACCGGGTCCAGCCCTTTGGCGATTCTCAAATCCTCAAGGTAGATCATGGTGATTCTCCTGTTTCCTTTCCCGGTTAGACCGTGCCGAGTGCCACGAACGGAGACACGGTATTGGCCGTGCCCTTGAACGGAGTCAACGCGGCCTTCCAGGCCGGCTGTCCGTCGATGCGATAGACGAACCGGAACACCGACTCGTCGTAGATGAAGCGGACGTGAATCGAGGACGCCGTTTGCAGATCCTTGGCGATATAGAGGTACTGGCTCATATCGGCCAGCAGGATGCAGCCGGCGTCGCCAACAGTGGGAGCCTGCTCGATGGGTACAACCGGGCGCCCCAGAAGGGTGCCGTAGGGGGCCTGCGTCAATCCGCCCGGAGGCATGTAGGCGGCGGAACCACCGACATTCTCCGAACCGGCGACGTTCTTCACGTTCACCGTCATCTGAGTCAACTGCGGGATCACGTCCTGGTTGATGAACCAAGCCGAATTGGAGAAGCTCCGGGCCCACAGGCGCGCGTACATCTTGACGATGTTAGCGTACAGCACCGTATCCGCCGCCTGGCTGGTCTCCTTGGCGACGGTCACCAGAGCGGGGCTGGTCAGGATACCGAGGGGTTGCCCGACGCCTGTGCCGTTGATGATGGCTTCATCCACGGCGAACGCCATCTCCTGCGGGAATGCGCCCTCCATGAAGGCCCCCAGCGCAACCGCGTCCTGAAGCAGTTCGTCGGTGGCGTAGCAGAGCGCCACGAGTTTCTTCAGGTTCAATTCCAACCGGCCGAACTTCGGCTGACTGGCGGTTTTCTGGTCTGCCTCATCGGCCCAGTAGGCGCGGACTCCGCCCCACCGAGAGCCGGTGGCCCTGGAGGTTTCGTCAACGTAGGGCAGTTTGATGCCGTTGCTGTTCGGCCCCAACGGGAGTCGCCGGCAACGCCCGATGATCTGCGAGGCGTCGTACACGCGCTGAATCAGCGACGTGCTGACATCCTGCGCGACCAGGAAGCCGCCCTCGCTTCCGATTCCCTCTCCCAGCCCGGACGGGGCGCGTTTCTCGATCCGCTTCCCGGGTTCAGAGCGCTGCTCGATCTTCGGCAGTGCGAAGCCGTCTTCGCTGAAGCCGGTGGACCGGAGCCGCGGGTCGGTGTTCCCGCCGGGTGCCTGTGCCGCCCGAACGGACAGCAGGAATTCCCCGAAGTCCGCAAACGGCTTGTCTTCGGCTCGGTCGTGAGTGTGCAGCGGAGCGCGCTCTTCCAGCCCGTAGGTCTTCGGAGCGGGCATGGCTTGAATGCGCTCTGCCGAGGCGTCGATGCCCTTGATCTTTTCGCCGTGGGCGTCGAAGCTCGTCGATTCCTCTGCGGTCAACACCCGGTCTTCGGCTTTCGCCTTATCCAGGATTGCCTGCATGGCGGCGACTTCTGCGGCCCGTTGTTCTGCAAGTTTCTTCAACATGGTTAGATCCTCATTGCTGTCTGTGTCCATTGCGCGCGGTGCATAAGTAGGCTTAGTTGCTCAGTAGGTGTCCTGTTTAGGGACGGCGTACCGGCGCCCGTCGTCAGGTGGGCCGCAAGACCCGGCGTAACGATGCCCATCGCTTGCAACGCGGCAATAATTGTGGTCAGTTTCCCGCGCTCGTCTTCGGAGAGCGGAATTTCGAGCCTGCACTTAGCCTCGATAGATGCCAGCGCAAGCAGGTCGATCCCATCGGAGAAGGCGCGCAGCCCGACACTGGTCTGCGGATATGCGCCCTTCGGTAGGATGGCGGTATGAAATAGCCGTACTTCGTGCAGCGTGCGGGTGAGTTCACCGTCGAGGCGCCCCCACTCCTGACGCACCGGCATGAATGCGAAAGATCCTTTGTCAACATCTCCCCGACGCATCGGTTCCAGCACGAGATCCCGAACCATCTGCGTGTTTGGGGGGAGGTTCTCGATGAGTAGCCCGGTTTCGTCCTCTGTGAGCGTGAGCGTCCCGGACTTATTGCGCCCCAGGACGAAGGTGCCGTCGTGGTTCCAATACAGGTGTATGTCGCCCTCTTTGATGGTCTTCGAGAAGGCGCCCGGCTCGATTTTCTCGATAAACGGCCCCAGATCGGCAGACCACTGGTTAAAGACCGCCACGTGCCCGGTAATTCTGGGTTCGTCGCCGGTTTCAACGGTCAGGCCGGTCATCCCGTACTGGCGAACCTCCTCCGCGCGAACCGGCCCGCGTTGCTCAGACTTGCTTTCCGTGATGACGGCGGGCAGGTCGTCGCGCGTATTGCGCGCCAGCATGGAGCGCATATCGGACAGCGCCGCATCGAACGTGCCCAGCCGATCCGCGAAGCCCATGTCGATGGCGTCCTGGCCGTAGAATGTGTCAGCCTCAGTGGATCGAACGGCGGTCTTCGCCATGCCCCTGAAGTGAGCAACGGAGGACACGAACATCCCATACACGTCATCGACACGCTTCCGCAGCCGCGCCATGGCATCACCGCTGATAGGTTCATGCGGCGAGAGGTCGTTCTTTCGAGCTCCAGAGAATATGGTCGTAACCTTGAATCCCTCGCGCTTCTCGTACTCGCTCTCGTCAACGTGCTGCGCAATCACCCCAACCGATCCAACTCCGCCGGTCGAGGACACGTAGATGCGGTTGGTGGCCGCGGCAATCCAGTAGGCCGCACTGTAGGCGTAGTCATCCACCGCCGTCCACACCGGCTTGGTCTTGGTGATGCCGTCGATAAAGTTCGCAAGGTCCGGAATTCCGCCGACTTCGCCGCCGGGGCTCGCTACGCGCAGGACGACCCCCTTAATCGCCTTATCCTCGGCAGCCTGAGACAGCAGGCCACGCAATTCCTCGTAGGAGGTCATCCCGGACATGACATCCAGCGCACCGAAGCCCCGGTTTGCCAGGGAGCCCTGGATGTCCAGGACCGCGATTCCGTCATCCGTGACGGAGTAGATGTCGCGCTTCTCGACCGCCTCGAAACCCGCAGGGATCGCCTGTGCGTCCAAGCCGATGCGCGGTCCGAGTACGGCCAGAATCGCGTCGAGTTTATCGCGGGTGATGAGCAGCGGGGTATTCAGCACACGCTCCGAGATGCGCAGCAGCAGCCCCTTCTTTTTCGCGGCGTCCATAGCTATTCCTCCTCTTGCGGCGGTCCTTTGCGTGGCGGCGGCATGTCCTCCGGTTTGTCTTCGGGCGGTTCGGCGTCGAGCGGAACCATCTGCATCTGCACCCGGCATTCGTCGCCGCCGGGGACAGGCTTCCAGTTGTGCGACTTGCGGACTTCGTTCACCGCCGAGATTCCGCCGGCAACGTACTTGCACTCCACGTCGGCGCGCTCCACCGGCGTGCCCTTGAGTAGGTCGTAATTGTCGTGCTCGACGTAGTAGGTGTCCAGTTCATCCGGTCGCAGCAGTTGCCGATGTATCTCCTCTTCCCAGTTCTCTTGATCCGGGCGAAGGCAGTCATTGACGTACGCCAAGTCAGCCGATGTGATGTTGGCGTAGGCCGACTGACTGTAGTCCATGATCTTGTGCGGCAACATGCGCCAGATGCGGCAGCCGTCCTCCACACTGAAGCGCCGGGATTGGATGAACTCGGCATCTCGGTTGCTAAATCCCCAGGGCTGAAACTCCAGGCCGCCGTAGCCCACCAGGATGCCGCCATTGTTTTTGATCCCGGCGTACTGGGACTTGAGTGAATCGCCCAATTCCGCGGCCTTCTCCGGCCCCGCCGCGGTCTTGGCAACAAGAGACGGGCGCACGGAGTTTTTAAAGCTGTAGGATGCGTATTGCTGATAGCCCAAGCCCAAAGCGATCCCCTCGCGATACACACTCACCGGGCTCAGCCCCTCTATGCCGTCGTCACTGAGGCCCTTGATGTGGAATACCTCGGATGCGTCATAGTCCACCCAGGTGCCATTGGCCGTGTAGCGGTAGACCAATCGGCCGCCATCTACGCGCGGCTTCATACAGCTGGGGCTGCGCGGCCACAGCGCCGCAATGTTTCCAGCCGCATCGAATTCTTTCAGCGCATAAGCATTCCCGGTTACTTCCTTGTGCTTCTGCATCGTCTGACGCAGTTGGAATGCGGTCATGTACGGGTTAGCCTGCACCCGCAGGACGCGCCACAGCGGGTGATCGCGCGCCTCTTCGCGACCGTCGTCACCGTTCTTCCCAAGCCGGCGGTAAAGCGGCAGTGGACTCTTAGCGATGTCCTGCGACTTCACCAGCACGCAGGCCCAGACCACCGACCACGTCATTGCGGAGGCATCCGTGACGGCGATCCCGGTAGCCGTCTCTCCGCCCTCGAGCCCGTTCAGGTAGGACTCCCAGCGGGCCAGCGAGAATTCTCTGCGCTCTACCAGTTTTTGAAAGAACCCCATGTTATTGCGCCAGGAATCCGACCGCGCATAGGGCGGCCCCGATGAATAGCAGCGACGCCGGGGGATAGATGAACCACACCCCGACAGAGAATGTCAGTAGGCCGATACCTATCAGCACGTCGGACAAGTGTTTTTTCATTCAATCCCCAAAAGAGATGGCCACCACTCCGGGCAGCGCCACGGGCTGCATTCGGTGCAGCATCCCGAGCGCGCCGATCAACGCCACCGCGCCATCAATCTTGTTCTCGTTGCGCGTCTTGCGCGGGTAAACCCGGTCGCCCGCATCGCGTTTCGGGGTGACGTTCCCCATCATCCAGGTAAGCACCGGGTCGCCGTTGTGCTTAATCTTTCCGGACAGAATCAGGCCACCCAGGTGCTTCATCGGCTCTGAGAAGTTAGCAAAGTTCGCGTTGTACTTGACCAATTCAATGCCCTGGTTCTGAAGCCGGTTAGCCAGGTATGTCGCCTGGCATGGATCGCAAGCCGGCGTCTGCACTTGGAAGTTCTGCGCATCTTCGAGCAGGTCGCGCTCGATGAACTCGTAATCCGTGGCCCCGCCGGGTGTCAGCACGATCAGATCGCTGTCCGCCCAACCTCGATACACGTCATAGTTCGGGTTTCCGCGCTCGGCGGAGTCTTCGGGTAGATACCACTTACCGAAGACGTAGTACCTGTCTCCCTGCCTGAACAGCATGACCTTCGCGGCGATGTCCGACTCGGATGCAAGATCCAGGAATATCTGGCACGGCTGCCCGTAGAAGTCTTCCAACCGCAGCGTGACGTCTTTGCACTTGTGCTCCCAGGCCAGCATGTTGTAGTACGCCTCGCCGGCGCCCACGCGCACATTGAGGCGTTTCGTAAGGAAGCTGGACTGAGAGGCTGGATTCTTTTGGGCCTGGCGGCAGCGGATGCGGAGGTCGTCCTCGTAGACGGAGATCCCGAGATTGGGGTTAGCCTTGTACCAGGACTCCGGAGTCGTCCAGTCGTCATCCTTGTCGATGGTGTAAATGATCCCGAAGTAGGAATCGTCCTCGTGCGTCCCGGATAGGATCTGCTCAAGGTAGGCGCGCTGCTCGGCAAATACTCCGGTCGGGTTGTCTCCCTCTGTCGAAATGATGTAGAGAAGCGGCTGCTTTCGGGCACCTGTGCCGTCATCGATAACGTCGAAAATCTCTCTGGTCTTGTGCGCGTGGAGTTCGTCCAGGATGGCGCAGTGGATGTTAAGCCCCTCGTTTGGGTTGGCGTCCCGCGCCAGCGGCTTGAAGGAAGCTCCCTTGCTTTCGATGACAATGCTGTGGGCGAGTGCGTCAACGCCGTACCGATCCTGTAGGCCGGGGCTGGCCTTGACCATCTTGTTTGCGACGGTCCAAACCCCGCTGGGGCCGGTAACTTGATCCTTCGTGACCGCGGCAGCATAGACCTCAGATCCGGGCTCGCCGTCGAGAGCAAGCATGTAGATCCCGACGCCGGCCGCCTCGGTCGTCTTCCCATTCTTCCGGGGCAGTACGATAAGCGCCTTCCGAAAGCGCCTAAACTGCTCTGGGGTCCGCTCAACCCATCCGAATATCGTGGTGAACCGAAAGCACTGATGGGGCTGTAGCTCAATCGTCTTGGTCTTCCAGCGCCCCTTGATGTGGGGCAGAAGTTCCATGAATCGGCAGAAGCGATTCGCCTTGCGCTTGTCGAACTTCCACTTCCAGCCCTTCCTTGCAAGGTCGTCCAGTTGCCGCTGGCAGGCAGCCTTGACCCACCGCGAAGAGGGGATCTTCCCAGAGGTAACGTCAACCGCGTACCGCCTTGCGATGGCGCAGTAGTCCTTCTCGACATCTACAGGTCGTCCCATGGGTTAGCGGACTTTCTCTCTCCGCCGACCGTCTGTACTTTCGTCTTGCTGGATGGCGTCAATCCGAATTCCCGGAGGAGCTTCAACTCGCGTTCTTTCAGCCGATCCACCACGTTGAACAGCGGGGAAATCTGCACGGCGCCCCAGGTCGTCTTGTAAAGCGGGCCGGTCTTTGCGAGGTCTGCCTCTTGTGCAATCCGATCCGCCGTGGCGCCTGCTAGGTTCTCAAGTGCCACCAGATCGGCTACCGTCAGCACCTTCATGTCGCGCAAGATGTCCGAGTAGTAGACCCACCATTTACGGTGCGCCTCCGGCATGTGCTCCGGCGGGGTCTCTCCGATGTTCTGCGGAACGGCGGCGGGCATCGGCTCGTTCTTCGGGAGCGCGCGCTTGCCCGGATTTCCGCGCAGAATCTTGAGCGCCGTCGGCGCTGTGGCGTAGCCTCGGAGTCCCATTAGGCGACACCCCTATATCCTTGAAACCAGAGCAAATCCAGTTGCCGATTTTCCTTGTATTCCGCCGTTAATTGTCCTAGAATCAATAATGTAGATACAGGGTGGCGACCGACGCCAGAAAAAGTACAGGAGAAACGACAATGGCTCGTTATCGAATGGAAGACAACACGGTCGTGGATACGGACAACGCCTCGGCCTCTTGGACAGAAAAACGCGAGTCGGACGGCAGTAATATGATCGGCCGCCTCTCTCGCAGCCAATGGAACGATCAGACCCTCTACCGCAGCCGGAAGGGGCGGTACTACGTCGAATACGAGAGCCGGGTCCAGGGGCAGGGCGACCACGCCGAGTGGATCAGCCCCCAGGAAGCCGCGCGCTGGCTGCTGCTGAACAAGAGCGAGCTGCCCGACGATCTGGTAAAGCTGGAAGCTGAGGTCTCGGAGTAGTCCATCGAATCGGCCCGGCCCGGGGTTCGCGCCCTGGACCGGGCCTGAACACTGCGAAGAGGAGTCACGCTTGTGCTGTTGCTCGTTAAAAAACGCTTCGCCGACGCAATCAGGGACGGCTCCAAGACCCTGGAGATCCGCGCGGGCTCCCGCTACCGAAACCTGCGCCCCGGTGACCCCATCAGCATCAACGGGCACTTCCGCAAGCGACTCACGCGAGTAGAGAGGCACGATGGCAGAGATTCCTTGATTGAATCTCTGCGCGGGCGATTTCACCGGGCCGGGTTTGCCGACGAGCGCGACGGTCAGCAAGCCATACGCGACTGCTACCCCCACGATCCCGGTGAGTTTTTTGTGCTTCATCTCAGTTGATCAGGCCGAAGCCCCGCGCCTCTTCTGGTCGCGCCGGGCCGATGTATTCAAAGCCAGCGGATAGACGATTTGTTGCGTGCGTCTTGTTCAGCTTCGACTTGCCGCATCTGCCTGCTGCTGGCGTTCTACATGGCGGCCTCTTCATCGTCCATAGAGACGACTTTGCGCGCGATGACGAATCATGGCGGGTTGCGACGTGGCGCTGAAATATGGCCGCCCGTTCGCACGATATAGCGATGCCACGAACTCACTCATGGCGTTGCCGATCCCTACTCCCTGAAAGTCTGGCAGACACACCGTTCTGTGCTCTCTATACCCTGGCCGAATCGCGTGTGGAAACGGAATCGCGCTGGCGAAAACCGCCGGCTGCTCATCTACGAATCCACAGAAGCACCCCGCCGAATTCGACAACTCGGCGCTCAGATAGTGATGCTGCTTGAATATGCGCCAAGCGGAACGATGCACCCGACGTATGGAGAGAACGATCTCGGGGTGTCGCTGAAGCTCCCTCCACTGGAACGAATCCGTCCCAGGCTCATAGATCCAGTCGGGCTGAAGCCAGTCCACGATATCGTAGTGGCACGATACCGCGATAATGCGTTGGCCTCGCCGACGAACCGCCTTCGCAACAGCAGCGCTGCCGATGCGCGCCACCGTGCGGTCAACTACGCTTGTGAATTCGTCAATAACGGAAATCTCCTTGTTCTCTGCTAGCGCGCGGGCTATCGTCACGCGGAACTTCTCGCCGTTCGACAGCACGTGAAACGGGCGCAGCCATGAGGGCGGCGAACTGAAGCCGACGCTGGACAGCAGGCCCGTGATTTCCTTTATGCCCAAGTCCGAGGGGAAGGCGTCCACGATGCTCTTGTCCGCTGGCCACTCAAAGCCCTCTATGAGGTTCGCGCCGAATAGCTCACGCGCGAGCGTCGTCTTCCCGCTGCCGGAGGCGCCCACTATCAGCCCGATATTCCACGCTCGCTCTTCGATGGGAAGATTCACATCCCAAACGTTCTCGCTGCGCTGCGCAACCGGGACATCAAACAATCCCTCCAACTGCATCACGCGCGCAGAGCGGTGAATCGGTATCGACCTTACGATATGAGCGCTCGGCATTGCCACCCGTCTGACGCAAGAGACTGCAAGAGCTGCGCTTGCCTGATCTCCGTCTCGCAGTTCACGATCACCTGAAACTGATCTCTAAGCTCTCCAGATTCGTCCATCCCGTCAACCTGGTTTGCGCCCGGAATACCCACCGCGGTCGCGTCCACCAACGCCTTGAACGCCTCATCCATGCCACCGACCAGATCCGCGAAGATCGCCTCGTCTCTGCCGGCCATTGCGGACAGCGGGTCGATGGTCGCCAAGATCGCGGCCTCTTCCTCTTCGCTCAGGTCCACGTAGACCACTGGGACCTTCTCGCCGGCGGAGATTGCCAGCGCCACGCGAGCATGCCCGTCCACCACGAAGCCGGTCCGCTGATTCACGATCACGTCCTGCACCCAGCCGATCTGCGAGAGCACGCCCTTCAACGCATCCTGTTGAGCCTTCGGATGTATCCGCCAGTTCCGTGGATTGGCGAGCAGCTGGTCTGCGGCCTCTTCGCCGTGCCCTACGATGCGGTTCTGCCACTGGCGAGGAGGTAACACTGGTTCAGCCGCGCCGTCAGCGCCGGCAGGTCCAGGCCGTGGTGTTCGGCGAACCTTCGGCCCAGTACGTGGTGCGCGGCCTTTCCCGTTCGGTGGTGACTTTGGCATAGCGGGATCGCTGTGTAGTCGGAACTCTTCTGCCCTAGCCCGTGCGGGCCGGTGTGCGCTGCCTCAACCCGCCAGGCACCGCAGATTGCACAGGGCAAAGTGCGTATGAATGCGAGGTACTTCGAATCTCGCGGCGGTTGCATGACATCGTCAGGCCGTCTTTTCCAAACTCGCGTACCGTTTCCCGTGGGACGGGTTAGAAACAATCTCGGTGTGCTTGCCCTGCTTCTGGCCGAAGACCGCTGAATGCAGAGTGTAAATTCGCCTAAATTTGCCTGCTCCAGAAACTGTTACATGACCCCTGCTGGCGAGTTCTGCAATAGCCTTTCCCGCGGTCTCCTTGTGGATTCCTAACCTTCCGGCTATCCGGCGATGCCCCAAGCTGGCCGTGCTCCCTTGGTGCGCAGAGCCGGCCAGGACGGCGTAAACGCAACGCGCAACCGTGGATAGTTCCTTGTCGTACAACACCGAATCTGGCAGGCGGTTCCAGTGCTCAATCTGGGCGGTTCTTACGCCCACTTTCTGGGCGGTTTCCACGCCCACGTATAGACTCTTAGATATGGCTGAGATCATCCCGCCCTTTGCCCTTGCTGGATCTCACCGATAATCCTGTCGAGTTCCACCAGCCAGCGGGCCGCGACGGCTTTCTCGATATCGGGAGCAAGCACAATCGGATTGCGAGGAGGAAAGCCGCGCACGCGCTTGAGTCTACCGACAGCATGGCGCACGGCAGCATCGAAACACCTGCGGCAGATCCAGTTCGGCTTTTCTCGCTGCGGACGCCCGATACAGCGGCACTCCCGGCAGATCGGCTGCGGCTTTTTCCCTTTTACGAGCAGGTGCATTGGCTTTTCTTCGCCCTATAGGGGGTCAAAAGGTGCGGTCGTGTGTGGATGCT
>Ga0172380_10001057_pt1 | contig 49026 bp, 54 predicted proteins | sample Leawe162metaG_FD_119747 | JGI IMG/M metagenome (GOLD analysis project Ga0172380, IMG submission 119747) | Leachate microbial communities from a municipal landfill in Southern Ontario, Canada - Leachate well 162 metaG | ecosystem: Engineered > Solid waste > Landfill > Unclassified | place... | reverse complement strand
AACTTGGACTTGATTGCTTAGGAGTTTTATCGCATCTTCGAGCATTCTAAGATATAGTGAATAACCGATATTTTTTATATGTCCGCTCTGAGCATCACCAACTAAGTTTCCACCGCCTCTTATCTCTAAATCGTGGTATGCCAAAACAGAGCCGCTTCCCAAAAATGAGTTTGACTCTAGTGCAAGGAGTCTTTTTTTAGCATCATCCGTCAATGTCTCTTTGTCGTTTACTATAAAATATGCAAAGCCCTCAACGTTACTGCGTCCTACACGACCTCTAAGCTGATGCAAATCTGCCATCCCAAACCTGTCCGCGCCGTCGACTATTATGGTATTTACACGTGGCATATGGATACCTGATTCGATAATTGAAGTTGCAAGCATAAGATCATATTCGCCCGCCTCAAACTTCAAAAGCTCTTTTTCGGTATCTGTCGCCGAGATTTTTGAGTGAAGCATCACAACTCTAAGTTCTGGCAATACTGCCTTTAGCTCACCGAGCTTTATAGGCATGTGGTCAATCGAGTTATGCACATAAAATATCTGTCCGCCACGGCGAATCTCTCTTAAAATAACCTCTTTTATAAGCTTCTCTTCATACTCTTTTACAAAGGTTCTAACCGGCTGTCTTTGGCTTGGAGGAGTGAGTAGCTGCGACATTGTTTTTATGGAACTTAATGCCTGATTTAGTGAGCGCGGTATCGGGGTTGCGCTCATCGAGAGAAGATGCACGTTGTGGTAGAGCTCTTTTATCTTCTCTTTTTGTTTTACTCCAAACTTATGCTCTTCGTCTATGATAACCAAACCTAAGTTTTTAAAATTCAGATCAAAAAGAGAGTGTGTCCCCACTACTGCGTCTATCTCGCCTGAAGCGAGACCTTTTATTATATTGCTTTTATCTTTTGCACTTACAAATCTGTCAAGCTTTGCCGTTTTAATTCCAAGCTCACCAAATCTCTCGCGAAGTGAGCGGTAGTGCTGAGCCGAGAGAAGCGTTGTGGGGACAATCAGAGCCGATTGAAATCCTGATTTGTATGCCGCAAATATTGCGTTCATCGCGACTTCGGTCTTACCAAAACCGACATCGCCGCTGAGAAGCCTGTCCATGATTTGACCTGAACTCATCTGCGTAATTATCTCATTGATTGACTGGGTCTGATCATCCGTATAAAGAAATCCTGAGAGCTTTTGAAACTCTTTTAACTCATCTTCGTCTACGCTTATTTTCGGTGCTTTTATAAGCTCTCTTGCGGCTGCGGTGTTTACGATTTGCCCTGCAATCTCCATGAGGCGTTTTTTAACGCTCTCTTTAAGTTTGCCGAAGCTCCCTTTGCCGAGCTTGTCCAAAACGGGGACAGAGCCGCCTGAAGCGATATAGCGGTCGATGCAGTCAAGATTTTCAACGGGGAGCAGAATCTTATCGTCACCAACGTACTTGATAACTATAAAATCTTTAATACCTCCTAGTATTTGCGTCTGTTCAATAGACTCAAATATACCCACACCGTAATCCTCATGAACGACATAATCGCCTGATTTTAAATCATCAAGCAGGATTGAGCTTTTTCTTCTTCTTTTTATCTTGTTTTGTTTGTTCAAAGAGATAACAAGCTCATCTTTGGAGATTATGTTTAAGATATATGGAGCATAAAGCACGCTGATATTTTTAAGCTCAAACAGCCCTGCTTGCTTTACGACAGCTTCATTTGAGGCGATAACGGTTATCTTTTTATTTTTATGAACTTTTAAAAGAGGGTGCAAATCTGTTACAACCAACTCTTTAAAATCATCAGATTCTGACAAAACCTCTACATTAAAACACTCTCTTGAGAGTGTTGGTTTGTTAAGCGCATAAGCATCTACCAAAGTGGCATCTAAATTTCTGACTAGTTTTGCATTTTTGCCCTCTAAAAAGCTTATAGCGTTATCGCCCAAATGCCACAGACCCAAAGAGGCTATATCTTTTACAAGAGAGTCAAACTCGCTCTTTTTAACCCTCTCGTTTAGGCTCTCAAACCCCTCTTCATCTAGAGAAAAAAATGCGGGAGTAAGCTCAAAGCTCTCAAGCTCATCTTTTTGCGTTCTTTGGGATTCAAGTTCAAAATATTTTATCTGCTCAATCTCATCGTCAAAGAGCGAGATGCGAAGCGGCATGGCGCTTGATGGCGGATAGATATCTATGATGTCTCCGCGAAAAGATATCTCTCCCTCGACCTGCACCATATCAACAAAGCTGTATCCCCAAAACAGCATCTGTTCTTGGAATTTTTTAAACTCAATTTTTGTTCCAAACTCTATAAAAGTCGAGCTTAAGAGCTCTTTGCACGGCAGATTGAAAAGGAGTGTTTTTAGCGGCGAAATAACCAGCGGCTTTTTCTTACATGTATAGTATTTTCTCAAAGCACAAAAAAGCCCGTGAAGCTCCTCTTTGTAAACCCTTAAATCATCCCCGTAAGTTGCTCTGAAATCCGGGAAGACAATAACATCCTGCTTAAAAAATTTAGCCACGCTCTCCAGCTCATGAGCCTCTTTTGAGTCATCGCAAATCAAGAGCTCTAAATCTTGCGCTTTTGCAGTTTTATAGTATTGAAATAGTCTATGTTGAGACATTAATTTGTGTGGAGGACTATAATACTTTTACCTCTTGCTCTTTTAGAACACTTTTTATCGTGTCCGTTGGTATATTATCATTAAAGACCGGCTTTTTTGGTGCTGCAGAAACATCTTTTACAATGCTGTTTCCCTCAAAAATACCTTTTGCTTCGATAACAAGCTCGCTTGACTCTATCTTACCGTTTACTCTTCCATGGGCTTTAATCTCAACTCTGTTTGCGATGATATTGCCCTCGATATATCCTTGAACAACCAACCTAGTTGTAAATACATCACCGTTTATATGTCCATGTTTGCCGATATTTACCTCTTTGCTTGAGCGTATCGTGCCCTCAAATTCTCCATCTACATAGAGATTACATGCGAGATTCATCTCTCCTTTTATTGCAGAGCCAGCGGTGATAATGGTGGTGTTTGCGTCGGCACAGGTACTTTTATGTGTGCTGTCGCCGTTATTAAAGATTGCCATGGTATCTGTTTCTCCTTTTGAAATATATTGTTATAATTTTTTACGCTCCATTTTACAAACGCCAAAGGATCAACCGATCTTTGAATAAATCTAATCTCATAATGCAAATGTGGACCGCTACTCATGCCTGAATTCCCAGTATAGGCAATTAAATCGCCTTTTTTCACAAACGCCCCAGATTCAATCACTGCCTTCTCTAGATGCGCATAATATGTCTCAAACCCGTAATTATGCTGAAGAATTACAAGATTTCCGAATCCGCTTTTTTGGTGATACCCAGACCACTCGACAATCCCATCAGCGGTAGCATACACTGGTGTCTTCATTTCAGCTTTTAAATCGATGCCGCGATGAAGCTCTTTGGAGTTTAGAGTCGGATGTATTCTATAGCCAAACGTACTTGTAACGCCCCTATACTCTATCGGTGAACCGTTTGGAATAAACTGCATCAGCGTCGCCATATGCTCAGAGTTAACTTTGGTTGTAGTCACCCTCTCAGACAGCGACGTCTCAGCGACTGGAGTTATGCCTATAAGCGTCTCTATCTCAGAGAGCGTCTCAGATATCTCTATAAGCTCTTTTTTCTTATCTATCAAAGCCATCTGAGTCTCTTTTATACTCTCATCAAGTGCCTGATTTTTATCTTTTTGCATCATATAAGCTTTTTGCGTGGCTTGGCGTTTTGCTTCTATCTCATCAACTACATAGTTTAGATAAAGTATGGTTCCAACTGCCACAACGGTAACAATTCCAATAAACAAAATAAGATGAACATCAACCTTTTTTATAACCTGATGAAGATTAAACTGTTTTACGCCGTTGTCATCGTTTATCGTAATTGTGAAGTGATTATTCATAATACTCTCTTAAAAATCTCTCTACCACGCTAAAAGAACCAAAAACGAGATATTTCTGCTTCGGTTTTATCTTATTGAATATACTATATTTTATCTCTAAACTATCTAAAACAGTCTCAATATTTTCTATTTTTTCAGCGCGTTTGTCACTTATGGTTATAATCTCTACATGTAGAGCTATCGGGCGTAAAATTCTCAGAATTTCTTTATAGTTTTTATCTTTATAACTATTATAAATTATTATATATTTCTCACCTCTCAGAGCATCAACTATGCTTTGCGCTGCGAGTGCATTATGACCGACGTCTATTATAATATCGTCGCTTATTTTTGTAATTCTGCCAAAGAGAGGCGCTGAAGAAAAATGCTCTATTTTATACTCTAAACCCAAAAATTTGAGTGCCGCTATGCTTAATGAAAGGTTCTCTTTTAGATATGGAGCAAGGGAGAGCTTTTTTGCAATATTTTCTATCAACTCCATATCTTTTTCGTCTAAAACTTCATCTACTCTTTTAATATTTATAGATTTTTCAGACTTTAATATATCGGCAATCCCATATACTTCATCATAACTCTGAGGAGCCAATATTGCGCTGTTTTGAATGGCATTTAATTTTGTAGAAGCAATACTCTCTATACTTGAACCCAAAAATGCCTCATGGTCGTAGGCTATCGGGGTAACAAGGGTGAGGCGCTTGGGAAATACCGCCGTTGCGTCAAATTCACCGCCAAGTCCTGCTTCCATTACGACATAGTCGCACTTATTAAAAATTATTGCAGCCAAGAGTGTTGTATATTCAAAATAACTTAGAGAGTCCAAATCACTCTTTGGCAAAAGCTTTTGCAGCTCTACATGCGCATCTTCTAACTCTGCATCGGTTGTGTTTGAGCCATTTAGCCAGATTCTCTCATTGAACTCTAAAATATGCGGAGAGGTATAGTGTCCCACGCTGTGCCCCATTGCATAAAGAGCATTTGCCAAAAAACGCCCGGTTGTGCCTTTGCCGTTTGTTCCGATAATATGAATAACACTCTTAAGAGGCAATGAAGACTTTATCTTCTCATATACCCGCGGCATTCTTGTGTAATCAATCTCGTCGTAGTAGAGCGGTTTAGAGTCGAGATAATCTTTTAGTATCACTTTGACTCTACCCTGTCTCTGCCATCATGTTTGGCTTTATAAAGGGCTTCGTCAGCCGATTTTATCAAATTAGCAAGCGAGAAGCGCGTTTTTCTCTCGCTTACTCCGCAACTAACGGTAACCTCTATACGGTTTTCCTTATACATTAGACGTGTGTTTTTAATCTTGTTGCGAACCTTTTGCGCAAATACCACCCCGCCATCAAGATCAGTCTCTCCAAGAATTGCTATAAACTCTTCGCCGCCGAATCTTCCTACTATATCTACTGTTCTAGCCTCGTTTTTTAATATTTTTGCAAAAGCGATAAGCACTGCATCTCCGGCGTCATGTCCATAGGTGTCATTGACTGTTTTAAAATAGTCAAGGTCAAAAAACACAACGGTAAAGTTATGTCCATATCGCTCAAACTCAGCCTCTTTAACGCTCATATACTCATCCAGCGCGCGTTTATTGAAAAGTTTTGTTAAAAAATCCTCTCTAGATTGCTCTTTGGCGCGCTCAAGCTCATGCTCAAGCTGTTCTATCTTTTTACTAAGTACTCCGACTTCGCTACTGTGCTTCTTTAAATCTCTAGTAAGTGCCTGAGTGTTCTCTTCGAGTGCTACTGCAATTGTATAGAGTTTTTTATGTGCGACGCTAAAGCTAGTCACGGCACTCTCGTTGTAGCTCTCAAGCTCTTTTTTAATCTTTTGTATCTCGATAGTAGAGCTATCCGAACACTCTATCATCTCTATAAGTCTGAGTGAGAGTTTGTCAAGAACACCGTCTATGGACTCAATCATCTCTTTTACGCTCTGTTTGTCAAGAGCAATTCTTAGCGATATAGCAGATTTTATCTCCGCTTCTATGCTGCTGCTCTCTAAAAGTGCTGGATTTTTTTGGATTTTTTGGCTTATGTCCGCTATCTTCTCGTTTATATCCGAAGCAATTGATGGAACAAGTGATGAGACTAAAAGCGAAGCCACCTTCGAGAGCTCAAACGACTCCAACCCTCTACTTTTGGCATTTTGGAAATTTAAGTTTTGTATAGTCCTTCTTAGGTCGGTAAAATCAACATCGCCGAGCAGTTTCAATTGTTGCAAAAAACTATCATCATAGGTAGTTAAAAAGTTTATCCACAACTGTCTAAACTGGTCTATCTCGGCAATAGAGCACTCTCTGCCTAAAAGGTCAAGACTCTTCTTTGCAAGTTCAGAAGCCTCTTTGTTATGAAGCACTTCGATTGCCTGAAGCACTCTTTTTGTAAAAAGGCTCTGTGATTCCAAAAAGTTTGAGCAGTGTGTTGGGTTTGTTCTGTTTAGTCTAGAAATTAAAAAATGGGCTAGTTCGGAGATTGTTTTTATGTGATATTTTTTTAGTTCTTCTTGAAGCTCTTTATTGAGCATAGATCTGAATTTATCGAGTTTTGAGCAGTCCTCAACCTTGAAACCTGCAATAGCAGCTTCTTTGCAAAAAGCCTCTGTATAAAAATCAGGTGTTAGAAGTTTACCCTCTAACTCCAATCTTTTTATAGCTTTTTTAATAATTGTTTGAATGTTCACAATATCTCCTTAGTTGTCAGAGTCCTATTTTGACTCTTTTTTAGCTCTTGCTCCCTCAGCGGAAACTTGAGCTACAAAAGACTTTATAGCTCTTTGCGCCCCCTGCCCGATTGCCTCAAACCTGTCTTGGTCTGTCACAATAGCGTTTGGAGCGACAGAAAAGTCATAAAATCCTTTTGTCGTATAGCTCTTTGACGCGCCGTTTGTATGCTTTATTATGTTTAAAACAACGCTCATTCTATATCCGATAACAAAACCGTTTTGATCATAAACAATAGGAGCGTAAAGTGGTGTAGCCATTTTTATAACAAGGTGGCTGTCAGAGTGCTCTTTGCTAACAAGAGAGGCTTGAAACACCTCTATTATTGCTCTGTCGATTGCATCTTTGATTACAACTGTATTTTGAGGGTCTTGCGCCGAGATAATAACGCTCGTACTTATCTTCTCACCTAACGTATCACGAGAAAATTTGGCACTTGGGGAGTATCCGCATCCGATTATAAAAATAGAAACCGATAAAAGAAGCAGAAATTTTTTAATATTTAAGAGCTGTTTCAAAATTAATCCTTGACAACTAAATTTACTAGCTTTTTAGGGACTACAATCTCTTTGATTATAGTTTTGCCCTCCAGCCATCTTGAAGCGCTCTCTTTTGCCATGGCGATTATCACATCGTTTGTGGCATCAGGTGAGACTTCTATCTCAAGCCTTGCTTTTCCGTTGATAGAGACACCCAAAATCAAGCTGTTTTCAACAAAAACTTCATCCAGAACTCTCTGCGGTGCTAAATTTGCAAGTGAGAATTTTTGACTGCTTATCTCCCAGCATGTGTGCGGAATAACCGGCTCCATAATGGAGGTCAAAATCCAGTAACCCTCGCTCCAAACATCGCTGTTTGACTGCAGATTTAGAGCGTTCATAGCCTCCATAACGCCCGCAATCATCGTGTTAAAGGTGTATTTCTCTCCATAAACATCCTCTGCGCGAGCTAAAGCCTCGTACACTTTTTTTCTGGCAAATTTCTCTTCTTTACTTAGTTTTACATGCTCAATGAGAGGAATTTTATCTGTTTTGTATGCGTTAGCGCTTCTCTCATAAAATCTTTTTATAAACTTGAAAGCACCCTCAACGGCATTGTCGTTCCACTCAAGCTCTTGTGTCGGGGGTGCGGCAAAGAGTATAAAGAGCCTTGCGGTATCTGCGCCGTATTTCTCTATTATCGCGTCAGGGTCAACCGTGTTGCCCTTGGACTTGCTCATCTTAGCACCGTCTTTTAGAACCATACCTTGGGTTAGAAGTTTGCCAAAAGGCTCATCAAACTCCAAATAGCCTAAATCACGAAATACTTTTGTAAAAAATCTTGCATAAAGAAGGTGTAAAATTGCATGCTCAATACCGCCTATGTAGTGGTCAACACCTTGGTGCATCCAGTACTTAATCTGCTCTTTTGAGAAAGCCTCTTTTTCCCAGTTTTTTGGCGATGCGCAAAAACGTAAAAAATACCAGCTTGATTCTACAAATGTATCCATAGTATCTGTTTCGCGAAGAGCGTCTATTCCGCATTTAGGACACTTGCAGTGCTTCCAAGTAGGATGGTGGTCAAGCGGATTTCCCTCTCCTGTAATAACGATATCTTCAGGCAGAGCGATAGGAAGATTCTCTTTTTTCTCCATCACTATTCCGCAATCGTGGCAGTGGACAAAAGGAATTGGCGCACCCCAATATCTCTGACGGCTCACTCCCCAATCTTTTAGCTTGAAGTTGGTTGTTTTTTTACCGATTTTTTTATCTTCAAAGTGCGCTATTATTTTAGCCTGCGCCTCTTTTGAGTTAAGGGAGTTAAACATCTCCGAGTCAAAAAGCTCGCCGACGTCCGTAAAAGGTTTATCCGCGCTAAACTCACCGCCAAAGGGTTTGATTACGCCCTTAATCGGCAAATCATATTTTTTGGCAAAATCAAAATCTCTCTCATCATGGGCAGGAACAGCCATAACAGCGCCGCTTCCGTAATCCGTCAGAACAAAGTTTGCAACCCAGATAGGAACAAGCTTTTTAGTCAGCGGATGAAGCACATGCAGATTTAACGCCACACCGCTCTTCTCTTTTTGCCTATCAATTGATGAAGCGTTCTTCATCTCCTTGATTTTTTCAATTGTCTCTTTGTCAAGAAGCGAATTCTCTATCATATAGCTTACAATCTCATGCTCAGGAGCTAACGCCGCATAGCTCACACCATAGATGGTGTCGGGACGCGTTGTAAATACGTTAAAGCTCTCAAACTTGTTATTTAGCCTCTCTTGTGATTTTTCATCAAATGAAAGCTTAAACTCCAAACCGTTTGACTTGCCTATCCAGTTCTCCTGCATTGTAAGAACCTGCTTTGGCCATCCGCCCTCAAGCTTATGCAAATCAGAGAGCAGTTCGTCGCCATACTGCGTTATTTTGAAGTAGTACTGATTCATGTCTTTTTTAACTACGTCACTGTCACATCTCCAGCATGAGCCGTCTATGACCTGTTCGTTTGCCAAAACAGTATGGCAGCTCGGACACCAGTTTAAAAAACCTTTTTTACGATAAAGAAGACCTTTTTCGTACATGTCGATAATAAAAGACTGCTCAAACTTGGTGTAAAGCTCATCACTCGTAGCAAGTTCGCGCTCTTTTGAGAATGAAAAACCGAGCGATTTAAACTCGCCCTTCATGTAGTCAATGTTGTCGTAGGTCCATTTTTTTGGGTGTGAGCCGTTTTTGATAGCTGCGTTTTCTGCCGGCATACCAAAGCTGTCAAAGCCGATTGGATGAAGGACATTGAAGCCTTGCTGGCGATAATACCTAGCAAATGCATCACTTAGAGTGTAGTTTCTAACATGCCCCATATGAAGGCGTCCGCTTGGAAACGGAAACATGCTTAAAATATATTTTTTAGGTTTTGAAAAGTCCTCATTAGGCTCAAAACTTCTGTTTTTTGCCCAATATTGCTGCCACTCTTTTTCTAACTCTTTTGAACTATAATTCAACACTCTCTCCTAGTGCTCATCGCGGTTTTTTGAGCTCTCAATATAAACAAGTCCTACTGAGAATACATTTGCTATCAACGCACCTATTGCCAGTGCTATCGCCCACTCTAAGTTCCCGACTACTTCAAGATAGATAAATGCCGGAATAAGGTGCAAGTCTGCTACTAAAGAGGACGCTAAAAGCTCAGCGGAGAGAAGATTTCTAACACCTATTTTCAAAAATGTTGAAATTAAATTTAAGCTGCCTGCTACAAAGAGTGCAACGGCACTATGCTCATATAAAAACCCTGCAATTGATGTTAAACTCATCAACGAAAAAAATACATATATTACTTTGCCCCAATCCATATTGACACCTTAGCTTTAAATTAATTGTGAGGATTATACAAAAAGTATCTTAAGGAGCGACTGAAGTCTTTATGCCTATTATCTAGAATGTTTTTTGTTTATTCTTTTATTGAGTGAGTTAACTAAAGACTAATGCAATTTTATAATAGACTTCTCGCATACCCTAAATTGCTTCGTAATTCTTCCTCGCAATGACTGTCATTGCGAACGAAGCCCTCTCATTATGACATGCGAAGCACGGCAATCTCCAGCCCCCCCCACTAGCAGCCAAATCCCCAATCATTTGCCTTGTCCACATAACAATATATTCAGATATAAAATGAAAGTCAGTATTAAAATATCTACTTTATTTTCTACTGATTTTTTTGCATACTATGCCAATATCGTAGTTTTTGCATGATTTTTCATAAGAGTCTTTAAAAAGATTTTTAATCTTTTTTTCCTCTATTTTATCTTTTAAAAAGATATATAAAACGTCTTTTTCAGCTTCTTTTTCTAAAACAGTATTCTTTTGCTCACAGTCTACATTTGCTCTAGCTAAAAACCCGCTATTGAAAGGTTTTCTATGTAGTGAAGCAAAATACTGCAGCATTAAAGTTTCTTCGATTTCCGCTCCGCATTTATATGGTGGGAAAAGATACACTTTTGTGCTTTGTGCCACTAGCTCGTTCCATGTTGCATAATCGACTTTAAAGTATTTTTCACGGCTTAAAGCCTCTTTTAAATAACTTCTATGATGCGTCGTGTCAATCACCTGTATAATAGTCAAGAAAAGAACTCCATACAAAGCTTTTTGTATGTTTTTTTGTGTTAAAAAAGTTACAAGCGAGAAAAAAACCAAAACATAACCTACTGTCCAAAAAAATCTTCCCGAAGATCTAAATGTACCGGTTATGAGCTCAAAAAATTTGGGCAGCTCATACGTAAAAAGTAATGTATCTGCAGCATATATCTTTGTCGATAAAGAGTATAGCGTCAAAAGCAGTGCCGCTACGGCTAAAATCCAGTGTTTTAAAACCCCTTCCATCACAATTTTAAAATGAAATAGCAACAAATACCCGAGTAGCAGTAGAGTTCCAAATCCTAAATAGTTATGACCATCTACCTGCAGCCCTGTTGCATCCAAAACAAATTTATGTGAAGGAAGAAAAAAACTTTCTGCTAAATTAGTTCCAAGTAGAGGGGAGAGCAGATTCATTGAATTTATTTCAAAGCCTGAAGTTTGCATTTGAGAGTGTTCAAAATTGATATATCCAATGATATACCAAAAGAAAAATACTCCGACAAGACCAGACGCTAGATATAAAAGTGTCTTGCCTAGTGTTGTTTTTTTATAAATCCAAAAAGAAATTAGTGAAACAAAAAAGATAACAAATAGCATTGAGGTCAAATAGGGATGAACAAAACAAGAAAAATATAAAATAAACAGCTCTTTTTTTAGCGCTGTGTTAGCTTCTTGTTTTCCTTGCATAGTAAGATAATAAAAAGCCAACATAAAGATGAGCAGCCCCTGAGTTAAAAGCGCAGTATGTGGGATGCGTATCATTAGTGAAGGCATTGTTACTGCAAAGAGTACGCCCACTAGAGCGATATAGGGTGTTTTTGTAGTTGCCTCTCCTAAAAAATAGGCTCCTGCAACTGCTTGAAGTAAATAGGAAAAAAATACCCACCAACCAAAATAGTGCCAATCGTGAGGTAAAAACCATCCTAGCAATTTATATAACAGTGCAGCTATGGGTATGCTGTCTGTAAATGCGGCGTTGCTTCCTTGAGGATAGTTTAGATACGTGGTATCTAGGAGCGGAAAGTGCCAGCTATCACCGACATAAGCCCACATTCCGGTTATATGCTGTGTCGGGTCAGTTCTGACATCAAACCAAAAAGCATTGCTTCCTGTAAAAAAATCTAGGCTAAAAATATAAAAAAGATAGAATGTCGCTATTGCCAATGATAAAAAATAGTAACTTCTAGTGCTCATGTTTTTTGTTAGATTTAAGCTCATGTGCTTGCCTTGCTAAATGTCCAAAATTGATGAAACAGATAGGTTATCAGTGGCAAAACAACTATAACCAACACAATCTCAACATAACTATTTTTTAAAGATATAATATCTACCAAAACTATGCTAAGCAACAACGCTATAAATTGCACACTAAAGAATCGCAATGCTTTTTCAAGTTTAATTTCATGTTTGAAAGTAAATAGTGACTGCATAATATATGAAAATAAAAAGGCAGACAAAAAACCAAAGATGTTAGAGATGTAAATATTCTCACTATATAGATAAACAATAGTGTAACTTACAACAAGGTGAATAAGAGTAGATATGCCTCCTATGAAGCCATATTTGCAAATTTTACAACTCTTCATCAATAATATATATTGGTCTTTTTTTTGATTCCATATATATTCGTCCTATATATTCTCCCAAAACACCAATGCCTATAAGTTGTATTCCACCTAAAAACAAAACAACACTCATAAGTGAAGCATAGCCGGGAGCATCCACTCCAAAAACTAGCGTTTGAATGATAATATAGTTCATATATAAAAATGAAGAAAAGGACAAAACTACGCCAATATAGAGCCATATGCGAAGTGGAACAGTACTAAAACTGCATATTCCTTCAAGCGCAAAGTTCCAAAGTTTCCAACCGCTAAAACTGCTTTTCCCATAAGCGCGTGAATTTACTTCATACTCTACAATCGAAGTTTTAAATCCAACCCACGCAAACACTCCTTTCATAAAGCGCTGATTTTCCGGTAATTTCTTTACTGCCTCGACAACCTTTCTACTGATTAACCTAAAATCACCTACATTTTGGGGAATTTTTATATTTGAAATCATATTGTGAAGTTTATAAAACCCGTACGCATTCACTTTTTTAAGGAAAGATTCAGTGGTTCGAGCTTTTCTTTTTGCCAAGACAACATCATAGCCCTTTTGCCACTCTTCATAAAGATCTTTGATAACATGAGGCGGATGTTGCATATCTGCGTCTATGGGTACGAGAACATCACCTTTTGCCTTGTCAATACCTGCACTCAAAGCAGCCTCTTTGCCAAAGTTTCTTGATAAACTTATAATTTTAATATGAGAATAGATGCTTTTGAGCTCTTTTAACTTTTCTAAGGTAGCATCATTACTCCCATCATTTACAAAAATCACTTCATATTCTAAATCAAGCTCTTGCAAAGTATCAAACAATTCCTTGCTGAAATACTCTAAATTTTTCTCTTCATTGTAGCAAGGGCATACAATCGAAAGTAGATTTTTTTTCAAATGATTTATCCACACTTTTTATATTTAAGGATTATTATATCACACGACAAGATAAATAAAAATAAGTTCTTATCATCGTGACCTTTATCGTCATTACGAGCGAAGTGCAGCAATATAAACCAAAGTACTTTTTTTGTTTGCCGCTGAGCAGTCTCTCAGCCACGTAGTTCACCGCCACAGAGATAAAAAGCATCCCCAGTAGCAAATCTTACTACGCATAAAAACAAAAGAGGCAATAGTAAGTAGGTACATTTTTAAAGAAGAGAGAGTAAATCTATATAAAATAAGCAGTGAAATCAAAAAAGTATCTTAAGGAGCGACTAAAGTCTTTATGCCGCTCATTTAAGAATTAAGTTTTTTTCATAAAGAGATAAAAAATGCCAAAGGTGGCACAAAAACTATGCCTATCATCTATAATTTTTTCTGTTTCTAATCTTTAAATTTGGCTCAATAAACAGATATGATATAGTAAACCCTACATAACTCCAGATTCAAACTGAGCTCTCATTTTATCTTTTTCTGTCTCTCGTCTTGCTTTTTCTGCAAGGTTGATATGATACTGCTTAACATCAAACCCTAAAAGAAGCAGCATCGGTGAAGCGACAAATATAGAAGAGTATGTTCCAATCGTGATACCTACCAAAAGAGTAAATGCAAACGCATGGATAATCTCACCACCCCATACAAAGAGCGTAAAGACAACAAAGAGAGTTGTAAGAGAGGTAAGCGTTGTTCGTGAGAGCGTATTGGTAATTGAGTCGTCAATAACTTCAGCAAACTCCTCATCTCTGCCTTTTACTGTTCCCTCGCGGATACGGTCAAAAACGATGATGGTATCGTTAAGCGAGTAACCAAGAATCGTCAAAAGTGCCGCTAAAACGTCAAGATTTACCTCAAGCCCTACCAAAGCAATTGCCCCGATAGCTATGGAAATATCATGAACAAGCGCCAAAACAGACGCAAGTGCAAATCTCCACTCAAAACGAAATGCAACATAGACTAAAATGCCTGCAATAGCCAAAACTAGAGACATAATCCCTTTTTCTTTAAGCTCACTTCCGACCTTTGGACCAACGATATCAACACGGCGAACTTCAAAATCACCTGTGCCTTTTAGCGTCTCTCTTGTTACATCGCCTACATCGACGACAACATCTCCCGTTGTCGTTCGCATACGGATAACCACCTCATCAGAAGAACCAAACTCCGTAATACTTGCGCCCTCAAAAATTTCATTGCTTTTAAGTTTTTCACGCATAGCATCGATGGGAGCTGTAGCTGTGTACTTCACCTGAACAATCGTTCCGCCAGCAAAGTCAACACCGTAGTTAAGCCCTTTTACTGCTAAAATAGCAAACGAACTTAAAACCAAAGCGATAGAAAAGAACATTGCCAGTTTTGATTTGCCCATAAATCCAAGGGTTTTTGTGTATCTAAAAAATTCCATAATTACCCCCTAATCCCGAACCAAAAAAGGTTATTTTTGCTCTTTTTCATCTTCTCTTCAAGCATCTGGTAAATCCCGTGCGTTCCCAAAATCGCCGTAAGCATCGACGCCAAAATACCGATACTAATAGTTATAGCAAACCCTTTGATAGCACCCGTTCCATAAGCATAAAGCACAACAGCGGCGATAAGTGTGGTGATATTTGCATCCAAAATCGCACGCATCGCATTGGAGTAACCATCTTCTATGGCTTTGTGCATCGAGACACCTTGATGCAACAGCTCTCGAATCCGCTCAGAGATGATAACGTTTGCATCTACTGCCATACCGACAGTGAGGACTATTCCTGCCATTCCTGGGAGTGTGAGCGTTGCGCCAAAGAGGCTCATAACCGCTACAATTAACAAGATATTTGCGAACAGAGCGATATTTGCGATAACTCCCGCCATTCTGTAGTAAACAACCATGAAAACAACAACAAGCCCAAACCCGCCTAAAAGCGCAATCATGCTTGCCTTGATACTATCGGCTCCCAAGCTAGGACCAACAGAGCGCTTCTCCATAACATAGATAGGCGCCATAAGCGAGCCCGAACGGAGTGCAATCGCCAAATCTTTTGCCTCTAAAACAGTATAATTTCCAGAGATTTGTCCGCTTCCACCACCGATACGTTCATTGATAACAGGTGCAGAATAGACCTTGCCATCAAGCACAACCGCCAAACGCTTGCCCACACTCTTGCCTGTAAAGTCGCCGAATATCTGCGCGCCCTCTGCGTTGAGTGAAAAGCTTATTAGCGGGCGGTTATTTTGATCAAAACCAACATTTGCATCGGTTAGCATACCGCCATCAAGCACGGGAATCTCACGTACAAGATGTTTGATGTTTGGATTCGTGGCATCTTCAAGTATCACATCGCCATAAGCAGCGGCATCACTCGCACTCATGTTGCCAACACGCGCCGCTCTCTCCTCATCCACAGCCATAAGCTCTAGCTTTGCCGCACGAGAGATAAGTTCCCTTGCTCTTTGCTCATCCTCTGCATTTTTTATACCCGCAAGCTGCACAAGAATCTTCTCTTCTCCTTGGCGTGCCACGATAGGCTCAGCCAAACCAAACTGGTCAAGTCTGTTTCTGATAGTCTCAATAGCTTGAGAGATAGCCTGTTCTTTTGTCCGTGCTATCTCTTCATTTGTAAGAGAGAGGGAGATATTTTCTCCCACAACAACAACGACAGCCCCTTGAATCTCATGTAAAAAAGATTGGAGAGTTTTTACATCGTCCTTATCCAAAAGCGTAAATGTAATGCCATTTTCATCAAATGAGAGTCCATCAATAAGGATGTCTTTTTTCTCAGTAAAGTATTTAATACTTGCAGCAACGGACTTGATACGTGACTTAACAGCCTCCTCGGTTTTAACACCAAGAAGCATATGAAGTCCACCTTGAAGGTCAAGACCAAGTGCTATTTTTTTGCCATCTTGCATTTGAAAAAGCGAGGGAGCAGAAAAGAAGAGACCAAAAAAAATCGCTACTGCAAAGATAACTATGCGATAATTAAGCTTCATCCTCGTACTTTCTGATAACAGAATCTTTTGTTATCTTAACAACTATTTCTTCGTTGATTTTTACATTTAAAAACTGCTCTTCTACTTTGTTGACAATAACGATAAGTCCTCCAGCGGTGATAACTTTGTCTCCTTTTTTAAGAGCCACTATCATCTCCTGACGCGCTTTAGCCTCTTTTTGTTGTGGGCGGATAATTACAAAGTACATAATTGCAATTAAAAATACGAACGGTAAAAGTTGTCCTAATATTTCCATGAGTACGAGTTTCCTTTAAATAAATTGGGGGCATTGTACAAAAAGTATATTAATAAAAGACTGAATACTGATATAATTCGCATCAAAAACAGAGCTACAAAAAAATGGTTGAAAAAATACAAAACATCAGAAATTCCTATAATCACCTACTTTTTGACTTGACGGTAGGAGTTGTAACAGCACTTTTTTTTAGTGCATTTCTCTATTTAGAACACTTCGACATCACCATAAAAGCGCTAAACACAATCTTTGGCATTTTTGCCTTGGCTCTCTTTTTGTACATACCAAAAAGAGCTGTTTTAGTTGCTGGATTTTTTATAGGGCTTTTATGGTTTTACTGGATTGGATATAGCTTTAAATACAACGGTGTGGGCTACTTGGAGCCTTTTATAACATTTGCTTTTGCAATTATCTACATGTTGTTTTTTGGAATCTTGGCATTTACAAACAATGTAGCAATAAGAGCCCTTTTGCTATTTGGGCTAACTTTTTTTGAACCGGTTGATTTTAACTGGCTCCAGCTTGAGATTCTATTTGTAGATAGCTACATCGGCATCTTCAAGTACCAATTTGCGGCGGTTTTAATAGCTCTCTCTCTAGTAGAGTACACTAAAAAACCATACACATTTGCACCGCTTTTGCTGCTTATTTTTGCTTTTAATTTTAATACGCCGATTCAAAAAGATGCTCCACTAAAGATAAAGCTTGTTGCAACAGACATAAAGCAGGAGAAAAAATGGCAAATAGAGACTCTTCAGCCGACGCTTCAAATGATATTTAAAGAGATTGAAAATGCCATAAGCCAAGGATATGACGTAGTAGTCCTGCCTGAGTCGGTATTTCCGTTTTATATGAATTTAGCTACAAACGTCATGAATAGATTGGTTACATACTCATACAATATCGCCATCGTTGCTGGCTCACTTTTAAAAGAAGATGAACTCCACTATAACGTAACTTACATGTTTGAGGGCGGCGAATATCAAGTGGCAAAAAAGATGATATTGGTTCCATTTGGAGAGTATATTCCGCTTCCAGAATTTGCAAAAGAGTTTATAAACGATATCTTTTTTGCGGGAGCATCAGACTTTAAAACGGCTTCAACGCCTACGGATTTTGTGATAAAGGGCGTAAAGTTTAGAAATGCGATATGCTACGAAGCTACATGCAAAGAGATATATGAGGGTGATGTCGATTTTGTGATTGCCACAAGCAATAACGCTTGGTTTTACCCATCCATAGAGCCGACACTTCAAAAACTTCTTATGCGTTTTTATGCAAGAAAAAACGATGCAACTATATACCATTCGGCAAACTGGCACGGTACCGGACTCGTAAAGTAACATTTCTTTGATATAATGAGAGAAATATAATTATATGGAGTTTTTTAGTAATGCTAAATCTCAAAAATCCCGACCTCTATAACAACCGTGAAATATCTTGGCTTCATTTCAATACAAGAGTTTTAAAACAGGCGCAAGATGAGTCGCTTCCACTTTTAGAGCGCCTAAAATTTCTAGCCATCTATGGAACAAACTTAGATGAATTTTACATGATTAGGGTGGCTGGGCTAAAAAAACTCTTTGCCGCAGGCATCATAGTCTCAAGCGCGGACAAACTGACACCTATGCAGCAGCTTCGTGAGATAAGAAAATATCTCCATCAAGAGCAGCAAGTAGTTGAACACTGCATGAACGGGATTTTGAAAAAGCTTGAAACTGAAGGCATCAGCATAAAGCTTTATAGCGAAGTAAATCAGCACCAAAAGCACTACCTCCACAGATATTTTAACGAAAATATCTACCCTGTAATCATCCCGATTGCCGTTGACGCGACTCACCCATTTCCGCATCTAAACAACCTTAGTTTCGGACTTATCGTCAAGCTAAAAGATAGCGACAACCCAGCTATTGAGAGATTTGGAATCATCCGCGTTCCTAGAGTTTTAGAGAGATTTGTGGAGCTTGAGGGCAACATCTATATCCCTATTGAGAGTATTGTTGCGGAGCATGTAGAGGATCTTTTTCCGGGTTACTCTCTTATAAAATATGCCTCGTTTAGAGTCACAAGAAATGCCGACATCGAGATAGAAGAGGAGGAGGCTGACGACTTTTTGGAAATTCTTGAAGAGGGGCTAAAGCTTCGCAGAAAAGGGGCGATGGTAAGACTTGAGGTAGGGAGTGATGGCGATGAGGAGATTGTCAACTTTTTTAACCGCCACACAAACGTCTATAAAGATGATATATTTAAATTTCATACGTTTTTAAACCTCTCAAGTCTCTGGCAAATAGTCTCAAACAAGCAGTTTGCGCATCTTCTTGCAGAGTCTTTTAAAACAAAAACTCTTCCGCCACTTGATAGCAGCGAAAATATATTTGCAACTCTTGAGAAGCAAGATATCCTGCTTTACCATCCTTATGAGAGTTTTGATCCAGTTGTAAAACTTATCCAAACTGCTTCAAAAGACCCTGATGTTGTTTCTATAAAAATGACGCTTTATCGCTCAGGAACAGACTCCCCGATTGTAAAATCGCTTATGGCTGCGAGTGAGTCAGGCAAACAGGTAACCGTTATGGTTGAGCTAAAAGCAAGATTTGATGAAGAGAACAATCTTATCTGGGCAAAAGCGCTTGAAAAAGCAGGTGCGCATGTTATCTACGGCATTAAAGGTTTTAAAGTTCATGCAAAAGCGACGCTTATCACAAGAAAGAAAAACGGCAAACTAAAGCAGTATGCGCATCTTGGAACGGGAAATTACAACCCTGCCACTTCAAAAATATATACGGACATGAGTTATCTAACAAGCAAAGATGAGATAACAAGCGACATGACGAGGTTTTTCCACTTTCTAACCGGCTTTAGCAAAAAAGGGAAGCTTAACGAACTCTACATGTCGCCATCACAGATTAAACCAAAAATACTCTCTCTTATCCAAAATGAGACGAGAAGAAAAACAGAGGGACGCATTATCGCAAAGCTGAACTCGCTTGTGGATGACGATGTGATAAAGGCTCTTTACAAAGCTAGTCAGGCTGGCGTTAAAGTCGATTTGATAGTCCGTGGAATCTGCTGTTTAAAACCGGGAATAGAAGGGGTGAGCGAAAACATAAGGGTTGTCTCAATCCTTGGAAAATACCTAGAACACGCAAGAGCATTCTATTTTAAAAACGATGAGGCGGGAGTATATATCTCAAGTGCTGATTGGATGCCTAGAAACCTTACAAGACGCATAGAGCTCTTAACTGCCATCAAAGACCCAAAAGCCAAAGAAAAAATCATACAGATTCTAAAACTTCAGTGCGCAGACAACGCTTTGGCACACGAACTTCAAAGTGACGGCTCATATATAAGAATCAAAAATGACGGCACTAAAGTTGTAAACAACCATGCACTTTTAGAAGATTATGTAAACAGAGTTACCAAGTCAGCCGCGAAAGACAGCGCAAACCTAATTGAGCAAATAACTCTTAAGATATTTAGCGAGGATGAATGATATGTTATATGATTTTAAAGGAATGGAGCCAAAAATCGGCAAAAATAGCTGGATAGCTCCCTCAGCCGACGTTATCGGAGATGTCACATGCGGCGAGGATTGCTCCATCTGGTTTGGGACTGTTGTGCGAGGTGATGTTCACTATATAAAAATCGGTGACAGAGTTAGCATACAAGACCTTAGCATGGTGCATGTAACACATCATAAAAAAGCGGACAGAAGCGACGGATATCCGACTATCATCGGCAATGACGTAACAATAGGTCACCGCGTAATGCTTCACGGCTGCACCATAGAAGACGCTTGTCTAATCGGTATGAGTGCTACCATACTTGATGGCGCCGTTATCGGCAAAGAGTCCATCGTCGGAGCAGATGCGCTTGTAACTAAAAACAAAGTTTTCCCTCCTCGCTCGCTTATCATGGGAAGCCCTGCAAAACTTATCAGGGAACTCACAGATGAAGAGGTAAAAGAGCTATACGCTTCGGCTTCGCGCTATGTAGAGTTTAAATCCCACTACCAAAAATAGATGCCCGAATATTTTATATTTGCCGAAATCATAGGCATAACCGCTTTTACGATAAGCGGTTTTTTGGTTGCCATCAAAAACAAGCTTGATATTTTAGGCATTTTGATAGCTTCCACGCTAACAGCCCTTGGTGGCGGCATCGTGCGAGATGCCATCCTAAGTGTTCCGCCTTTTGCTTTCACCGCACTTCATCCGGCACTTACACTCACGCTTACCATTTTTTTAATTTTTGCATTTAGGCTCTATAAAAAAGACTCTATCGAGAGAGGGTGGATATTTGTTGTAAGCGACACCATTGGGCTTGTCGCTTTTAGCATCACAGGCGCACTTATGGCTATAAATGCCGAGTTTAACTTTTTTGGCATTATCATTCTCAGCTTTATAACCGCAGTCGGCGGAGGCGTAGCAAGAGACATCATGATAAACCAAGTTCCATCGGTGCTTATCAGCGACTTTTACGGTTCAATCGCCATCATAGCCGCACTCCTCTTAGGCACACTCCACTTTTTTAACGCTATCAATGAGTTTAGCATCCTCGCAACTGCACTCTTTACGATAATACTAAGACTTTTGGCTTATAAAAGAGAGTGGCATCTGCCGCGCCTCGGAGAATAAAATCTTTATTTAAACTCTTTTTGTACACTTGTAAGCTCAATAACATTCGGGTCTAAAAGAACTGGAAAGACTTTTCTTACAGCGTCAGTTACCCACTGCGGATAGATTCTAAAGTTTAGTTTTACGCTCGCTTGAAGCGGATAGAGAGCCTCTTTATCTAACTCAAACTTCTCTACTCTTCTCTCACCAGCTGGTATTCTCGTATCGCTTAAAAGTGTTTTGTACCTCCAAAAAAGAAGCCCGACAGGTTTGGAGTTCTCATCGCCGAAGACCTTTTGAAAGAGTCTGCTCCCCTCTTCTATATTGCCGTCATTTCCGAGCTTGCCGCTTGAGAAAACTACTCTGCCATCTTTGTCTTTTACCTCAACCTCAAGCCAGAGCTCTCTAAAGTCAGCGACACCCGTAGGAAGATGATGTCCTGCACCCACATTTTTAACGCCTACTTCTAGAACTCCATCTTTTATAGCCACATCAAGTTTTGCCGAAGTTCTAAGGAGTTGCAGTGTCTGTTCTTCATGTTCCTTATCTCTAAGTCCTGCCAAAAAGTGGTTTGAACCCGCGAAATAGTGAACCTTTACATCATCTTTTATAACTCCGCCCTCAGTTGAAGTGCCTCTTAGTGGTGCGAACTTGTCATCTTTCATATAAGTCATGTGGCAATCTATGCAGTTTTTGTGCTTGGTTTTATCTTTTGGATTGTTAAATGGCGACTTCTCCCACTCTTCGAACGTTGAGACTATTTTTATGCCGTTTTGCGGATGAAACTCATCGTGGCATGAGGCGCAGTAACGGCTCTCTTTGTAAAGCTCTTTGGAGTAGCTCTCTTTATGAACTTTAGGATTTGCATTGATAAGTTTTTCGCTAAACCAGCGTCCTAAATCAGACTTAGAGTCTTCAAACAGATACTTCTCTCTCTCCAAAGAGAGCGTAAAGGAAGCATTCCCTTTGCTCTTTGCCTCTGTTATTTGATGGCATGTTATACACGAAACACCCTCTTCAACTCTAAAATTGCCATGCTCTTTAAAGTCATTCAATAGCGTTTTCGCACCTTTTTCAAAATGCTCGTTGCTTATAAAGTTACCATCCATCGCATGCGTTGTTTTTGGATGCCCTAAAGATAGCGCGCTTGGGTTGTGACAGCTCATACACCATTTTCGAAACTCCTGCCCCTCAACCTCTCCGGCAAGCGTCTCCATAACCATATAGTATGGGTTTGAGCCTGCCATATGTTTATGGTTTGAGTTGCTCCACTGCTCAAATATCTCGCTGTGACATGATTTGCATTTTGCCGAGCTTGTCCAATCCTCGCTGTGATAAACTCCTGTTTTTTTCTCTATCTCAAGAAGTGAGAGCTCCGTAATTTTACTGTATGAAACGGACGGATATGAGAACAAAATCACAACGAGCAGAGCCAGCGGCTGAGCATTTTGCCTCTTTGCTTTTATAATATGCCATAAAAAAAGAGCCGCCAAAACTAGCGAGCCAAAAAGGTGGATGTTAAAAGAGATGGTCCCAAACATATCTCCGCCTCGGTTGCCTACAAAAAAGAGATACAAACCGCTAAAAACAACCAAAACAAAAGCTAAAAGCAGAAGCCATCCCTCTACACTGTTTATCTTTTTTATAAAGAAATATCTGCGTATATGACGATAAATAAAAGAGTTCAAAAAAAAGAACATTATCAGAATTGAGCATATTATGTGCAAAGGCTGAACAACTCTAAAATTCTCCCAAGATATATCAAAGAGCTCATGCATAAAAATACCGCTGAGAAACATCATAAATATAGTGATTTTCACAAAGACTCTTCTCATCTTTGTTCCTTTTTATAATCTACTATCTCGCCCTCTAATGCTCTTAAAAACGCCACTATCTCATCTATCTGAGTCGGAGTCAAGTTACGCCCTATTTGATGTTTAGCCATAATATTAACGGCTTCTCTTATCTTTGCAACGGCTCCATTGTGAAAATATGGCGAAGTTTTTGTAACATTTCTCAGTATGGGCACTCGAAAAAGATGCTCATTGTTTTTTCCCAAATAGCCGCCGCTATTTTCAAAAGGAAATGCTCTCTCCACTATCTTTATTTCAGGGGAAATCTCAATATTTGGCTTCATCTCAAAAAACTGTGCAAACCCTCTAAGTGGAAATCGCTGAATGCTTTGACCGCCCAAGCTCATGCCGTTATGACAACCCTTACACCCAATGCTGATAAAGTTTGCCAATCCTCTTTTGGCTTCTTTGGTCATTGCGTTGTTATCACCCTCTAAAAATCTATCATAATCGCCTCTAGTAAGCAGCGTTTTTGCATAAACTTCTATGGCTTTTGCGCCGTTTTGCAAACTAATGCCATCTTTAAAAACCTGCCCAAACATCTCTGCGTATTTTGGGTTTTCTCTCAACCTCTCCTCAAGCTCCTCTGCTCTCATGTTCATTTTGTGATGTGCTAAAAATGAGTTTTCACTCTGCTTTCTTACACTATCAACCTCACCGCTCCATGTAAAATATTTTGCCAAAGATGCATTTAAAATGGTTTGTGTATTTAGCAGGTGCGGATGCATTTTCCCTCCATCACCCTGAGCGAATGTAAATCTATCAACCCCGCTTTGGTCTTGCAGATGACAAGCCGCGCAGTCCGTAACACTGCTGCCCTCTTTTGTAAGCATTTTTACCAAAGCGCCGCTGTTTTTAAGGTCTCTATCAAAAGAGTGACAAGTTGCACAACTGGTTTTTCTATTTTTTGAGAGATTTACGTCAAAAAAAAGCTCCTCACCTAGTGCGATTTTTTCAAGCGTCATGTTATTTGAGGGGTCGTTATCTAGAAGCTTTAAGAGCTGCTCAAATGAGCTAGGAACAGGTTTGAGCCCCTTATTTAGAGCAAACTCTCTTAGCTTATCATCGCTATATATGGGAATATCTTTTGGCGGAATGATGAGTGATATTATCAAGATGGTTGAAATCGCAGCTAAGACGATTATAATGGGATAAAATAGAATCTTTTTCATCTAGCTGCAACCTTTCTCATACGAAAGCCGCATCAGTTATCAAAAATGTTTTTAACATGTAAATCTCTTTTTTGCTTTAAGTATATGCAAAAAAGAGAGATGAATCAAGTGTATAATGAAAGAAATGGGGAAATTTTTAATATTATTTACAAAAACTAATGAGGTTCATGTTAGTTTATTATTTCAAAAAAGTTATGATTAATTTGCAGTGCTGTAATTTAAAGTTATAATTTAAGTTATAATGCACTAAGAATTCTTTAAGCAATATTTGTATTCACAATCTTATATTTACGATATATTGTAAAAAATAATAAAATAATAAAATAATATGCACAATATTTATATTATTTACAATATAATGTAAATATATTTTTTGGAGGATTTCAATGAATTTAAAATATTTAATCGGTTCAGCAATCAAAACTAGAAGAAAAGAGTTACAAATTGCTCAGGCTGACCTTCAAGACTATGCCGAGATTGGTTCAACGGCTTTATCCAATCTTGAACAAGGCAAAGCCAATATTTCCATAGATAAACTGGAAAAAATTCTTGAAGTTTTGGGTTTAGAGCTAGTTGTAAAAGTGAAAGCAAAAGGGTAGTATAGATGCAAAAAGGCATAGTGTATAAAAATAAACTCCCTATTGGTGAGCTAAGTAGAAATGATAGAGGATTATATGGATTTTTTTACTACGAAGATTATCTTCAGTCTGAAAATCCAAGTGCAATCTCAGTCAATTTACCATTAAAAAAAGAGCCGTTTGTATCCAAAATACTATTTCCATTCTTCTTTAATCTGCTTTCAGAAGGAAATTTAAAATCAATGCAGTGTAAGGAATTAAAGATTGATGAGGATGATAATTTTACAAGATTATTAAAAACGACACAAGAGAATACAATCGGTGCAATTACAGTTGAGGAGGCATAAATGAGATGCTACGGCTGTTTAAAGAATATAGATAAAGGCTTGCACTATTGTCCAAAATGTAAAAATAATCTTTTTGATGGGAAAAATGTAAAACCTTTAAACTTTGACAAAACAGAATTTTATAAAATCAGAAGTGAAATGTCGGGTAAAATGTCTATCTCCGGTGTTCAAGACAAAATATCTCTTAGCTTTAACAATAACAATGAGCTAGTGCCTACAAATAAAGACGGAAAATATATCCTAAAGCCTATACCAAGAGATCATGATGGTACGATTAATTTAGAAGACATAGTACAAAACGAGCATCTAAGTATGCAGATATCATCTCAGATATTTAAAATAAATACGGCACATAACGCTCTTATTGAGTTTAGTGATGGAGAACTTGCATACATAACTAAAAGGTTTGACTACTCTCTTAATGGTTCAGAAAAAAAGATTGTAAAGGTAGATCAGGAAGATTTTGCATCCGTGCTTGAATATACATCAGAAAATCATTCTAAAAATTATAAATATGAATCTAGCTATGAAGAGTGTGCATTAAAAATCAAAGAAGTTATAGCTGCTTATATCCCCGCACTTGAAGACTTTTATAAAAGAGTTGTACTTAACTATCTTATCGGGAATACAGATGCTCATTTGAAAAACTTTTCAATTCTCAGAGATGTAGATAGAGTTGATTATTCACTCTCTCCAAACTATGATATTCTCTACACAAAATATCATTTACCAAAAGAAGACACTACTATGGGACTTGAGCTATTTAAAGAGCATGAAACAAAGGCTTTTGGGGCGATGGGTTACTATACTTTAGAAGACTTTGAGCTCTTTGCCGAGATGATTGGGATAAAACAAAAAAGGCTAGAGAAGATATACAAAGATATTCTTACAAGCCAAAAACAGGTACATGACTTAATAGACAGGTCTTACATGAGCAACAAAGCAAAAGATTCCTATAAAGAGAACTACGAAAATAGATTGAACAAGTGCCTATTTTATCATATTTATTCATACCCTTTCAGAAGTTTTGCACAAGATACAATTAAAAAATATTTGTGATTTTAATCTAATTAAAAAGGTAAAAAATTGGAGGATTGTTGAATTGTTTGTTGACAAATTTTAAACCCTCCATTAACATTTGTTCTTATCGAATAACATTTGTTCTTAGAAATGACAATTTAGGTTCTGTAATCTGCGTTAATTTTTACGTATTCGTGTCCCAAGTCACACCCGTAGGCTTTAAAACTGCCTTCACCTATACCAAGGTCGCAGGAAATAGTAAATTTTTGATGCTGCATTACAACCGCGCACTTCTTCTCCATCTCGGCGTCAAAGAGTATCTCGCCTCTGTCATAAACGCAAAGGTTATCAAACGAGACTTTTAGCTTCTCTTCGTAAGCCTCTACTCCGCTGGCACCTATTGTTGAAGCTATCCTTCCCCAGTTTGGATCTTCGCCAAAGAGTGCAGTTTTTACAAGAAGCGAATCTGAGAGCGCTTTTGCGGCAATCTCTGCCTCTTTGTCATCTTTTGCGCCTGTTACTTTGTATGTTACAAGCTTAGTAGCGCCCTCGCCGTCTCTTACCATCTCGAGTGCTAAAAAGTGCATTACCTTAAAAAGTGCCTCCTTGAAAGCCTCTTTATTATAAGCTCCGCTTCTGCCGTTTGCCAAAACCAAAACAGTATCGTTTGTAGAAGTGTCGCCGTCCACGCTTATGGCATTAAAAGTTGTTGTTTTTACTTCATCAAGAGCCTCTTGCATCTCATTTTTGCTTACTTTTGCATCGGTTGTAATAAAGCAAAGCATAGTAGCCATCGCAGGGTTTATCATCCCCGCACCTTTTGCTATCGCGCCGATGTTAAAGCTGCTTCCATCATCAAGTTTAACCTTAAATGCTATCTCTTTTGCGAATGTGTCGGTTGTCATGATAGCTTTTGACGCGCTTGCAGAGTCTTTCTTTGTTAAATCAAAAAGTTTCATGCCCTCAATGATTTTTGCTTTTGGAAGTCGCACACCTATTACGCCTGTTGAACTCATAATCGGATTTTTAACGCCTGATGGGCAGTTAGAGAGTACCTCTTTTATATCCTCAACTCCTGCTTGCCCAGTCATTGCATTTGCATTTTTTGAGTTAATAACTATAAAATTTGTTTTAAAACCACCCATTGAGCGAAAATGCTTTATAGGCGCAGCAAACATCTTGTTTGTGGTAAAAACAGATGCTACTTCACACTCATCTTCACTATATATAAACGCCATATCTTTAGCGTTATCCTTTTTAAGACCCACGCTAACGCCATCAGCAAAAAAACCTTCACTCGCGCAAACCCCGAGGCTTGAATAGATTATATTATACAAATTTAAACTCCTTTGGTTTATCTCTTTTTCTTATTAACTCTTTTGTCACGTTTATATCTTTTTGAGTTCCGATTAGAAGCAGCTTGCACTCGCTAGTAATAAGAACGTCACCCTTTGGCATCGCTAAAAATTTTCCGTCTTTTTTGGTAATACCGACTACCGAAGTGTTAGTCATCTCTCTAATATGGGTCTCTCTTAGTTTTTTAAGAACTGCCCAGCTGTATTTTGGCACCTCAATCTCTTCCATATCAAGCGGATTGTCACTCTTGTACAAAAACTCCTCCAAGAGGTTTTCCATATCAGGACGAGCCGCCATGGCAGTAACTCTTTGAGCGGTTAATTTTGTAGGAGAAACTACCGTGTCTGCTCCAAGTTTTTTGAGCTTTTCAACATCACTTACAGTCTCGGCAGATGAGATAATGTAATAAGGTCTTGGCAAAAAATGCTCTTTTTCGAAGAGTCTAACCGAAGCGATAAGAGCAATGTTATCAGACATTGAACTAGACATAGTTATAAGCCCTTTTGCAGAAGCGAGATGTGATTTTAGCATCGTAAGTTCGGCATGCGGCTCTGCTTTTAGATACGTTGTGTAGTTATGCTCTTGCGCCCACTGATGTATCTCTTCTCTTGGGTCAACGACAACAAACGGTATATGATTCTCTCTTAACTGTTTAGTAACTTCAAGAGTATAATCATTATGATAACAGACGACAAAGTGCTTCTTAAGCCTCGCGATAGCGTATAACATTCTTCGCTCCTTTAGTATTCTAGATAATCTGCCTTTACTTACAACATCCACAACGATACCAACAGCAAGTGTAAAAACGGTAAATCCTAAGATAATAAGAGTTACTGTAAACATCTGTCCTGCTGCTGAAAATTCGCTCTCTTTTAAAGCACCGAATCCAACCGTAGTAAATGTATATCCCGATTGGAAAATCGCATCCATTATGGTGTAATCTTCTATGTAGACATAGCCCAAAGTGCCGATAAGCATGCACATTTGTACAAGAATAAGAGGTGTTCTAAATGGCAGTAATTGAGCATATAACTCATCATTGAGGGTGATTGTGGGTTTGGGAGATGTCTCCCAATGTAGAAAGTTTCGAATCTTCTCTAAGAGATTCAAGTTTGCGTCCTGTTAGACTTAAGAGTTTTTCTTAAGTGTACGCAACTCTTTTGCAGAGATTTTAACCTTTTGAGTAGTACCGTCATCTAAAGTGATACGTACTGTTCTAAGATTTAATAAAAAACGACGCTTTGTTTTGTTTTTTGCGTGCGAAACATTGTTTCCACTCATCGGGCCTTTGCCGCTAATAGCACATTTTCTTGCCATAATTAGGTTCCTTATATTAGGTTTTAAAGTTGCGAATTATATCAAGCCTAAACAAAACTTCTGCTTAAGGTAAATTCAAAAAATCCCCTTAATATTTCTTTTATAGATATGAAGGTAGAATAAACAAAATTTAAGAATATGCAGAGAAGATGATAACAAAAGACAAAATAGATAGCTTTATCGAGAAGATACCGCCAGCACCAAAAGTGTTAAATGAGACCATTAGACTCTTAAACATGGGAGAGCTAGCAAAAGCTGCAAAAGTTGCTGAGGGTGATTTGGCGCTAAAATCATATCTCAAAGGCATAGTAAACAAACCTATATACGGATTTGCCAATGAGGTAAGCGAGATCTCTCAGATATTTGGCATCCTAGGTGTTTCTTTATCACAACAGACCGTTTATAACTACATGGTAACTCTCTTAAGCCCCAAAAACTGGACTCTATTTCATCTAAATGCAAAATCGTTTCATGATTTTCAGGCAAACCTCTCTAAAAAATGGGAAAAAGTGCTCAAACACTTAGGCATCGATGACAAAAATATATATGCGGCTATTACTCTGCTCCCTGCAAGCATAATCGTAACAGAGGCTCTTTTTTGCGAAAAAAAAGAGGACGTAAACCTCCTAAGAAGCATAAAGGCTCTTGACTATAACACAATCCTAGTGCGTCTGTGCGGGGTGAGCCTTTTTGATATTTGTTCCCAGATAGCAGACAAATGGGAGATGGATGAAAAAATATCCAAAATAGTACAATCAGCCTCCGGCATAAAGCCCTCAGACGACGAGAGCATCAACAAGCTGGCAAAGTGGATGCATCTTCTTCTCTTCTATGAACTTTCACAGCCTGAATTTATAAAAGCGGGATTAAATGACTTTGTTGATTTTAAAATCGACTATGTCGAAGACATATACGAAGAATTTGCAACGCTAATGGGGATTGAATGAAAGCCGTAATTAAAAATGGAATCGCAGTTTTCTCACCGCAAGGGTTTTTAGACGGAAACAGTTCAAGCGCTTTTATGAGCATTGAAGATATTGATGCTGCGGCAAACCTAAAAGCCGACATGATTCTTGTTTCCTTGAAAAAAGTTGTTTTTTTTAACCGCAATGGTCTTGATGTCTTTATGAAGCTTTTTATGAAAATTCGTAAAAAGAGTCATGCTACTGTAGGATTTTGCGACTATGACGCTAAAAAATATGACGCTATAAAAAGATTTTATCAAAATGAACTTAACTTTTCGCTCTTTAAAACACTCGATATCGCCAATCTATTCTCGTCAAGTTTTAAAAATCTAAATAAAAACATACTCGTTTACAGCAGCGACAAATCGCAGCGCTCCGCCATAGCCATAGAGCTGCATGACGGCGGGCACAATCCAATCATTGCGCAATCTCTTGAAGAGTTCAACATAAAAAAAGAGAAAAAAGATGCTTACGACTACATAGTAGATTCGACCTTTTTGGGACAGATGGGAGAAAAAGTCGCAACTAGAGTAACCGGAAATGCCGTAATATACACAGTTTCCTCATTTTTGGATGTTGAGATTGGCAATATGTTCAATATTGAGTATCACAACAACTCTTTAAACGTCGGTTTTAGACTTTTTATCTTTGATGCATACAAAGTTATCAGCATGAATGTGCATGCCCTGAACTTTTTCTCAAAACTGGCAAGTTCGGCGGCAGAGTACAACGCAACGATATGTTTTGTAGGAATGAAATTTGACAAAACTCCTCAGGTGTTTAAAGATACTATGGAGGATGCGGGAATACTTTTTTATACGCAGATGGATGACATACTCCAAAATAAAGAGCTATTAAAAGAGCTTGGCGCAAGCAGTGCTTCGAATGTAAAAAGCAAAAGGGTTTTAAATAAAGAGACTATACTTGAGCTTCCTAAATTTATAGATGCAACGGTTGTTACCTTAGAGATGATGACAAATGCCAAAGCGACAAAAGAGGCAGCCAACGTTCACAATCTCATTATTGAAGATAAAAGCGGGAAAATTGCAAGTTCGATAGGCTATTTCGGCGATATAGACGGAATGGTTATTCTTGTTTTTCCATCAGCTATCGCCAAAAAAGCGTGTGAACTGCTTATAGGCGAAGACACTGATGATATGGAACTTATCCTAGACTCACTTGCGGAGCTTGTAAACATAGTCGGCGGAAAGATTAAAACTCTGCTCGCAGATGAGGGCGTAAGCGTAAATATTACTCTTCCTAGAACCTACCAAGATGTCGACAGCCTGCTTCAGGTTGTAGAAAACAGAAGAGGCGTTCAGGTTGATCTCCTCTTTAACAACGATAAATTTCTATTTTTCTTAACAAGATAAAAGCTACAAAATTGTAGAATTTCGCAATTATATAACTGACTTTACGCACTTTTATAAAAAGGGTGTAAAAATACTTTGTAGTTCTCGAAAAACAAGTTTTTCGTAGCTTCAGGGGGTTGTAGGGACTTTAGTCCCTGCCACTAAAATGGACGCGTTCATTTTAGTGCGTAACATAAATGAGAGAAGGAAGAGTCATGAAAGTAGCACCTAGTGTTTTATCTGCCGATTTTGGCAACCTAAAGAGGGATGTAGAGGCTATTTGTGAAGCTGGATGCGATTTTGTACATGTAGATGTTATGGACGGCCATTTTGTGCCAAACCTAACCATAGGACCGGTCGTAGTATCGGCAATCGCTTCTGCTGCAACAAAGCCTCTAGATATTCATCTTATGGTTGAGAACAACACCTTTTTTGTAGACCTTTTTGCACACCTAAAACCGGAATATATCTCTTTTCACATCGAAGAGGAGAAGCATCCTCATAGACTTATTCAAAAGATTCGCTCTCTTGGCATAAAACCTGCAATAGTGTTAAACCCGCACACTCCGCCAGAGTCGATAGAGTATCTACTTGGCGATTTGGATATGGTTTTGCTTATGAGTGTAAATCCGGGTTTTGGCGGCCAAAGCTTTATAGAGACTGTTTTGCCAAAAGCAAAAAAACTAAGCGCTATGAGAGACAAAATCAACCCTGCGTGCCTTATAGAGGTTGACGGCGGAGTAACCGATAAGAATGTACGTCTGCTAAAAGATGCGGGTGTTGATATCGTTGTTGCAGGAAGCTACGTATTTAACCACGCAAATAAAAAAGAAGCAATAGAGAGTTTAAAAGTCTAATGCGCACCAAAATTTGCGGTATTACATCTTATGAAGATGCGATGATGGCAATAGAAGCCGGTGCAGACGCGCTTGGCTTTGTTTTTTATGAACCCTCTCCCAGATATATCTCCCCAAAAGAGGCCCGAGCCATTATCAAAAAGCTCCCCCCGTTTGTAGAAAAAGTTGCCCTCTTTGTAAACAGTGACGCTCAAATAATCAACTCCTACTGCCAAGAAGCGGGAGCAACACTCGCACAAATCCATTTTGAAGCGCCTACTAGTCTCTATGAACAATTGTTCGTTCCTTATATAAAAGTTATCCGCGCAAAAGAGGCTAAAGATATTTTGCAATTTAGCGATGAGTACAGACTTGTTGATGCATACTGCGAATCATTCGGCGGAAGCGGAAAAAGATTAAATTTAGAGTGGTTTGAAAACGTTGACTGCTCAAAAATAATCCTTGCAGGCGGACTTGATGCGCAAAATGTATCAGACGCTAAAAAATACGCTTTTTACGGTGTTGACGTCAGTAGCGGAGTTGAGCTCTCTTACGGCAAAAAAGATGCCCAAAAAGTGATAGAATTTATCAAAAATGCAAAGCAATAGTTTATGATAAATTTGGAACCAAATTTTACTCTAGATGCAAAAAGTGTTCATAAACTCTCAACCAAAGGACTCTCTTTAAAAACATTAAAAGAGCAGATAGACGAAGATTTGGATTTTTTGCTCCAGCTTTGGCACTCGCAGGGACTTGAAATTGTCAAACAGCAGGGATACTACTTTTTTGCTACAAAATTTATTCCGATAGAGGATGCCGTATTTTGCATAGTTGACATCGAGACAAATGGCTCAAAAATAGACAAACATCAAATAATAGAAATTGCGGCGGTTAAAATTAAGGGTGGCAAAATTATTGACAGTTATGAATCTCTCGTTAACTGCAAAGAGATAAATCCGCATATTACAGAGATAACAGGGATTAGTGCAGAAGATACCAAAGATGCGCCAAATCTAAAAGCGGTAATGTATGATTTTAAACTCTTTTTAGGCGATACTGTTTTTGTTGCACATGATGTAAAGTTTGATTACAGATTTATATCTCTAAGCATGCAAAAAGTAGGTCTTGCTCCGCTTCTAAACAGAGGTCTTTGCTCGCTGTTTTTGGCTGAGAGAACAATAGAATCCTACAGATATGCGCTCTCATACCTAAATGTCTCGTTTAATCTAAATCCCGACGCAGTGCACCACCGAGCCATGAGCGATGTAATGACTACTTATGAGCTTTTTAAACTCTCACTTGCAAATCTTGATGAGAGTGTAAAAACGGTTGAGGATTTGATAAAGTTTTCAAAAGAGGGAAAAAGGCTAAAAAAACCGAAGTTTGACCCTCTACAAGAGAGTCAAGAGTAACTATTCGCTAAAAGCTCCAACGCCTGTAAGCTTTTTATATCTAGCTTCCATTCTCTCATCACTAGACATTGTGCGTAGTTTAGCAAGTTCGCTCAAAAAGTACTCGCCTATTGCAGCCGCAGCTCCATCTTTATCCCTATGGGCACCAATCAGCGGCTCGGCAATGATATCGTCAATAAGACCAAGCTCTTTTAAGTCGCTGCTTGTAATCTTCATAGCATTTGTTGCAGCTTCAGCCTTAGCAGGGTCGTTCCATAATATCGCAGAACACCCCTCAGGAGATATTACGCTAAATACGGAATATCTCATCATCGCCAATTTGTCAGCTACGCCAATAGCAAGCGCGCCGCCGCTTCCGCCCTCTCCTATTACAATAGAAATTGTAGGAGTATTAAGGTCGGCAAGTTCTAACAGATTTCTAGCTATCGCCTCGCTCTGATTTCTCTCTTCAGCTCCAATGCCCGGATATGCGCCCGGAGTGTCGATAAGCATAAGAAGAGGTATGTTGAACTTTTCAGCAAGTTTTGCGGCACGAAGAGCTTTTCTATACCCTTCAGGATGCGGCATACCAAAATTTCTTTTTATCTTGTTTTTAGTTCCGCGCCCTTTTTGCTCACCGATAACCATAGCCCTCTCACCGCCTATGTAGCCTAAATAGCAGAGAATAGCGGCATCATCACGGAAGTGTCTATCTCCATGTATCTCGTACTTGTCGCTCATAATAAGATTAATATAATCAAGCGCATAAGGTCTGTCTATATGGCGAGCTAATTGAAGCTGCTGAAAAGGGGTAAGATTATTGAATATCTTTGAAACTTCTTTATCTAAACTGCTCTTAAGTGATTCTAGCGCAACTTCGTCATGACGAACCTGTGCAGATATGATGTCTTCTTGAATAAACTTTATTTTATGTTCAAAATCTAAATATGTTGCCAAATTGGAGTCCTTATACTTAGATTTTTCTAAAGATTAAAACGCCGTTTGTTCCGCCGAAACCAAATGAATTGCTCATAACGGTAGTTAAGTTTGCTTTTCTAGCATGATTTGGAACAATATCTAAATCACAGTTTTCATCAGGAGTTTCATGGTTAATTGTCGGAGGAATAATTCCATCACGCATAGCCATCAAACATACAACTGCTTCTATACCGCCAGCTGCACCCAAGCAGTGACCGATTTGACCTTTTATAGAACTCATCGGAGGGCAGTTTTCTTTGCCGCCAAGCAAATCTTTAACTGCTGCTGTTTCATTTTTATCGTTTATAGGCGTACTTGTTCCGTGTGCATTTACATAGTCAAGCTTAGGTTTGCCTGCCATGTTGTATGCAGCTTTCATAGCGCGAGTTGGGCCGTCAAGGCTTGGCGTAGTTATGTGACTTGCATCACCGCTTTCGCCAAATCCGATAATCTCTCCGTAAATATTTGCCCCGCGAGCAACTGCATCTTCATATACTTCAAGTATAAGAGCAGCAGCTCCCTCTCCCATAACAAACCCATCACGGTCTGCATCAAACGGGCGAGAAGCTTTTTTCGGCTCTTCATTTCTTGTTGATAACGCTTTCATAGAAGCAAATCCGCCTACGCCTGCACCTGTTATTGCACACTCAGCTGAAACAACAAGCATCTTATCCGCTCCGCCGCATATAATAGTTTTTACTGCTTCGCTTATCGCATGCGTTCCAGCAGCACATGCAGTAACGCTAGATAAGTTTGGACCTTTCGTTCCGTGCTCAATAGATACAAAACCGCCAAGCATGTTTACTAGCGCACCGGGAATAAAGAACGGACTTATACGTCTTGGACCCTTCGTCTCAATAATGATAGAGTTCTTCTCAATAGAGGGAAGTCCGCCAATACCCGAACCGGCACTTATCCCAAATCTGTCCATATCAGTATCTTCAGGAATTTTAGCATCAAGCATCGCCTCTTGAGCGGCTTTTAAACCAAGGTGGATAAATCTGTCGGCTTTTTTAACCTCTTTTGCATCCATAACTGTCTCTGGGTCAAAATTTTTAACCTCACCCGCAATTTTAACGCTGTAATTTTCTGGATCAAAAAGAGTAATAGTACCTATTCCGCATTCGCCCTCGCACATTGCTTTAAAAGAACTCTCTTTATCATTTCCAACTGCATTTATCATGCCTAACCCAGTAACTACAACTCTTCTCATTGAAATCTCCGTATAAAATATATAAAATATTTTTTAGAAGCCACAAAACTGACCACTAAAAAATATTTACTACCGAGGAGTCCTCAGTAGAATCTTAGATAACTATTTGCTTTCGATATAGTTAACCACGTCTTTAACAGTTCTTATTTTCTCTGCTTCATCATCAGGAATTTCGATATCGAATTTCTCTTCAAGCGCCATTACTAATTCAACTACATCAAGGCTATCAGCACCTAAATCCTCAACGAACTTTGAGTCCTCTTTAACTTCATCTGCGCTTACGCTTAATTGTTCAACTACTACCGCTTTAATATCGTCTAAAAGTGCCATTCTAGCTCCTATGTTTTATGTGTAAAATCTCGTAATTGTAGCATATTTAACTTAAATAACATAACAAGAAAAAAAGAAAAAAGAGAGTACAACCCAGCCTCTATATACTTTATATAGGACTTTTTTTATAATAATCCAAGGCTCTCTCTTTTGCCTCTTTATGTTTGATTATAGGTCTTGGGTAGCCTTTGATTGTAGCATTTAGCAAAAATTGCTCGTCATGTATGCTCTTTGGTTCTACAGGTAAAAGTTCAGGAAGCCATTTTTTAATATAGAGAGCCTCTTTGTCAAACTTTTTGCTCTGCAAGTATGGATTAAATACTCTAAAATAAGGCTGCGGGTCAACTCCCGTTCCTGCACTCCACTGCCATGAGAGCGCGTTGCTTGCCAAGTCATAGTCAAGCAGGTGAGAAGCAAAAAAACGCTCTCCCCACTGCCATGGTAAAAGCAGGTCTTTGGTAAAAAAAGAGGCGACAATCATGCGAACACGGTTGTGCATTTTCCCTGTTTGCAAAAGCTCTCTAACTCCCGCGTCAACGATAGGAACACCTGTTCTTGCCTCACAAAAGGCTCTGAACTTCTCTTCATCTTCTATACCGTTAAAGGCATATTTGTAGTTTTTTGTCTCTAAAGTTGGGATATGAAAAAGCAGGTAAGCATAAAAATCTCTAAAGACAAGTTGTCTCACAAATGGCTCAACATCTGCACCTTTTAAAGAAAAAATGGCTCTTAAAACTGCTCTGATTGAGAGCGTTCCAAAGCGTAAATCGGCACTTAGTCCAGAAGTCGCATCAGAGGACAAATGGTCTCGCATCTGCTGATACGCATCTATCTTTTTTAAAAATACTTCCAGCTTTTTATGCGGGTTTACTATCTCGATGTTTTGCTCTGCAAACCCTAAATTTTCAAGCGTCAATGCGACTATTTCACCCTTTTTTTCGATACCCTTATACTCTGTTTGTACCAAAATATGCTCTGCGATTTTTGCTGTATCTATATTTTTAGCAGAGAGAATTGCCCTCGCTTTTTTATAAAAAGGTGTAAAAACAAGGTAAGGTTCGCCATTATCTTTTAGCACCTCTTTTGGCTTGAAGATGTAAGTGTCGTTTAGATAACGAAAGTGCAGCATATGAGAGATTTTGATGTCTCGTTCTTTTGCGTAAGCGTCATAATCTCCCGATGCTACAACCTCTTCAAAACCCTTAAACTGCGCAAAAATCTCTTCTGGTTTGCCATAAAAAATCTTAAGATCCAGCCCCATTTTTTGCAAATCGGCTTTGAGTTTTACCACATGATAAAAGATAAAACTCACTCTTTTATCATCTGGCGGCAGCTTATGTAGGATGTTTTCATCAAAGATAAAGATAGGCAAAACCTCTCCGCCAAAAGAGAGGAGCGGGTTATCCTCTACCCTTAAATCTCTTCTAAACCAGAGGATGCGTTTCATTTGGAGCTAAGCAGACTTGAGCGAAGTGCCAGCTCTTTTGGGTATGGTTCTAAAAATGTTTGCCCCAAAAGATAGGCGGTATTGTGTTTTTTGGCATAAAGTTTGATGGTGTTTAGCGGGACGATGAGAGGGACTATCTTTTTTGCGTACTCCTCAATCTGCTCATGCAACACCTCTTTTTCCTCAGAACTAAGCTCATTTTTGAAAAAACCGCTCATGTGTTCTAGTACATTTCTGTTTCTTTTGATGGAGCTTTTTTTGGCAATGGCTACTTTAAAGTTGTACTCATAATTTGCAAAAAGTGCGTCCATCGTGAGGTTTTCATGATTTCCTACGATGTTTCCAAGCACTCTGTAGAGCTTCTCATCTTTTGCTTGAAGCAAAAATTTGTTTTTTGTATGAAAATCAACAACTACCTTCATGTCGGGCTTGCTCTCTTTTAGCTTCTCAATTGCATCATAGGCAAAGAGCTGCATGATAAAGTTTTCTCTAAGCCAATCATCTTGAAGCCGACCCTCCTCTTCCATGGGCAGAAGCGGGAACTTCTCTCTGCAAACACTCGCAAAAATGCCGTCAGTTTTAGGGCCTGAAAAGCCGTTCTCAAGATATGCCACCGTGCTTCCAAGTCCGCAGCTTGGAGAGCGGGATTTAAATATGATGCCACCCAGCTTCTCATCTGCAATTCTGTGAACTTCATCATAAGATTTATCAAGAAGCATTTGTGTCAAATCGCTGCCGTCTTTGTTTGAGACAACGGCGATATTGTCGTCTCTGCTTACAAGTTTTACTGATGGTCTTGGAGTACCAAAAGCTATGGCTTCCGGACAAAACGCAACAAAAGATGCGTATTTTCCAAGCTCATCGGTCACAAATCTGTCATGTTTATGTCCGCCGTCAAATCGAACTTTCTCGCCAAGTAAACATGCCGATACTGCTATATTCATTTGATGTTATACGTAAATATGAGCAAAGCCCATATTTACGGCAGGGACACTTTTGTCCCTGCAACCCCCTAAAGCTACCCACTGAAGTGGGAGATTGAATTTAGCTACATACATTTCCTACCTCACCTTACGCCATATTCATGCCGCCGTTTACTTTGAGAGTTGTTCCCGTGATGTAGCTTGAGTGGTCTGAGAGTAAAAACGCCGTTGCCTCTGCCACTTCAGCAGGATTTCCAAAACGACCCATCGGGATTTTTGATGTAAAACTCTCTTTTATCTCATCACTTAAAACATCTGTCATTTCTGTTGCGATAAAACCTGGAGTTATCGTGTTGTAACGGATGCCGCTAGTTGCAGCCTCAAGCGCAAAACTCTTTGTCATCGCAATCACACCGCCCTTGCTTGCCGAGTAGTTTGTCTGACCCGCATTGCCAGTTTCGCCCACGATAGAAGCGATATTTACGACTGAACCGAACTTCTTCTTTCTCATCACTTTCATAGCTTCACGACATCCCACAAAACATGAGAGAAGATTTGCGTTAATCACCGACATAAAATCTTCGCTCTTCATTCTAAGTGCGAGTTTGTCATTTGTGATTCCTGCGTTGTTAACGAGGTAACTTAGCTCTCCGTCACAATCAACTATAGTCTTTATCGCATCCACAAACGCATCTTCACTGCTTACATCAAAACCGATAACCGCCGCACTTCCGCCATTTGCCTCAATAGCATCTTTGATGGCATCCGCCTCCGCCGCACCGCTTCTGTAGTTAATCCAAACTTTCAGACCGTAACTTGCCAAAACTTTTGCTATCTCTGCACCTATACCACGACTAGAACCCGTTACTAAAACATTTTTTCCGCTAAATTTCATCTCTTTTTCTCCTTGATTTTTATTAAATTCAATACTCTGATTAAACTATAGATTGCTTCGTCGCAAGCTCCTCGCAATGACGAAATTATCGCAAGCTCCTCGCAATGACATGGTTATCAAAAATTTCGCCAAGACTGTCATTGCGAGCTTCGTTAGAAGCGTGGCAATCTAAAACATAATCATTCAAAGAATCCAATGAGGCTATGATCCATCTCTGATGGAACCTCTAACCCCATAAGTTTTAAAACAGTCGGCGCTATGTTGTTAAGAGCGCCATTTTCAACTTTGGTAATACCCTCTGCCTCAACAAAACACCAAACTTTTCCAACCGTATGATTTGTCAAAACATTGCCCTCATCATCTCTCATCTCTTCACAGTTTCCATGGTCTGAGGTGATGACAACGGCATAACCCTTTTCTTTTGCTTTTTGCAAAATCTTGCCAAGTTCAGTGTCCACCGCATTTACCGCTATTTTTGCCGCTTCAAAATCTCCCGTATGTCCCACCATATCGCCGTTTGCAAAGTTTACGACTATAAAATCATACTCATCATCCATAGCCTTTAAAACTACCTCGCCAACCTCAGGCGCGCTCATCTGCGGTTTTTCATCGTAAGTTTTTACATTTGGAGAGGGGATTAAAATCCTTGTCTCGTTCTCATACGGCTCATCGACTCCACCGTTAAAGAAAAATGTTACATGGGCGTATTTTTCGGTCTCTGCGGTGTGAAGCTGTCTCAAACCCGCTTTTGAAATCACTTCAGAGAGTGTGTTTTTTGGCGAATCTTTCAAAAACAAAACAGGGTAAGCAAAACTCTTGTCATACTCCGTAATCGTGGCAATATGAAGATTTTTAAACTCTCTTGCAAAACCGCTAAAATTTATATCTCCAAGAACGGTGACAAGCTCTCTCATGCGGTCGCTTCTATAGTTTATGGTTAAAACCCCATCCCCATCTCTCATGCCCTCATATGAGCCAAAAGCGGCAGGTTCTATAAACTCATCCGTCTCACCTTTAGCGTATGACGCATTGATATACTCCAATGGCAACGTGTCGGTTTTTGGCTCAGCTTTTACAATAGCCTCGTATCCTTTTTGAACTCTCTCCCAGCGGTTATCCCTATCCATTGTAAAAAAACGGCCTGAAATCGTAGCAATTTTTATATTTTTATTGACATGTAGATTTACCTGCTCTAAATACTTTTTTGCAGAGGTAGGAGAGACATCCCTGCCATCAGTAATGAGATGCAAGAAAACCTCTTTACCCTCTTTTGCTGCCAAATCCGCTATCCCCATGAAATGGTCTATATGCGAGTGCACACCGCCATCACTCATAAGCCCTACAAGATGGAGTCTGTTCGATTTTGCCAAAAGATTTTTAAACTCGGCATTATCCTTAAATCTATTTTCGCTCAAAGCCAAAGATATCTTTACCAAGTCCTGATAAAGAACCCTTCCGCTTCCGATGCTCATATGCCCGACTTCCGAGTTTCCCATTTGACCCTCAGGAAGTCCTACGCTTAACCCGTAGGTGTCAATAAGAGAGTGCGGGGTGCTCTCAAAGAGTTTGTCATAAGTCGGCTTTGTTGCGTTGTAAAACGCATTGTACTGCGTCTTTGAAGAGTAGCCGATACCGTCCGTTACGACCAAAACAGCTTTTTTTGTCAATTTTTTTCCTTATAACAAAAGTTTTATGCAATTATACTATAATGTCATTTTTATTCATTATACGTTAAACGAGCAATACCCAAAAGCAAGGGTACAAGAGCCCGTTTTAACGGCAAGGACATAAATGTCCTTTGCAATCCCCTAAAGCTTTTCGCAATAATGCGAAAAATTTACTTTAAATAAGGAACTGCTACTTGCTGTACTGGCTATCAGAAATTTTTCAAATCAATCTACTTGGATATATCACAATACGTGCCGGAATAGCCTTCTTTTTGGCTCTATTTTTTACACTGTTTTTAATGCCTCTCTTTATAAGATGGGCACAAAAAACTTCCAGTGTTCAGCCTATTAACAACTGGGCGCCTGAGCGTCATCAAGGTAAAGCAAAAACACCTACAATGGGCGGGATAGTTTTTATCTCGGCAACTATTTTTGCCTCTATCATAAGTATAAAATTCTCAAACCTCTACGCAGTAGGCGGAGTTATAACCCTTGTTTTATTTGCTCTTATCGGTTTTAAAGATGACTTTGCAAAAATCAAAAAAAATGAAAATCTAGCAGGATTAAAAGCTAGAACAAAACTTCTTTTACAGATTATTTCCGCACTTGGGGTGGCTCTGTTTTTGTACGCGCAGCCTGATTTCAACACAGACTTATATCTTCCTTTTATGAAAAATCCTGTTTTGGATATGGGCTTTTACGCCGTTATTTTATGGATTGTAGTGATAATCGCAACTTCAAATGCGGTAAATCTTACCGACGGACTTGACGGCTTGGCAACAGTTCCTTCCATTATGGCGCTTACATCTTTTAGCATTATCATCTATATTACGGGGAATGTCACAATCAGCTCATATCTGTTGATGCCAAACATTAACATAGGAGAGGTTGCGATCGTTTCAAGCGCCTTAATAGGAGCTTTAACCGGTTTTTTGTGGTACAACTGCCATCCTGCAGAAGTTTTTATGGGAGATAGCGGTTCACTTACTATCGGTGCATTTCTTGGCTACTTGGCAATAATCTCAAAGAGCGAAATACTTCTTCTTCTTATCGGCTCAATCTTTGTTATAGAAACACTCTCTGTAATACTTCAAGTCGGAAGTTATAAGCTTAGAAAGAAGAGAGTCTTTTTAATGGCGCCAATCCACCACCATTTTGAGATGAAAAACTGGGCGGAAAACAAGATAATCGTGCGCTTTTGGATTATCGCAACGCTCTCGAACATCATCGCTCTCATCACGTTAAAGATTCGCTAATGAAACGAGTATCTCTCTTTGGCTACGGAAAAACAACTAAGGCGCTGGTAAAACTCTTCCCAAGCGCGATATTTTACGATGACAAGTGCCTAAAACCTTTTACGGATGAAAATGGACACAAAGTAAAGCCTGCATCGGATTTCAATCCAGACTACTCCGACCTTGAGATAACCTCCCCCGGAATTCCTCCATCAAATGTGCTGATAAAAAAAGCAAAAAATCTCATAAGCGAATATGACTGTTTTGCACATGCAGCACCTCTTAGTATCTGGATAAGCGGGACAAACGGTAAAACTACGACAACGCAGATGATGCAGTTTCTTTTAAAGGACAAAGGTTCTCAAGAGGGAGGCAATATAGGGCTTCCGCTTGCACAGCTTGACCAAAATGCCCAGATTTGGGTGCTTGAGACAAGCTCTTTTACCATTCACTATACAAACAGAGCAGTCCCAAATATTTATGTTCTCCTCCCAATAACGCCAGACCACCTAAGCTGGCACGGTGACATGGGCGAGTATATAAACGCAAAGCTGAAACCTGTTTTAAAAATGCGCGAGGGCGAAGTCGCAATCATCCCGGAAGCATACAAAGAAGTCAAAACGGCGGCACATCTCATCACCTATAAAGATGAGAGGGATTTGGCATCTTCTTTTGGCATAGAGATAGACAAGGTCAGCTTTAAAGGTGCATTTTTGATGGATGCGCTTTTGGCAATGGCGGTTGATAAAATCCTTTTTGACAGAGTTGACTATGCAAAAATCAACTCCTTTGTTATAGACCCGCATAGACAAGAGGAGCTAAGAGACTCTAAAGGTCGTCTGTGGGTAAACGACACAAAGGCAACAAACCTTGATGCAACGATAGTCGCCATGAAGCGATACAAAGATCTACATGTACATCTGATTTTGGGCGGTGACGACAAAGGCGTTGACCTAAACGAACTCTTTGTATATTTGCAAGATTGTGATGTTAAAATCTATAACGTCGGCTCAAACAAAGAGAAACTCTCAAATCTTGCACGCCAATACAGCGTAGAGTTTGAACTTTGCAAAAACCTCGCGGATGCTATCGTAAAAATAGACAAAAATCTAAAAAATGACGAAGTCGCCCTGCTCTCTCCGGCAGCGGCAAGTCTTGATGAATTCACCTCATACGCACACAGAGGCGACTTGTTTAAAAGCGCTGTAAAAGAGCTGTAGTGACAAAGATTGCAATACTCGCCTCTCACAACGGAAGCGGGTTTAGTGCGCTTTATGAAGCTGCTTTAAAAAAAGAGATTGCTATCGAGATTGTATTAGTCATATCAAACAACGCTAATGCAGCCGCTTTGCAAAAAGCCGCTAAATACACCATTGACAACTTTGTTGTAAACTCCAAAACAGATGAAAACCCCGATGAAAAAATAGAAGAACTTTTGCGCGAATACGACTGTAAACATATCTTTCTATCGGGCTATATGAAAAAAGTGGGCGACAATATAACAAAAAACTTTCAGGTCATAAACTCGCACCCCTCGCTTCTTCCAAACTACGGCGGAACTGGGATGTACGGCCGCCATGTACATGAAGCGGTTATCCATAACCGTGAAAAAAAGAGCGGAGTAACCATTCACGAGGTAAATGCCGAGTATGACAGCGGAAAAATTATTTTACAAAAAGAGCTAAAGTTGAGCATTGACGAGAGTGTAGATTCTCTAGAAGTGAGGATTAAAAAGCTTGAACAGAGCGCCATTGTCGAAGCATTTAAAAAATATTTAAAACAACCAAGACCGTAAGCTAACTTTCAGTCCTTAAAAGCTATAATTGCGCTCTTTAAAAGATGGCCAATTAGCTCAGTCGGTAGAGCAAATGACTGAAAATCATTGTGTCCTTGGTTCGATTCCGAGATTGGCCACCACCTATTTTAAAGCTTCAATGGCTTGTTAGCTCAGTCGGTAGAGCAAATGACTGAAAATCATTGTGTCCTTGGTTCGATTCCGAGACAAGCCACCACTTTTTAAAATCTTAAACAACTATTTGAGCCAATCTATATGTGCTCTTATTTCATCTAATTTTGCCATAAGTGATTATATACTAATAAAAGTAAAAAAAGACGAAAAAGAAAAGAGAGATTGCTTCGTCGCAGGCTCCTCGCAATGACGGAGAAGCTTTGCTCACAATGTCGCATAAGGTGGTGACACCTTGTTTTCTTTTTATATGTATATGCGTATTATGCACTTTTTAAAATAAGTGGCAAATCTATTTCATGTTCATTTTGTTTTACATTTAAAATTTCTATTGCTACAACTTCATCTTTATCATTATAATCAACTACTACATCTTTTAATTTTTCTTCACTCTCTACTATCGTATCAGATGACAAGATTACATAAATAGCATCTGTTTCATTATCATATTTGATTTTCATTTTTACAACTTTTTTTTCTCATATTTCTGTCAAAATATGCAGTTATTATTTTTAGATTTGTAGGATTAACAACAACTTTCAAGCATCTGCTTGAAAACTCATCTATCGTTTTAAAAAAATGTTCTTCAACATCAGAAACTATTTTGTGATAAGATGGAGATTCTACCACTAATTTAATCCAATCTCTCTTAATGCCTCTTGAAGTAGTGAAACGACGCGGCAGCCTCCCATCTCGTCGTTGCGAGCGAAGCGCGGCAATCTAAAATAACAAGAGAGAGATTGCTTCGTCGCAGGCGCCTCGCAATGACGAAGTGGGAGATTGCTTCGTCGCAGGCGCCTCGCAATGACGCAGACGCAAAATAGCAACTGACACCCTTTTTTAAACTCTTATTGATTTTTCATAAAGTATTTCAGGGTCTAAATCCAAATGGTTTGACCACTCTATAGAATCAAAACTTACCCTTACACTGTTAAAAATAGATTTGTCTTTTAACTCTGAAAATTTACCTATATGTAGATACTCAGATACATCAAAAATTCTCTTTTCACTGTTTTCAAAAGTTAGAAGTAGTTTATAGTCCTTTTGTGGTTCTACTGATTTAATTGCTAAATACATTATTTCTCCTTATTTCAATGGCTCTATAGAAAATGGCAACTCACCGTTTTGAGCTAAATTCCAATCTGCCATCAATTCATCTTTATGCAATTCTGCCCAAGCCTCAACTAGCTTTTTTTGTTTGTTTGGTAATTTGCCATCACTCAATTCGCAACTATTTAAGTCTAAGATTGCAGTATATTCACTATAGTAAACATGAATATGTGGCGGATTATGTTCATTTGGAGAGCAGTACATTCTAATAATTATCCCATAAAACATGCTGATAGTCGGCATTAAGAACCTCTTCTGTTGACATGGCAGATATTATAGCTAAAAGTAATTTATAAAAAAAAGAATAGAAATCAATTTAATAGAATTTTATTTTGCGCTTGTCATTGCGAGCGAAGCGCGGCAATCTAAAGTAACAAGAGAGAGATTGCTTCGTCGTAGGCTCCTCGCAATGACAGAGAAGCTTTGCTCACAATGTCGCATAAGGTGGTGCCTAGTATCCTTTCAACATGCAGAAAAACATTATAATTCTGCTAGAGATTTGATATAAAAGAGTGCCTGACACCCTTTTAAAAAGTTTTATTCCTGTTTATGTTTAGGTGTTTAGATGCCTGACACCCTTTTTTTTAAAAAATATCAGCTATTTTCCAATGCTTTTTGTATGCTATATAAGCAATAACAGGTGCAATTAAAAGTGCAAGCGGAAAAAGAAATTGTAAATCATTCATTATATAAGTCCTTTAATTTTGTTTGAAAATCACCAAGTTTTATTAAATTGGTAGATATACCTAAAACAACTACAAAAAAAGCTATTGACGATAAAATCGTAACAACCGGATTATTAACTGCTTCATTTACACCATAAACCCATGTACCTCCAGCTATTGCTAAAAATGCTATAAGCTTCTTATTTGCAATGTCAGCTTTTTTGTTTATGATATCTACTTTATCTTTTAATCAGGATTATATCATTTTTTTGTAATTTGTTGGTTTTTTGTAAAAAGTGGTACCATTTTTTTTTGAATAGAACATGCATTATGTTAATGAAAGGAAAAATTAAGTTTTATTCCTGTTTGGGTGCCTGACACCCTTTTTTACACCCTTTTTTAGACACCCTTTTTTACACCCTTTTTTACACCCTTTTTTACCCTTTTTTTAAAAGTAGTCTGCAATCTTCCAATGTTTTTTGTATGCTACAAGTGCTAACATTCCTGCTACTATAAAACCAATTGCATAGATTAAAATACCAATACTACTCATCTCTTAACTCCTTGATTAATATCTCTAATTTGTTTAATTTTAAATATGCCAATACAATTCCAAATGATAAAAAAAGGAATGGCACTAGTAAAATCAAACTAATAATAAAAGCTTTGTCAAATATAGATAAACCAAAACCACCGACAGCTCCACTTACAGCCATCAACACGAATAATTTTTTATAAACTACATCAGCTTCTTTGGCAATTATATCGGCTTTGTCTTTTCGTTCTTGTAATGTCATAGTGAGATTATAGCAAAAATATAAAAAGAACAGATTATGAAAGAGTTTATTTTAAATAGAATATAACGCTATGTTAATTGGAAGGAAAGGAAAGTTTAAGAAAAAGCATAAAAGGAAAAGAGTGCCTGACACCCTTTTTCTTTTTTTTTATCTTTTTTTAAAAATAGTCTGCTATTCTCCAATGGTTTTTATGTGCGACATAACCAATAGCAACTGCTACTACAATAGTAAATACAAAAAGTGTTACATTATCCATTTTTACATTCCTTAATCTCATTTTTTAGTTTGTTTAATTCAAAATAATTGATAACTATACCCAGTAGGAAAAAGCCAAATACTCCAAATAGCATAAAAGAAAATAAGCCAAATTGAGTTACAGCGTAACCACCAACTCCACCGCTTGCAGCTAAAAGTAAAAAAGACTTTTTATAAACTACATCCGCTTCTTTAGCAATAATATCGGCTTTGTCTTTGCGTTCTTGTAATGTCATGTTGAGATTGTACCAAAATATAAATAAAAAAAGAATAGAAATGAAAGAGGATATTTATTTCAAGAGAATCTGCATTATGTAATGAAAGGAAAAATTAAGAAAAGTTTCAAAATGGTGCCTCAAAATGGTGCCTGACACCCTTTTTTGCTTTTTTTTTCTTTGTTATCGAACACTCGAACTTACCATCACTTTTGCTGCATACATCAACAATACTGCTAATAAAACACTTCCTATAATAGTTATTAAAGTCATCATTATAAATCTCCTAAATCAGTTATATCTTTATCTATTTTTTCTCTTACTCTTTTAATTAGTATTAGTATAAAAACAGAAACTACAAATCCAACAACAGACAAGATTAGTATATAAAACTCTACCTTATGAGTCAATACTTGATAAAAACTAGTAACAGTTCCTGTAATAGTTGCAAGAAAGAGTATAAATAGATTTTTATACTCTTCTCTTAATACTGCTATCTCTTCTTTTAATTTATCTATCGGTGGCATCTTCTTCCTCTACTTGATTAATTTACCAAAATGGTGCCTGACACCCTTTTCATGACATGACACCCTTTTCATTTTTAGAAAATATTACCTATTTTCCAATGATTTTTATTTGCTATATAACCAATAATCCATGCTGCTACAAAACCTATAGCCAATAATAAAAGTCCAATATTTTCCATTTTAAAGCTCCTCCATATTTTTTTTAAGTCTATTTAGCTCATTATAATTATATGCAACACCTACAGATACAACAACAAAAATCATTCCAAGTGCATAACCAAATATATTATTTTGCTCTATAAACTTTACTGCATACGCACCTACACCACCATCAATAGCCAAAAGAGCTATTAATTTTTTATTAACAATTTCCGCAACTTTAGAAAGCTTATCTATGATATCTTTTCGTTCTTGTAATGTCATAGTGAGATTATAACAAAAAATAAATATAAAAAAGAATAGAAAGAAAGAGAAATTGGTTTTAGAGAATGAGCGTTATGTTAATGAAAGAAAAAATTAAGTTTTATTCCTGTTTAGGTGCCTGACACCCTTTTTCCTTTAGGTGCCTGACACCTTTTTTATGGAAACACTTTCTATATAGAGCGTTTCAGGAGCAATATCAATTTCATCCGACCATATTACTGTTCCAAAAGCAACTTTTGCTCTTTTAAAAAATCCTTTATCTTGTAAAATTTGAAATGGCTTTTTGTCAAAAAGAGGTTTACAATCAAACTCTTTTTTTTCTCCGTTTTCAAACTCTAAAAAAAGTAAATAATCATCTTTTGGTTTTACATTTATTACATCAATAAGCATTAAAAACTCCTATTTGAGAGGTTCTATTTTATATGGTTGCTCACCTGCAACTGCTAGTTCCCAGTCAGCTACAAGTTCATCTTTATGTATTTCCATCCACGCTTGAACCAATCTTTTTTGTTTATTTGCTAAATTGCCTTCAAGCATTTCTGCATTTTCGATAGCAAATATAGCTTTTGCATCTTGATATCTCACATGAATATGAGGCAAAGCATGTTGTTTATTATCATAATAATAAATCATTACCATAATTCCATAAAACATACTGATAGTCGGCATTTAAAAACCTCTTTATTAATATAATCAGTATTATAGCTAAAAGTAATTTATAAAAGAAAAAAGAATAGAAATCAATTTAACAGAATTTTATTTTGATAGAAGTAGCATTATGTTAATGAAAGAAAAAATTAAGTTTTATTCCTGTTTAGGTGCCTGACACCCTTTTCTTGAATAGAATATGCAATATGTTAATGAAAGGAAAAATTAAGTTTTATTCCTGTTTAGGTGCCTGACACCCTTTTTTATTTTCTTATTTTGCTATTAACACAGTATATGAGAATGTAGAAATAACAGCAATTAATGCAATTATTATAAGTAATTGTTCCATATTATAATTCTCCTAATTCTTTAATATGTTTTTCTATTTT